>ENA-ORUF01002615-ORUF01002615.1-human-gut-metagenome-genome-assembly--contig:-NODE-2615-length-15050-cov-2.385995_pt1 | contig 15050 bp, 10 predicted proteins | sample MGYA00242077_ERZ509203 | MGnify/ENA primary metagenome ERZ509203 (study PRJEB26280, sample SAMEA2338834) | human gut metagenome | biome: human gut; feature: human-associated habitat; material: faeces...
GAAAGAAATCGAGGACAAGATGAATATCAACATCGACTGGCAGGTTTATTACAACAGTGACTGGTCCGAGCAGAAATCTCTGCTGCTGGCTTCCGGAGACCTCCCGGATGCATTTCTTGGCTCCATCTGCTTAACACAGGCAGATATGGCACAGAACAAATCGGCATTCCTGGATCTGACAGATCTGATCGAAAAAGATATGCCGAACCTGAAAGCAGCCTTTGAGGCTGATCCGGAACTGAAAGCAGTCTGCACCAGCCGTGACGGAAGAATCTACAGCTTACCGAAGAAGCTTCCGCTTCGTCCGAAGGTTTGCGGCGATGTTATGTGCATCAACCAGGAATGGCTGGATAACTTAGGACTGGAAACACCGAAGACCTATAAAGAGCTGGAAGAGGTTCTTGTTAAATTTGCGACAGAAGATGCTGATGGTGACGGGGATCCGACCAACGAAATCGGTATCACAAATTCAGCAGGCAGCGGACTGTTAAGCGGTGATCTGCGCCACATTCTTTCCCCGTTCGGAACCATGGTAAGCCGTGACGGAAACTACATGGGACTGAATGGCGAAGGAAAACCGGTCTTCATGCCGATGGAAGAAAATTACAAAGAAGCAGTAAAATGGATGCGTCAGTTATGGGAAGAGGGCGTTGTTGACCCTGAGTACTTCACACAGGATGGCTCCATGAAGACAGCAAAACAGCAGGCAGATGGAGGTTCTCAGGTAGGTCTTATCTTTGGATGGACTGCAGATGCTGAGGTTGGCCCGAACGTAAATCAGTTTAAGACCCTTGAGGCAGTAGAAGGCTACGATGGAAACCACTACGTAGAAGCAGCAACCAATTACCTTGATATCTCCGACCGTGAGCTCATGATCTCCAAAGACTGTAAAGATCCTGACACCCTGCTGAAATGGGCGGATGAATTTTACACCGATCTTGCATCGTTACAGACCTTCTATGGTACGATCGGAAGCCAGATCACAGACAATGGTGACGGAACCTACAATGTAGATGTGCCAAGCGATGGATCTTCTCTGGATACTTCCGCATGGTCCAACTCCTTACGTGACTTCGGACCAAAATACATGAACGGGGATTTCTATGACAAAGTTTCTCTTCCGGAAGATCAGGGTGATGGTATCAAACTGGCAGATGATGCAATCAACGAGAAATATGTTGATACTGAGAAAAACTGCGGATTCCCGATGGTTCAGTATACCGACGAAGACCTTTCCAGAATCACGGCAATCGGAACCGATATCTATAAATATGTAGAAGCACAGTATGCACACTGGGTAGTAGACGGCGGCATCGATGATGAATGGGATTCCTACATCGATCAGCTGAAAGCTATGGGTATTGACGAGTTCCTCCAGATTCAGACAGATGCTTACAATGCATACAAAGAAAATCTGGCAAAATAAACAGAAAATAACATTACCTGTAAGAAGCAGGCGTTGATCCGGCGGATCAATGTCTGAGGTGCAAAACAGCAGGAGAAACGGCAGGCCAGAAATGACCTGCCGTTTTTGACAAAAGGAGGATTTTTACATGTTTTTGGAAAAAGAGGGTAAGTTAATTTATTCCTACGATGGCGAGACCGTCTGCATCGAAGCGTGGGGGAAAGATGCACTGCGTGTACGCGCGACAAAAAATCGAAGCTTTACCGGCCGTGACTGGGCGCTGGAAGCAAAGGACGCGCATGCGGGAGAGGTTGAAATCTTTGAGGATCCATCAGCAAAAGGCGGAGCCTTTGCCAATATGTATGAGGGAACGGATACTTCCTACGGAAAAATCACAAATGGAAAGCTTCATGCAGTGATCGATTCCGGCAGCGTCATTACGTTCTATCATGAGGATGGAAGAGTTCTGTTAAAGGAGCATTTCCGCCGTCTGCGCGATGAGGAAAGCATGCCGCTCAACATCATGGGACGCGAGTACAGCAACGGCGTCGGGGATAATTTCCGTATTGTAGCGCGGTTTGTAGCAAGAAAAGGTGAGAAAATCTTCGGAATGGGACAGTATCAGCAGCATGAGCTGGATCTGAAGGGCTGTATGCTGGAGCTGGCACAGAGAAACTCACAGGTCAGTGTTCCGTTCTATCTTTCCAGTATCGGCTACGGCTTCTTATGGAACAATCCGGGCGTCGGACAGGTGATGTTTGCGAATAATGGAACGGAATGGGTAACGGAATCCGGGAAAGAAATCGATTACCTTGTGATTGCAGGTGATACGCCTGCCGAGATCGAGGAGAATTATATGACGCTGACCGGAAAACCGCCGATGATGCCGGAATATGGCATGGGCTTCTGGCAGTGTAAGCTCCGCTACTGGAATCAGGAACAGCTTCTGTCTGTAGCAAGAAAATACAAAGAGCTTGGCGTGCCGCTTGATGTAATTGTCGTCGATTTCTTCCACTGGACGAAGCAGGGCGAGTTCAAATTTGATCCGAAATACTGGCCGGATGTGCCGGGCATGTGCCGCGAATTAAAGGAGATGGGAATTCAGGTTGTTGTGTCGGTATGGCCGACCGTTGACATTTATTCCGAAAACTTCGAGGAGATGAAAGAGAAAGGCTATCTGGTTCGCACGGAGCACGGTGTACCGCTGACGATGCTCTGTGGTGGAAATGAAGTCTTCTTCGATGCAACCAACCCGGATGCAAGAACATATGTCTGGGAAAAAATCAAGAAAAATTATTACGATCAGGGTGCAAAACTCTTCTGGCTGGATGTGGCAGAGCCGGAATACAGCGTTTACGATTTCAAGAACTACCGCTATCAGCTCGGAAGTGTACAGGAAGTCGGAAATATTTACCCGAAATACTATCTGAAAGCGTTCTACGACGGCATGACAGCAGAGGGCGATGCGATGCCGATCAGCCTGATCCGTTCCGCCTGGGCGGGCAGTGCAAAATACGGTGCGCTTGTCTGGTCGGGCGATATTGTAAGCTCCTTTGAGTGCTTCCAGCGCCAGGTACAGGCAGGGCTTAACATGGCGATTGCCGGTATTCCGTGGTGGACCACCGATATTGGCGGTTTCCACGGTGCCAGAACCGACGACCCGGATTTCCATCGTCTGTACATCCGCTGGTTTGAGTACGGATGCTTCTGTCCTGTCATGCGTCTGCATGGAAACCGCAATCCACAGGAGGGCTACGGCGCAGAGCAGATCGGCTCCGGCAGTGATAATGAGATCTGGAGCTTTGGCGATAAGGCATATGAAATTTCAAAAAAATACATTTTTCTGCGTGAGCGCCTGAGGGATTATATCCGGGCACAGATGAAGAAAGCACATGAGGACGGAACTCCGGTAATGCGGCCTGTTTTCTATGATTTTCCGGCCGATCAGGAAAGCTGGAATGTGGAGGACGCTTATCTGTTCGGACCGGATCTCTATGTTGCACCTGTGATGGAGGATCACGTAACGGAGCGCGAGGTTTATCTCCCGGATGGAACAGCATGGTTTAACGCATGGACCGGAGAAAAGTATGAGGGAGGACAGAACGTAACGGTTGCTGCACCGCTGGATACTATTCCGGTATTCGTAAAAGAAGGAGCGGATGCAGAAAAGCTGCTGAACATTTTCTCTGAATAAGAGAATGTTACCGCTCACCGGTAGCAGGCGAACGGCAACAAAGAATCCTGTTCTCACCATGTGAAACACGGACTTTGCATGCACAAAGCGAAAAAATGTGATATAATGGGCTGTGTTACAAAGAACATAGCTGCAAATATATTCCGTGAGTGTAAAATGACTGCCGGAGCTGCGCGGTAAGGTGCGGCGTCCGGCAGTCGCTCTGCAGACAGAAAAAAGGAGGGGTGGATGCGCTTATGAATCTCTGGCAGAAAGGAAAACGAAGGATGCTGCATAGCGTTCGAATACGCAGTATGAAGGATACGTCACTGCGGCTTGGAACTCCGGTTTTTCTGGTTTTGATGGGGCTTGTTGTCTGCCTGCTCTGGGGCATTTGGGAAAACCGCAAGCTGGCAGATAAATACATTGCCGATACGGCAAAGCTCTATGTCGATCAGATCAACCGTGATATGTCGCAGATCAACAGTGAACTGATCTATCTGCTGGATTCTGACAGCAATATCAAAGAAATCCCGGATCAGATAACATCGACCGATGCTCAGTATTATGAAATGGAGCAGACGCTGCGAGAGCGAAACCGTGTACTGAAAATCCGTTATCATGAGGTACAGACCTTCTTTGTCTACGGTCAGAAAGCCAATGTTCTGATTACGGACAGTGGAACTATGTTTACCGAGAGTAAGGGAATGACAACGCTGAATCAGATGCTGATGTCATATCTGCAGATTATGACATCAAAGGATTCGATCAGCACACAATGGACTGTGATTACGTTTGGCGACGACGACTATATTGTAGGCTGGTACGCGAAAAACAAAAAAGTTATCGGCTGTGTCATCAATCTGAACCTGATTTTCCGAACCATCCGCGCCAAAACAGAGGAGTATGATGTCATTCCGTTTATGGTGGATGCCAGAGGCCGTGTCATGACGCAGGCAGATACGTCGGAAAAATATAAAAATGAGATTATCGATTTTTCCAAAGCGGGAAAGAAGAAGAAAAATGCGACGGTCTATTCCTACCAGCTTGGCACGGTCGGAAAAATCAATCTTATGGTTCTGCCGGGAGGCGGTATTCTTGAGAATGTACTGATTATGCAGATTGCATTCGTCGTCCTGATCGCGGTTCTTCTGATTGTCTGCGCATTGGAAATTACAGCATATTACCACCGGATTCTGGAACCGCTGGAAAAATTCGGACAAAAACTGGAGGAGCTGGAAAAAGAGCAGAGTCTGAATGATGATGGAAGCAACAATCTGTTAGAGCTGGAGTCTGTGAGCGGCAAATTCAAGGAACTGCTGCGGAAAATACAGGGATTGAAAATTGCGATCTATGAAAAAGAGCTTGCAGAACAGAAAGCCGAGCTGGAATATACGCAGGAACAGATCAAGCCACACTTCTTTCTGAACTGCCTGAGCCTGATCCATGGCATTGCGGATAAGAATAACGAAGGCGAGATCGTTGAGATCACAACGGTGCTGTCCGACTATATGCGCTACATTTTCCAGGATTCCAAGAAGCAGCGCGATGTGGAGGAAGAGCTGGAACACATTGAGGCATATATCCGCATCCAGAAGCTGCGGTACGGAGAAGAAGCCTTTTCCTTTGAAGCAACGACGGATGGTGATATCGGAGAATGGAAGGTTCCGTCTCTTCTGCTGCAGACACTGGTGGAAAACTCCGTAGTACACGGTGTATCCCTGGACCGGAAGAGTGAGATTTCCCTATATCTCACAAACGAGACGTACGAGGACGGTGAGTACCTCTACATCTGTATTTCCGACACCGGAAACGGATTTTCGAAAGAGGCACTGGATGCAATCGAAAACGACACGCCTATCATCTACCACGGCCGTCACCATGTCGGCATCTCCAATATAAAACGCCGCCTGGCGCTGATGTACGGCGAACGGGCGAGCATTACGTGCTCCAATATGGATGAAAATTACGGAGCCGTCGTAGAGGTGCGGCTGCCTAAAACAGAATAAAGCGAAAAGAAAAAAGGCGGGAACCCGGAGAAACATAGAGGGTTCCCGCCTTTTTGCGTGAAAAAACTGCAGGAGCTTCCGGAACCTGATGGCTCCGGGAAGCTCCTGCAAAGGGGGAGATGATTCAAAAACTGTTTTCTGTATCAGATACGGGAAACTCCGTCATCGGTATAACGCTCGTAGGAAGCGCCTTCGTATCCGACCATGCGGATGCTTTCCTCTTTGATATCCGGTATGGATTCTGCAAAATCAGCAACCGGGATTGCGCAGCCTTTGCGGATGAAGAGCGGAACCTCATTCAGGGCAACTTCTACATAGTGGATACCTTTTGGAAGAACCTCCTGGAACATGTTTCCATTGCCGAGGAATTTTACAAACATCATTTCTTCCGGCAGATATACGTAACGGCCGATGGCATTCTGGGTGTAAACCGGTGCGATCATGATCTCATTACCGATCATCAACTGATCTTCTGTATTTCTTGCCAGTTTGTCGTCCGGATAAACGAAGGCAAGCGGTTTGAAGTACATATCGTCGTTTAAAGCAGCCTTCATGTACTCGCTGTACAGATACGGAACGAGGCGGTAGCGGACGCCGATGACGTTGCGGAAGTCCTCGATATGCTCAAACTGGTAAGGTTCCTGCTCACGTGTTCCGAGTGCAGCATGGTTTCTCATCAGAGGAGTGAAAACACCAAGTGCCAGCCAGCGGAGCAGCAGGTCTCTTGTGGTATTTGTACCGAATCCGCCGAGGTCGGCTCCGGTATAGAGGAAACCGCACATGTTGAGGGACGGCATCATCTTCAGGTTCAGCAGGATGTGTGACCACCACGAGCAGTTGTCTCCGGTCCAGATTCCACCGTAACGGTGCATGCCGATGTAGGAAGAACGGGAGAACATCAGGATTCGCTTATCCGGGGAAATTCGTTCAAAAGCTTCACCGGCAGAACGTGTCATGTTGTAGCCAAACAGATTGTGTACCTTGTCATGGCGGACCTGTTCGCCGTTTACGTTGTGATAGAAGCGTTTATAGTCCTCATGGTTGTTTGCCAGTGCCTGAAGCTTTCCGCCTACCATGTAGTGCGGAACCTCCGGGTCACCTTCCACATATTTCTTTGCAGTCTCCTTGAAATCAGCAAGGCCTTCCTGGGAATAGAAGATGGATGGCTCGTTCATGTCATTCCAGAAGGCATCGATTCCCTTGGAAACGAGAACATCGTATTTGTCACCAAACCATTTTCTGGCATCTGCATTTAAGACATCCGGGAAATGAGTCCAGCCCGGCCATACAGTAGCTTCGAAGTAGGAGCCATCCTCACGGCGGCAGAAGTAGCCTTTTTCACAGCCCTCTTCGTAAATGTCATAACCCTCTTCGACTTTCACACCGGCATCGATGATCGGAACGAGATGGATCTTTTCTTTTTTCATATCCTGTACAAATCCCTCGAAATCCGGGAAACGTTCTTCATTTACGGTGAAGTCCTTGTAATCCTGCATGTAGTCAATATCCATGTAAACCATATCGAGCGGCACATGGTTTTCGCGGTATTTTTTCACTACCGTGCGGAAATCATCCTCTGTTTTGTAGCCCCAGCGGCTCTGACCGTAACCGAAAGCAAACTTCGGAGCAATGTAGCTGCGTCCGATGATGCCGCGGAACTGTTTTACGATATCAAGATCGGAATCACCGGTGATCATGTAAACGTAGAGATCTGCGTTTTCGCAGGAAACAGTCATTGTATCGGAAGTTGTGTAGCCGATATCGAAACGCAGGGTGCCCGGATAATCGAAGAAGAATCCTACGTGTGTCTTGCCGGAGATGATGATGAAGTTGTGTGCTGCATACAGAGAGGTTTTGCTCTCTACGTGGTTTGGATCATCAGCGCAGTCACTGATGTAAAGAAAACCGCGTTTGTTGATGCCGCGGTTGGCTTCGCCAAGTCCGAATACCATGTCCTCGTCAGCAAGCTTTGTAGTGAAGGAGAAGCCGTTCTCGGTGGAGAAGGTACCGTAATCCGGGTTTCCTTCGGAAGAGGGGATCTCTTTTACGACAGCTTCGGTTTCAAATGGGGTTCCGTAGACAAATTTTTTTACCATGTCATCCTCCTTGTAAAATAAATGGAAAATATAGTGTTTTGGTTAGGTTTAGCGCAACACCTTTGTAATTTTATTATAACAGGGATCGGAAAAATGTCTAGCAAAATTCTTCCTTTTTTTAACAAAAAAACGTGTACAGAAAAAAATCAGGTTATGTTGGCAGGCCTTCTGCGCGTTTCCGGAAATCTCTCGGCGTACAATGGTAAGTACGCAGAAAAATTTTGGAATAATAACTCTGATGATTGAAACCGCATGCGGTACAGATTTCCGCGATGGACATTTTGGTTGTGTTTAGCAGATGACAGCTTACTTCCAGACGGTAATGATTCAGAAAATCAATTGGGCTCTGGCAAAGATAGCGGCGGAAAATCTGACAGCATTTATTGCGGCAGACTTTTCCGGCGGCGGCGATCTCTTCCAGATTGATGGATTCACTGTAGTGGCTGTAAATATAGGAAACCATATCGCGCTGGATCAGAAGATCTGGATCCTGTGAGACGGCGGTGTTGCCGTCCGGCATCATCGGATGCGTGCGCAAAAGACGGCACCACAAAAGGGAAAGCAGAGCAGCAGCCTCGATTTCGTAGGCGGTTGGCTGTTCCTTCTTCAGCCGGAGAATTTCCGGGAGGGTCTGCAGCGCTTCAGTATCTTCCGGATTTTCCGGCTTCAGATGAAGATATTCCAGAGCCGGATTCGAAAGAACCGGCGTAATATAAGACTGGTACAGAACGCTGTTCGCGGTGAGGATTTTCGGATGGCACAGGATACAGATAAAGTCACATTCCTGGCCGTTTTCGGAATATCCGTAGTGCATCTGGCGGGAATTGACGATAATCGCCTCCCCGGCGTTTAAAAGGACTCTTTTTCCATTGATATAGTAGTTCATCTGACCGGAGCGGATCTGTACCCATTCGATATCCTCATGCCAGTGGCAGAGCGCCCGGTGATCTGGATAGGAAGAAAGCAGTCCTTCCCGGATATAAAGCGGAATGCCGACTTCATCGTAGCGGACGATCTCGGATGCGTCCTGCATGACTTTTGTAATTGGGTCATTTATCATAAAAACCTCCGTGAAAAAGTACAATTATTATAAAAAATAAGGAATATTGTCGTAGAAAAAACGCAAAACCTAAGATAATATGATTATAACATATACGTGTATGGAATAAAACAGAAAAAAGGAAAAAGAAATGAAAAATCAGAGGGAAATCAAGAAAAAAGATCCAGAATTCTACCGGAAACTTCTTGCACTGCTGATCCCGATGGTTGTACAGAATCTGATGAATGCACTGGTAAGTGCGTCCGATGCGTTAATGGTCGGTACGCTGGACCAGAATTCCCTGTCCGCAGTTTCGCTTGCCACACAGATTTCTTTTGTCCTGAATCTCTTTTATGCGGCGATTACGATCGGAACAACGGTCATGGTCGTTTATTTCCTGCTGAATCTGGATGAAATGATTAAGCTTCCTGCCGTTTACAGACACTATAAAAAATATCAGTGGGTGAATAATATTACCAGGGAGGATACAGAACAATGAAAAACGTAGAGAGAAGAGACAGACAGTTACCGTACATTTCCGATGCAGAGGTGATGGAGCAGCAGATGAATGCGAGAAGACTGACGCAGAAACTGAACACCATCGACCGTTCGGATTTTGACGGAATCGCAGCCATTGTAAAAGAACTGTTTGGAAAATCCGAGGGTGCATTTGTCAATCCGCCATTTTACTGTGACTATGGCTTTCATATTGAGGTCGGAAAAAATTTCTTTGCAAATTATAACTGCACCATTCTCGATGTGGCAAAGGTAAAAATCGGAGACAACTGCCAGATGGCGCCGAACGTTGCCATCTATACTGCAGGTCATCCGGTGCATCCGGCGGCAAGAAACAGTGCGTATGAATACGGCATTGAAGTTACCATCGGAGATAATGTCTGGATTGGCGGAAATACCGTTATTTTACCAGGCGTACATATCGGAGATAACGTTGTTATCGGCGGCGGAAGTGTTGTAACAAAGGACATTCCGGACTGGTCGATTGCAGCAGGAAATCCGTGTAAAGTCATTCGGAAGATTACCGAAGAAGATAAACAGTATTATTTCAGAGATAGAAAATTTGATGATGAAGCATGGGAGGTCATCAAAAATCTGTAAAAACGAAAAGCTTTCTTGGGCAGTTGTGCGATGAAAAAAACTCTGTACCGTATCCATCCGGGAATTTCCGGGGATGCGGTGCAGAGTTTTTTTGCGATAGGGAGACAGGAGATTCTGCCGGATTTTGCTGTGGCAAAAAAATGTGAATCCTGCTTTTGTGCAGCAAAAAATGCCCAGAGCCGGAATCGAACCAGCGACACGAGGATTTTCAGTCCTCTGCTCTACCAACTGAGCTATCTGGGCATTTTGATTTCCTGTTGGAAACCTTTGTTAATATAACATGGATTCGCGAAAATTGCAACTGTTTTATCGAAAATCTCGAAAAAATTGTGCTTTTGGAGGAATGGCGGTGTATTTTCGTTCGAGAATGTGGTAGTATAAAAGATATGCAAAGAGGAACCAAGGAGAAGTATTAGAAAGATTATGAAAATTATTCTGACTGCGGTCAACGCAAAATATATTCATTCCAATCTCGCAGTTTATACACTGCAGGCGAGCGCGGAGAAAGCCGGCGTGTTCCCGGAGATCCGCGAATTTACGATCAATCAGTCAAAGGATTCCATGCTGCGAAGCCTGTTTCTGGCGCGTGCAGACGTTGTCTGCGTTTCCTGCTACATCTGGAATATATCAATCGTAGAGGATCTGATTACAGAATATCATAAAATCAGTCCGAAAACAAAGATCTGGCTTGGCGGGCCGGAGGTTTCGTACCATGCAGAGGAGATGCTGGAACAGTATCCGTTCCTTGCCGGAATTATGAAAGGCGAGGGAGAAGTGACTTTCCGGGAAATAGCAGTTTATTATCAGAACCAGGGGAATGGGATGGAGGGGAAAACGCTGGAGGAGATCCATGGCATTACATACCGTGATGCAGACGGTGCAGTCAAAAGCAACCCGTGGCGTCCGGTTATGGATCTGTCCGAGGTGGATTTTCCCTATGCAAACCTGAAAAAATTTGAGAACCGCATCATTTATTATGAGTCGAGCCGTGGCTGTCCGTTCTCGTGCAGCTACTGCCTTTCTTCCATTGATAAAAGGCTCCGGTTCCGAAATCTCGATCTCGTAAAAAAGGAGCTTGCCTTCTTTTTGGAGCAGAAGGTACCGCAGGTTAAATTTGTAGATCGTACCTTCAACTGCAAAAAAGATCACGCAATGGCGATCTGGAAATTCATCGCAGAACATGATAATGGTGTGACAAATTTCCATTTTGAAATTGCTGCCGATCTGATTACGGAAGAAGAGCTGGAACTTTTGAATACGCTGCGGCCGGGACTCGTACAGCTCGAGATCGGCGTGCAGTCTACGAATCCGCAGACGATCGAAGCAATTCACCGGAAGATGGATTTTGGAAAAGTGACAGAGATTGTCAATCGGATTGCGAAAGGAAGAAACATCCACCAGCATCTGGACCTGATTGCGGGACTTCCCTACGAGGACTATGCAAGTTTCCGCCGTTCTTTTGCGGATGTCTATGCGCTCCGGCCGCAGCAGCTGCAGCTCGGATTTTTAAAAGTGCTTCGAGGCTCCTTTATGTATGAGCATACGAAAGAATATGACTGCCATTATCAGGAACGGGAGCCGTATGAGGTGCTTTATACAAAATGGCTGCCGTATGATGATGTGCTGAAACTGAAAGACGTGGAAGAGATGGTAGAAGTCTATTACAACAGCGGTCAGTTTGTCCACACGCTGCCGATGATCGAGCGGTTGTATGAGAACCCGTTCGACTTCTTCCAGGAACTCGGTGATTTCTACCGGGCAAAGGGCTACAGTGAGGCGGCGCATAACCGGATCCAGCGGTATGAAATTCTGCTCGAGTTTTTACGGGACGAAAAACAGCAGGACGAAGCATTCTTCCGCCAGATGATGGTACTCGATCTGTATGCGCGGGAAAATATGAAGACGCGGCCGCATTTTGCAAAGGATCCGTCGGAATGGAAAAACGAATCGCGTGATTTTTACCAGAAGGAAGCCGAAACGAGAACGCTTCTGCCATCGTATACGACATACGATTGGAAGCAGCTGCAGCGCATGACGCATGTGGAAGTTTTTGATTACGATGTGCTCGGAAACGGGGAAAAGGCGCGTACGGTACTCCTGTTTGATTATCAGAAGCGCGATCCGCTGACGGGAAATGCGGAGATGATCGACTGTAGTGAGCTTTTTTACGCTTGACATTTCAAAAGAACATGAGATACTAGAAAAGGTAATAAAAGATGAAAATACAAGATTTTGTAGTGCTCGATCTTGAGACAACGGGTCTTTCTGTAAAGGAAGACCAGATTCTGGAGATCGGTGCAGTAAAAGTGCAGGGCGGAGAGGTCACGGCATCGTATGAGGAGCAGGAGTATTCCACTTTAGTCAATCCTTACCAGCAGCTTCGGCCAGAGACGGTGGAACTGACCGGAATCCGGGATGAGATGATTGCGAATGCGCCCGATGTGGAGACTGCTGTCCGCGGCTTTCTGGATTTCTGCGGCGGCCTGCCGCTTCTGGGGCACAATATTCTGTTCGATTACAGCTTCATCAAGCAGGCAGCGATAAATGCCCGTCTGGACTTTGAAAAAGAAGCGTGGGATACGTTGAAAATTGCACGGAAAGCCCTCCCGGATCTGGAGAGCAGAAGCCTTGAAGCACTCTGCGGCTACTATCAGATCCCGCGGGAACACGCACACCGTGCGATGGACGATGTGCTGGAAACGCTGGCACTGTTCCGAAAACTGGAAGAAGGATTTTCGGAAGATCACCCGGAATGGTTTGCCGCAGCGCCTCTGAAGGCCAAAATGAAACGTGAGGTTCCGGCGACGGAGGCACAGAAAAAATATCTGGCGGATCTGATCCGGTACCATGAGCTGGATCTCGAACCGGAGTGGGGAGCACTCACAAAAAGCCGTGCATCCCGCATGATCGATCAGATTATTCTGGCACATGGAAGAATGGAAAAACGACAGAGAACTGAGAAAAAATAGAAGAGAAAAAGAAAGGATGGAACGATGAGTAATAAAGTCAATCGAAAAGCCCCGACAGAGGCACAGAAAAAGAAGAAAGATCCGCTGGCAAAGAAGAGAAATGCAGCAAAGATACTGGCATTGATTCTTGCAGTGGTTATGGTGCTTGGTATGGTTCTTCCAGCACTTTTATGGCTGGTGTAAAGAGATTCTGTAAAAGACAGAGTGAAATGGGAAACGGATCAAGAAGAGGCACAGTATGAAAAACAGCAGAAAAATGAGAGGCCTGCTGGTGATGCTTATCGCATTCGCATTCTGCTTTCTGGCAGAACCAGTCAAAGCGGATGACCGGACAGCGCTGGACGGAATCTATGTAGAAGACATTTCCGTCGGCGGTATGACCGAAGAGCAGATCACACAGGCAGTAAACGACAAAATTGAACAGTTAAAACCCTCGGTTATCAACCTGTCTGCCGGAGAGCAGAATGCACAGGTGACAGCAGGGGATCTCGGACTTTCCTGTGCCAACCCGGAGGTGGCAAGAGAAGCCGTCACAATCGGGCAGGAAGGCAATGTACTGAAGCGGTTCCTGACACAGAACCGGCTCAAAAATGGAGAGACGGTGACGTTTTCCCTGAAATATACAGTCGATGGCGAGGCAGCGCGCCAGGCGGTAGAAAACAACACGGCTGTGCTGAACCGCGAGGCAACAGATGCAACGCTGACCCGCGAAAACGGCGAATTTATCGTCAATCCGGGCCAGACCGGATGCAGCGTCAACGTGGATGAGTCCATGGCGAAGGTTGTCAATTACCTGACGACAAGCTGGCGGGGCGGCATCGGCGGCGTAGAACTGGTAACAGAAGAAACACCGGCAGGCGGTAATCCGGAGCAGCTTGCACTTGTCAAAGATCTGCTCGGCGAGGGTACGACGGAGTATGGCAACGGTACGAGCGGCAGAAAACAGAATGTCGCAGTCGGCGCAGAGAAGATTAACGGAACGCTGGTACAGCCGGGCGAGGAATTTTCCGTAGAGGCGGTCGTTGTGCCGTTTGATGCGGAAAATGGTTATGCACTGGCAGCATCGTATGAGATGGGCAAGGTCGTCGATTCGTACGGCGGCGGTATCTGCCAGGTTTCCACAACGCTCTATGTTGCTGTCTTAAAAGCAGAGCTTGAGGTGACGGAGCGGTACAGCCATTCCATGATTGTCCACTATGTGGATCCGTCGATGGATGCGGCGATTGCAGAGGGATTGAAAGACCTGAAATTCATCAACAATACGGATGCGCCGATTTATATTGAGGCGAGCGCGGACGGAAGCACCCTGCATTTTGCCATCTACGGCCATGAGACGAGAGATCCGAACCGCACGGTCCGCTATGAGAGTGAGACGACAAACACGGAGGATCCGACGCCGAGCCTGACGGAAGATGCGAATGCATCGTTTGGAACAATTGAACAGACATCGTACGGCTATCAGGGTTCGACGGCGCGGCTGTGGAAGATTGTGAATGACAATGGAAATGAGACGAAGGAGCAGGTGAATTCCAGCACTTACCGCATGACATCGGATGTCTATACCGTGGGAACAAAGACGGACAATGCAGCGGCGCGTGCGGAAATGCAGGCGGCGATTGCGGCAAATGATCTTGCAAAAGCAAAGGAAGTTGCAGCGAAATACAGCCAGAGCAGTTCGTCATCGAGTTCTTCGGAGAAGAAGGAAGACAGCAGCGATGATTCGGATTCGGATGGTACGGAAAAGACGGACGACAGCAGCAATACAGAGAAAACGGAGGACGATGAGGACTAGGCGTTTTCTGGTTACAGTTCGCTGGGAACCAGTGAACTGTAACATTTTCCGTGAAAAATGGGAAAGCAGAGGGAAAAGGAGTACGGATTCCGTCTGCTTTTTCGTTTGAAACAGGAAGTTCGAGGAGGACAAGGGATGCGAAAGGGTAAATTACAGCAGAGCGTGCTGGTGCGCTCGGTGTTTAAGATGCTGGGGCAGAAAAGAGAGGACGCAGCAGGGCCGGCGGTTGGACGTGGGGTATCGGCATTTGCAGGAGAAAAGGAGACGCAGGTGTTTTCGTGTGCGCCGGTGCTGGTGAAGGATCCGGAGGACGCGGTGCTCGCGGTCTGCCGGGTGTGCAACAGTGTGGCCGCGGCGGGGGCATCGGCAAAAGGAGTGCTGGTGTCGCTGATGCTGCCGGAGGCGATGGAAGAAAAGGATTTAAAGGAGCTGATGCGGGCGGTTGACGGTG
>ENA-ORUF01002641-ORUF01002641.1-human-gut-metagenome-genome-assembly--contig:-NODE-2641-length-14877-cov-3.003576_pt1 | contig 14877 bp, 10 predicted proteins | sample MGYA00242077_ERZ509203 | MGnify/ENA primary metagenome ERZ509203 (study PRJEB26280, sample SAMEA2338834) | human gut metagenome | biome: human gut; feature: human-associated habitat; material: faeces...
GGAAACCGTCGTTGTCGTTCCGATTCCTTCGGGTTCTTCGGCCGATCGCTTGTTCGGAGCGAAAGGGAAACGACCGGCGATCGGAGTTTCCCTCCGATCGTTTCGTTCGATTTCCCTGTATCCGACCGGCCGAAGGGAATCGTTCCGGGGGGCTATGTCGGCTGCTTGCAGAAAACAGGGGGAGCGATGGTTATGCCGAATGAAAAAGCGGATACCTCGAAACGAGGTATCCGCTTTTTGGAAATTGTGTCGGACTTTTCGGGCCCGGGCCGGATCGTTATTCGGCGTAATCGACGCTTTCGATCACGACGGGACCGAACAATCCTGCCTTTTGCAACGGAGAGTCGGCTTTCCACGAGTTGATCGCCGCCCATGTCGTGCGTTTGGCTTCCGGCAGATTCAGGTCGCCGATCAGGCGGTTGAGCCATGTGTTGACCACCTCGATCTCGACCTCGTTGTCGCCGGCCTTCACCAGATCGGTGATGTCGAGCGTGTAAGGCGCCGTCCACAGGCCGCCGGCATCCTGACCGTTCACCTTGACGCGCGCCATGGCGACGAAATCGCCCAAGTCGATCAGAATGTGGTTGCCGTCCGGAGCCGCGTCGAGCTTGAACGAGCTCTTGTAGACGGCCGTGCCCGAGTAGTATTTGATCAGGTCGTCGGAGTTCGTCGTCCAGTCGGTCAGCGCTTCGAATACGACGGGTTCCTTCGGGCCGCGTACCTTGTCGAGGAAGTCGACGGTCCACGGGCCGTCGAGCCGGGCGATCTGTACCGGCGTCGGGTAGTTGGCCTCCACGCCGCCGTCCGACGGCTGTCCCGCCGCGTCGAAGAACACGACGAAGGCGCTCTCATACGGCGCGAGCTTCATCGGCACGGCTGTCGCGCCTCCCTTCTGCTCGAAGGCGGGCAGCTTGCGGATATCGCCCGTCGCGGCGCTCCACAGTTCGGGCTGCTTGCCGGTCACGCGGAACTCGGGCGTCACCTCGATCGTCCGGTCGCTCTGGTTCGAAACGAAGTAGATGTCGCCGTTCTCGAGCGTACGGTGGCCGTAATGTACGGGAGCTCCGTCCGGAATCCGGCAGTCGGGGATGCAGTCGATCAGCGCAAAGGCTTCTTCCATCGTCATGCCGTTGAGGATCATACCCTTGCCGACTTTCCGCGACTTGACGTTCACGCCGTCCACATCGCCCCAGATTTCAGCGGCCATCTGCCGGACTTGCTCGTCGGCCTCGGGCTGGTTCTGCAGGCTCGGCGAGCGGCTGGGCTGCGGTCCCATCACCACGGCTCCCTGCTCGATCAGCTGCTTGATCTTCGCGAGCAGTTCGGGACGCATCGTTTCGAGTTGCGGAAGCACCAGTATGCGGTATTGCGTACCGTGCGGCAGCGTGATCTTGCCGTCCTGTACGGTCATGTATTTCTCGATCACCTCGGCGTTCATGTAGTCGAACTGATAGCCTGCGGGCAGAGCCGGATCGGTCACGCCCGTCATCTTCGGGGCGTCCTCGCCGATGAAGTAAGCCGCATCGGCCACGTTCAGCCCCTGCTGAAGCATGAAGTTCACTCGCTTGAGGTATGCCGTGAAGACATCCATCTGAGAGAACCATGTGTTGTGACGGTTGAATTCGTTGCTGAACCACGCGTTGATACCCGGTTCGCGGTCGTCGGGCTGCGAGATGTAGACGTGCAGCAGCGTGTTGTTGATGCCTTCGGCGAAGAAGCGGTCGCTACGCTGCTTCATCATGCGCGGATAGCGGGTGAACGGAGCGGCTGCGGCCGTATTCGATTCGGCCGAAATCTTACGCTTGCCGTAGATATGTCCGCACGACGAGGCAGCGCGGTTCTCGATGTCGCCCAGCTCGCCCTCGCTCCAGAACTCGCCTCCGATTTCGTCGGACTGGCCGCCGTACATCAGGAATTCGCCGGGGAAGCCCCAGTGCCCGTAGTTTTCGAGCCATGTATGCAGTCCGTGCTCGTGACTGACGTCGCGCAGACCGCCCACGTAATCATAGGCCACCTTGTCGGCCACCATACGGCGCACATCCCACAGGAAGCGGTCCGACGCTTCTTGACTGCCGACCACCACGCCCTCGTAAACGGGCAGATAAGGCGTCGGATCGTAGCCGTAGCGGGTTTTGAACTCTTCGATCATGCCGTCGGTGAAGTTCTGTCCGCCGGTCTCGTAGCTGTCCTGAACGACTACGCGGAACGTCTTGCGGTCCTCGGCCGGAATGCGGCGCAGAATTTCGCCCATATGGGCATCGAAGTGGGCGGCGGCATGCTCGCGGCTCATCTTGTCGATTTCGAAGCCGGTAGCCTCGGGCGAAGCCGGAGAGTTCGTCGTGCCGGTCGGCGTCATACCCATGCGCAGGATGACCCATTCGCCTTCGGGTGCGTCCCACGTCAGCGTTCCGTCCTCGGCCATGTACTGCGAAATATCCTGCACGCTGGCCGGATCGACGACGGTCGCCGGGTCGTCCACGACGGGCTGTGCCGGCCACTGATAGTCTTTCCAGTAAGGCAGCGGGGTCGGGTGCATCTTGGCCAGCGATTTTTCTTTATAGCGCTCGACGCGCGGAGCTTCCGACAGGGTCACCTCGGCCAGTCCGGCGCTGCCGGTCGCTTCGGTGAGAACGAGACGGAAATCGGTGCCGGTCGTCGCAGGGATCGAGACGATCACCGGAGCGTACGGGTCGAATCCGACGTTCAGCGCGGTATTCAGCCGGTCCAACGTGAATCGGGAGAGCGTGCGGTAAGCATCGTTCTCCTTGACCTGCAGTTCGCCCTGCATCGACATCGAACGTTCGGCGGGGCGTACGGTCAGGCTGCGCGCCGTGAACGGGGTCTCGGCTTTCAGGTCGATCGTGAGCCGGCCGTTCTTCGGCAAGTCGACGCTTGTTTTCGGGTCGCCGTCGATTACCTTGGCGATGCCTGCGACCTGAGGAGCCGATACGACCGATGCGTTCGACGCGTTCAGCGTAACTCCGTCGCCTTTCGGCGCGGGATATGCGATCACTCGGACGTCCTGAAACTGATCGACCGGCTTATCGAGTTTGAGGCTGACCTTCTGGGGACCTTTTACTCGGGTTTCCGACGAGGCCAGATAGCGCATCGCCTGTTCGGGTTTTACCCACGGGCCTCCCGACTGGCTCCAGCCGGGGGAGTTGAATATGCCGATCTCGATGTCCAGTTCGGTCGCTTTTTTCAGTGCGGTGTGGAGAACGTCCCACCATTCGTCACTGAGCATCTTGACGTTGCCGTAAGGTACGTCGTCCTGACCGATGTTGCCGATGAACGCCCGGTTGATACCGGCCTTTTTCATCGACTCGAGGTCCTTGACGACGCCCTCCTTCGAGATGTTGTTCGATATCCAGTACCAGTAAACGCTCGTCTGGATCGAGTCGGGCGGAGTGACGAATCCCGAAGCCAGCGCTTCGCGGGATACGTAGCCCGGGCTTGCCGCCTTGTCGGTACAGCAGGAGGCCAGCGCGGCTCCCGCCAGTGCGCAAAGCGAAAGTTTTGCGATTTTCTTCATGGGTCTTTAAATGGTATTTAGGTGTTTTGGTTTCGCTGCTCGTGGGGCTCGCATGCGTCCGACGCCGAAACGCACTCCGGCCACCGAAAGCCGGTGGCGCGCGGGTTACGCATTGTCCCGAGCGTAAAAATAAGCATTTTAGTCCGCTCGAACAAGCTTTGCCGGCGATTCGCTGCCGTTTTTCGCAACTATTTTTCTTCGGCAAGGGCGTTTCTTCTGTCCCCGAGCCGGGCGATGCGGACGATACGGCCGGCTCGGGCGGGTGCCCGGCCGGCCGTGCCGTTTATCGGAGAAGCGTTGTTTTCGGGAGTTACAGCGTGGAGTAGACGAAGTTGAAGCGTCCGCCGGGAGCGGTGTCGCCGTTGACGTAGAAGTCCATGATGTTGCCGTTCTCCTGCATGTTGTCGTTCCACTTGAATTCGATATCGACCCGGTCGTCTGTCAGCCCGAGAATGCTCCGGGCGATCGATAGTTCGAGCTTGTCGCCGCTGACGGCCATGGCCGCTTCTCCGGCCTTCTCCCATTCCCAGCGTCCGCCGACGTTGCGCTCGACGATCGCCTTGCGTCCGTCCGGCGACAGACGGTTGACGATCACGTCGTATCCGTTCCAGCCCGTCGAGCGGTCGCGGTCCGTGTCGATCAGCAGCAGCATCCAGTTGCGGTCGGTGCTGGGCGTGAGCCGGTCGGCCGTTTCGACGTAGAAATAGAGGTTGTCGTCGTCGCGCGCTACTTTCGCTCCGACGATGTCGTTGCGGCCCGTGTTGTTCACGTAATATTCGCTGTATCGGCCCCGGTGGTCGCGGTGCATCGTGTTGCCCCGGTAATGACGGTAATAGGGCGCCACGTCGTTCCAGCCGTCGGCGCGGCCGATGCGGATCGTTTTCGGAGCCGAGGGCTTTTCCGGTGCGTCCATGCCTTTGAATTTCCGGACTTTGTCGACGAGTTGCAGATAGTATACGTCGCCTCGGTCACCCCAGCCGGCATTGGGCTCGATGTCGCGGCTGCAGTTCCAGTTGTACTGATCGACGAACGAGAACGGATCGCCGTTCCAGCTATCCTTGGGCAACCATTGTCCGGCGATGAACTCGTTCCAGCCCGTCACGAAGACCAGCTCCGGATCGAGCTCGTAGGCGCGTTCCCACTGCTCGTCGAAGTTCCAGCCGTACAGGTATCCGTCCACGCGCGGATCGAAACCGTTGCGCACGCTGAAGTTGCGGCCGTAGGCGTCTTTGACGTTGAACGCTCCGCAGTGTCCTTTCCGGTCGGGCGACGTGTTCTGCGCGATGCCGACGGCCACCTGTTCGAAGTCGCCGTCCGGGCTTTTGACGTATCCGTGCTGCGGATAGACCTCGAGCCAGCCCCATTGGTCGTTGCGCGTCGGGCCGTCGACGTAGTCGGGCTGGCCGGGGCGGAACGTGAAGAAATCGGCGATCGCCCGGTCGGTGGGCGAGTCGGTCAGGTTGTCGGGATAGGCCATGATACAGGGTTTGCCTTTCCAGACGAACCACAGGTTTTCGTAGCGTCCGGGCTTGTACAGGTCGTTATAGAGCTGCCGCAGCGAGACGAGCGAGTGCGGAGCCGGGCCGAACGGGAGCATGAAAGCTATTTTCGGAACGTTCACTCCGTCTTTCTGCGCCTGATCCCAGGTTTTGAGCAACGCTTCGTAGGAGTCCTGCCATGTCAGGCTCCCGTTCGTACAATCGAAGAACACGGCATCGACGCCTGCGTCGGCCAGCATTTCGGCGTGCTTGCGAAGCACCCACGGGTCGGTCGTCTTGTAGTATCCCAGCAGGGGTTGCTCCCAAAAGAAAAAGCCGGGTTGCTTCGTGCCCCACGCCGGATGATGGTAGTCTTTCATCGCCTCGGGATGCTGTCGGACGATTTCGGTGATGTTCTTGACACGGTAGGTCGTGTCGTCGTTTCCCTGATGCCATGTCCAGTAGAACATGGCGACGAACTTGTCGGGCTTCTTGGCACCTGCTTCCTGGTAGTCGCGCACCTTGCGGCCGAGCGCGTCCGTCGCGGCCCACGAGTCGCTGCCGACCGTCTGGGCCGGAGCCGTTCCGCCGAGCAATAGCGCTCCCGCGCACAGGCTCGGCCATAATTTTTTCGGTTTCATAAAAATAGGGTTTGGTTAGGTTAATGCGCGGATCGGTCCGATCCGCCGCAATCGTCTTGGGTGGAAACGATTGCCTGCAACAGTAAAGATATGAAATGTCTGTGAGTTATGCAACGTTCGGCGAAAATCTTCGTTCTGTCTGCGGGAAAATGCCCGGCTTTCGGGTCTGTTGACATGAAGCGCACGGGAAAGACGATCCGTCGGAGGCAATCGGGAGCTCCGGAAATAGTCCTGTATCTCGGGCGAGCGAAATATTTCCAGGGAAAGACTGCCGGAATAAAACGAAACGCGGCCCGAGCGGGCCGTTCGATACATCGGATATGTGGTGGGAAAGCGCGCTACTCTTTTTTCAAGATGACGATGTATTCGCTGTGCATCGTGTTCATGTTGGCGCCTTTCTTGTTCGAGGGGCTCGTGACGCTCGGCATCCGTTTGCCGGTGATCGACCGGACGTAGGTATGCTCGTGCCGGAAGCCGTTCTGCTCGAACATCTCGGCCGTAAAATGATCCAAAGGGATCTGTATTCCTTTGACGGTACGGTTTCCGACGACATAGCAGACCCTGCCGCCGCTGCGCACGACGCTCGATACGTGGGCGATGGAGCGGTGGTAGTCGTCCAGAAAGGTCATGACTTCCACGTATCTGCGCCGGTCGACCTCCTTGATCTGCTCGAGCTCGCGGGCGATCGTTTCCGTGCGGAAGGAAAATTCCGTCTTGAGTTGGCCGCCCATCAGCAGCGAGTCGATCTTTTGCGCGTTCTCGAACTGGAACCACTCGTTGGTCCAGCGTGAGAACTGGCCGTAAGCCACTGTCGTCTTGCTGTCGCCGTACGGAGGGGATGTGATGACCATATCGGCCTTGCGCCCCTTGAATATCCGTTGCGGAATGCCGTCGATCGTATTGAAGTTCGATACGACCGTCCGGCCGGGATGCGCGACGGTGCTGTAGGCCGAAAGCCCTCCCAGATTGCGCTGTACTTTGCGAATGAACAGCTTGAAAGGATCGACGTCGAACTTGCTGATTTTCGAGGGCGCTATCCGGTAGCGTTTGAACTCGCCGTTGCGCGTGTAGGAGGATTCGCGGATTACTTCCGACAAGGCCAGACGGAAAAAGTTTACGAACGAGCGGTCGGCGTGCGCGTCGATCAGGTCGGTCAGGAACCGCAGCTTGGCGAGGTTTTCCGCACTGTACCAGTAATCGGCTTTTGTGATATGGTCGTAACGGTATTCGCCCTGCAATCGGGGATCGTACGTTTCGAGCCGCTCGGTCAGGAACTGCAGGAACTCTTTCAGCCGGTTTGCGTCGTATCTTGTGGTTTTCACCTCGGCGATCAGACAGGCCAGCGGGTTGATGTCGGTTCCGATCGAGTCGATCCCTTGGACGGAGGCCTCCACCAGCGACGTGCCCGAGCCCATGTAGGGATCGAACAGCAGCCCGAAATGTCCTTCCGGGCGGTACTCGTTGAGCAGCTTTCTGGCGATCTGCGGAATCATCATAGCCGGGTAGTTATGATAGCCGTGCGTGTACTCCTTGGTATTCACGTTCTTGAAGTCCCATTCGGAGGAGTATGTTCTTGGATACATTATGGAATTAATTTAGTGCAAATATAGCAAATACTCTCACATTGAGGGCGGCAAATACGGGATAAATTCATATATTGCCCTCAGAATGTGTGCAATGTCATTATGAAAACCGATTTTCAGCTGCGGGTTATCAACATCATCCGCGAACTGAGGCAGGGGCAAAATGCAAGCCAGGCTTACGTGGCCGAGCTGCTCGATCTGCGAAGCTCCGGACTGGTCGGCAATATCGAGAGTCCGCGTTTCCCTCACAAGTATACGCTCAAGCAGCTTTCCGTCCTATGCGAGGCTTTTCAGTACCCGTTCGAGAACCTGTTTCTCGACGAAAAGGAGACGCTATTGCCTTATAAGGAGCGTATCAAACTGCTAATCAATAAAATTATCGACTATGATGGATGAGAATTTGATTGTCGAAAAATTCCGTGAGATCAAGGAACTGGGGTTCGTCAAAAGCAAGCGGCCTTACAGTACGGGGATAGGCAAGACTTTCGAGGATTACCTGGGGGTTACCGAGAACAACGAGATCGGGCCCGATTTCGCCGGGTTCGAGGTGGTCAGCAAGCGCACGCAGACCTCGACTTTCCTTTCGCTGTTTACCAAAAGCCCGTCGCATCCTCGCAGCGTCAATACGATTCTGCTCGAGCGATACGGCGAGGAATACGAAGGATATCCCGGAATGCGAAAGCTCCATACGTCGGTTTTCGCCGGCAAGTTCAATACTTACCGCAATGCCTACGGTTTCCGGATCGTCAATGACACGCAAGGTAAAAAGATCGTGCTCGAGGTCAGCTCGCTCCCGGAGATGGAAGTGATCGATTCGAGCGTCTATTGGACCTACCACGATCTGGAGCAGTGCCTGCTGACGAAGCTCAAGGCGCTGTTCTTCGTGTATGCCGACTCGGATATGCGCGACGGCACCGAGTATTTTCATTACACTCAGGCCGATATTTATCTCGATCCCTCGCTCGAGAACCTGCTGAAGCTGATCGACCGGGGCCGGCTGATGATCGATATCCGGATCGGGTCGTACAAGACCGGCAAGATGAAAGGCAAGCCGCACGACCATGGTACCGGTTTCCGCATCCGGCCGGAGGATTTGTCGCTGCTCTACGAGCATCATCTGCATATCGACTGACGCTGTCGCCGGGCGTTCCGGCCGGAAATCCGAGTCCGCCCGCCGTCTTTCGGTCTGTGCGGGCGATTCGGTTCTGTAACCCGGAAAGTTTATTTGCAACGTCGGTTCCCGTTCGCTATCTTTACGGACGTATTCGGTTATGAGCGCATGTCGAATGCCGAGGGTACGCCATGCGCTTGTTGTTCGTTCGACTCGGATATAAGTCTAACTCGTTAAATATATGATTGAAATGAAAATCGGTAAATTGTTTCTGACCGCGGTAACTCTCTGTTCGGTCGCTTCGCTGCAAGCCCAATCCGGGACCCAAATCGTCGCGCATCGGGGATATTGGAAAACCGAGGGATCGGCCCAGAATTCCATCGCTTCGCTCGAAAAGGCGATCGAAATCGGGTGCCGGGGCTCGGAAATCGATTTGATTCTGACGACCGACGGCGTGCTCGTGTTGCATCACGACGATGCGATCGCCGGCAAGCGGGTGGATGCGAGCACCTATGCCGAAATCAAGGACGTCAAGCTGTCCAACGGCGAATCCCTGCCGACGTTCGACGCCTTTCTGGCTGTCGCCCGGAAGCAGAAAGGCACCAAGCCGATCATCGAGATCAAGCCCCATCAGACCAAGCAGAAGGAGGATGCGGCCGTCCTTGCCGCGCTGGACGCCGTTCGCCGTGCGGGGATGAACAAACGGGTCGAGTATATCTCGTTTTCGAAGAACATTTGCGAGCAGTTGATAGCGAACGGCCCCAAAGGAATCAAGGTGGCTTATCTGGGCGGCGACCTGTCGCCCCGGGAGCTCGCCGAGCGGGGATATACCGGACTCGATTATCATATCGGCACGATGCGGGCTCATGAGGAGTGGTTCGACGAAGCGAGGAAGTTTGGCCTCGAGATCAATGTCTGGACTGTCAATGACGAGGGATCGATGAAATACCTGATCGGGAAAGGTGTCGATTACATCACGACCGACGAACCCGAGCTGTTGCAGAGCCTTCTCGGCAAGTAACGGTCAGAGGCGTTCGCCGAGTTTGCTTGGCTCAAAGGGGCGACCTTTACGTTTCGTATGGCATGGCCGGGAGTGTCCGTTCGGATCCGGGAAGGGGCGGTGTTTCGGCCTTTGCCTTTACGGATTGTCGGTCATGATTGGTGTATCGCATATGCTTCTGGTAATCAGTAATTTATGCGATCAACGCATGGTTCGGCAAAAAAAAATGGAAGTTTTTGCCGGAAATTCGGGAAATTTTTCCCAAATTTGCACTCGCAATTCCGCAAGGATGCGCGCGTTGCCAAAATAGCTCAGTCGGTAGAGCATTTCATTCGTAACGAAAAGGTCGTGGGTTCGAGTCCCACTTTTGGCTCCGGAGCAGGAGACGGGACAGGTGAAAGCCTGTCCCGTTTTTTTCTGTTGGCGTATAGCTTTGTTTCTTCTCCGAATGGATTTCCCGGACACTTCTGCCATATTTCTTTCGCCCGGTGTTTCTGTCGTAATAAAATCATACGGGGCTGCGGCCTTGCGTCCGGCCGATCCGGAAGAAAACGGAGAGCCCTCTGCGGTCAGAAAACGTTGGAAGAAGCGTCCGGCGATTTCGATATGAACGTGCCGAACGAGACGAGCGCAACGGATTTCGTTAGCCGTTGCGCTCGCATGCGTTAACCGACGGGTTTTATCGGATCAGCCGGTTCTTCTGCTGGATGATGGCCTTGCCACGCTCCAATCGTTCCTTCCGGTTGAGAGCGGCCTTGGCTTCCTCGAAATCCATGCGCGCATAGGAAATGATGATCACCACGTCGCCTACGACGCACTTGCGGGCCGCCGGTCCGTTCAGACAGACGGCGCCGCTGCCGCGCTCCCCCTTGATTATATAAGTCTCCAGCCGCTCGCCGTTGTTGACGTTGACGATCTGCACCTTTTCGCCGGCGATCAGATGGGCCGCGTCGAGCAGGTCCTCGTCGATCGTGATGCTGCCTACGTAGCTGAGGTTGGCCTGCGTGATGGTCACCCGGTGTATCTTGGACTTGAGTACCTCTACTTGCATGTTCATGACTTTGTCGTCGATTGATTTTCCGTTCGCTGCGGGTATGCTACGGACGGAACGCCGTTTACGGGAGGCAAATTTATATAAATATATCCGAATACTCAAAAACGGCGCTTTCGTCCGGTCCGGCGTTCCGTAGAGTCGGGGCTAAGCGATGGCGATGTTGTCGATCAGGCGGATGTCGCCCGCCTGTACGGCTATGCAGCAGCGCATCGGGAACGAGTCGCTCCACGTATCGATCTCCTCGAGCGTCTCTGCGTGGACGACCGAAAGATATTCCGTTTTCAGCAGCTTCGTCGCGTCGATACGCTCGACGACCCGGCGGCGGAACTCCTCCACGCTCATCATGCGCGCGGCGGCCGCGTTTTCGCTCAGCGCGCCGTAGATCGTCGGCGCGGCCGCGCGGTGGGCGGGGGTGAGCAGCGCGTTGCGCGAGCTGAGGGCCAGTCCGTCCGCACCGCGAACGATCGGGCATGCGACGATCTGTACCGGGTAACCGTAGCGACGGACCATCTCGCGGATCACGGCGATCTGCTGGAAATCCTTCTCTCCGAAGTAGGCTCGCTCGGGCCGGACGATGTCGAACAGCCGGCTGACGACCTGGGCCACTCCGTTGAAATGACCCGGGCGGTGGGCTCCCTCCATCGTTTTGTCCGTCGTACCCAAATCGAACACACGGGTGTCCTTCTGCGGATAGATGTCTTCGACCGAAGGCATCAGGACATAGTCTACCCCGGTTTTCTCGAGCAGCGCCAGGTCGGCTTCCTCGGTGCGGGGATAATTCTTCAGGTCGTTCGGGTCGTTGAACTGCGTCGGGTTGACGAAGACGCTGACGACCGCGCGATCGCACTCCGCGCGGCATTTCTCCACCAACGAAAGATGCCCCTCGTGCAGGGCCCCCATCGTCGGGACGAGGCCTGTCCGCCCGGCTCCGCGAGCCATTTCGCGCGACAGTTCCGCGTTTTTCGTAAAGACTTTCATCGGGTTTTATCGTACGCCTTTGGCGTTTTTTTTGACATGGCAAAGGTAGAAATTAGATTATAATATACGAAGCTTTTTTCGGAAAAGGTCGTAACTTTGTACGGAACATAATCATGTAACTGTATGAAGAAAATTTTTACGATTGCGCTTATGGCAACACTCGTTACGGGTATGTACTCCTGCCGTCAGAAACAGGGCGGCGAGCAGAAGTTCGACTGGATAGCCGACCGCTTCGACGATATCAAGGTGCTCAAGTACCGCGTTCCGGGCTTTGACACGCTTTCTCTGGACGAGAAGAAGCTGGTCTATTACCTGAGCCAGGCCGCCCTGTCGGGCCGCGACATCCTGTTCGACCAGAACGGCCGGTACAATTTGCGCATACGCCGCACGCTCGAAGCGATTTACCGGGGATACACGGGCGACCGGACGAGCGAGTCGTTCAAGCAATTCGAGAAGTACCTCAAGAAAGTGTGGTTCGCCAACGGCATTCACCATCACTATTCGACCGACAAGTTCCATCCCGAGTTTACGGAAGCTTATTTCGACGAGCTGATCGCCGCGACTCCCGCCGAGAATTTTCCTGCCGACTTCGGCTCGGTGGAGGAAGTCGTGGCCGAGATCAAGCCGGTGATTTTCGATCCTGCCGTGATGCCCAAGCGGGTCAACCAGGCCGAGGGCGAGGACCTGATCGTCACGTCGGCCAACAACTACTACGAGGGGGTCACGCAGAAAGAGGTCGAGCGGTTCTATGCCGAGCGGATGAATCCGCACGATACGACGCCCGTTTCGTGGGGACTGAACAGCAAACTGGTCAAGGAGCCCGACGGACGGATCGTCGAGCGGGTATGGAAAGTGGGCGGCATGTACTCGCCTGCGATCGAGAAAATCGTCTATTGGCTCGGCAAGGCCGCCGAAGTGGCCCGAGAGCCGCAGAAGCAGACGATTCTCGCGCTGATCGACTATTACCGTAGCGGCGATCTGAGGCAGTTCGACGCTTTCAACATCCGCTGGGTCGAGGATACCGTGTCGAAGGTCGATTTCGTCAACGGCTTCACCGAGAACTACGGCGACCCGCTCGGCTACCGGGGAGCATGGGAAGGCATGGTCAATTTCCGCGATGAGGAGGCCACGCGCCGGACGCAGACGATCAGTGAGGAAGCGCAGTGGTTCGAGGACCATTCCCCGATCGACCCTCAGTACCGCAAGGAGCGGGTGAAGGGCGTTTCGGCCAAGGTGATCACGGCGGCCGTTCTGGGCGGCGACTGCTATCCCTCGACGCCGATCGGCATCAACCTGCCCAACGCCGACTGGATCCGCCGCGATCACGGCTCGAAGTCGGTGACGATCCAGAATATCACGGATGCCTATAACGAGGCGGCCAAGGGGAACGGATTCGCCGAGGAGTTCATCCTCGATCCGTCGATCATCGAACTGCGGGAAAAGTACGGGTCGTTGGGCGACAACCTGCATACCGACCTGCACGAGTGCCTCGGTCACGGTTCGGGCAAGCTGGCTCCGGGCATCAAAGGCGACGAGCTGAAGAACTATTCGTCTACGCTCGAGGAGGCTCGCGCCGATTTGTTCGCGCTCTATTATCTGGGCGATCCGAAACTGGTCGAGCTGGGACTCGTGCCGTCGTTCGACGTGGCCAAAGCCGAGTATGCCCAGTACGTTATGAACGGCATGATGACGCAGCTCACGCGCATCCGGCCCGGCAAGACGGTCGAGGAGGCGCACATGCGCAACCGCAAGCTGATCGCCGAGTGGTGCTACGAGAAAGGCCGCGCCGACAACGTGATCGAGAAAGTGGTCAAGGACGGCAAGACGTATATCGTCGTCAACGACTACGAGAAGCTGCGGACGCTGTTCGGCGACCTGCTCCGCGAGATTCAGCGTATCAAGAGTACGGGCGATTTCGCGGCGGGTCAGGCGCTCGTCGAGACTTACGGCGTGCAGGTCGATCCCGCGCTGCACAAGGAGGTGCTCGACCGCTATGCGAAGCTGAAGCTGGAACCTTATGCCGGATTCGTCAATCCGGTCTACAAACCTGTTATGGAGAACGGCGAGATCGTCGACGTGCTGATCGAGTACACGGACGATTATCCGGGCCAGATGATGGAGTACTCCGAGAACTATTCGTTCCTGCCGTCGGTCAACTGATAGGACGGTCCGATTCCGAATTAATCGGGAATCTTTTCGCTTGCGGGCGGACGGGCAACGGGAGCCCGTCCGCCCGTCTTTTGTCCGTATGTCGACAGAGTTGCTGCCGGCCGTTTTCGAGGTTTGGTCGATGCGATCGTATAAGTTCCGTACCGGTTCGTTTATGAAGCCTGCGGATGGGTTTCGAACGGCGTTTCCGGTTATGGTGCCCGTTGTGTGTCGGGATGCTTTGGGGACGGTTCTTTCTTGCTGCTGAAGGCATGGCTTTGCTCGTAACGCCATTCGGCGATCGGCTTGCGGTTGCGCATGTATGTTGCCGTGTCGGTCTTACGGCGCCGCCGGCGGTCGGGCGAAGCCGTGCTGCATTCGGAAACGCCATGTGCCGGACCCGGTCGGAAGCCATGCCGATAGATCCGCGCATCGGATCGGATTATTTGACGTTCTTTCCTCTTCTGACGGACCACAAAAGTGAGCTCCGAACCGTCGGAACAGGCAGGAACCGTCCGCACTGTGACGGGAATGGACTCGGCGGAGCGAAAAGTCGTTCGATCCGAACGACCGCTCGCCGCTATTTGAAAAATTTCCGCTGGAAGAGCAGCATGTAGAGCACGCCGATGGTGATGTAGCTGTCGGCCAAGTTGAAAATCGGACTGAAGAACAGAAACGACTCGCCGCCGATTCCCGGTATCCATGACGGATAGGTGCCTCGGAATAGCGGGAAGAACAGCATGTCGACCACTCTCCCGTGCAGAAATCCGGCATAGCCTCCTCCTTCGGGCAGGAACGTCGCCGGGGCGGTGAATGTCGATTCCGAGAAAAGCAGGCCGTAGAATGCGCTGTCGATCACGTTGCCCAGCGCGCCGGCGAAAATCAGCGAGAAACCGACCAGCACGCCTGTCGGGGCCTTTTTACGAAGCAAATGGTGGATGTAGTAGCCGAGCGCGCCGATAGCTACGAGCCGGAATATGCTGAGAATCAGTTTGCCATAGCTGCCTCCGAGCTCGAACCCGAATGCGGCTCCCGGATTCTCTATGAACCGGATGAAGAACCAGTTCGGAAAGACGGTCACGCTCTCGTCGAGCGCGAAGTGGGTCTTGATCCATATTTTGACGATCTGGTCGACGGCCAGCAGCGCGACGATCAGCAGGGCGATTTTTTTCTTGGCCATGGCTTCGCGAGATTTCCGGTTGCAAAGATGTCCCATTTTTCTGAAACGGACAAATTTAGGGTGCGACCAGTATCCGAGATCGCGTTTCCGCTCGGGCGGATTGAACCGGCTTGGGATCGCGGATGCCTTTCGACCCGGGGGAGCGGTTGCCGGGCCGCGGTCGGGTATCCAT
>ENA-ORUF01002642-ORUF01002642.1-human-gut-metagenome-genome-assembly--contig:-NODE-2642-length-14870-cov-2.550388_pt1 | contig 14870 bp, 8 predicted proteins | sample MGYA00242077_ERZ509203 | MGnify/ENA primary metagenome ERZ509203 (study PRJEB26280, sample SAMEA2338834) | human gut metagenome | biome: human gut; feature: human-associated habitat; material: faeces...
CCTTGCCGAACAGCGGCGACTGCTCCGACGGCAGGCGCAGATACAGCCGCGAGGCCTGCAGGACCGCCTGCTCCTGCGCAGCGGGGCGCGGCGCGGCGGCCATGGGCGGCGGAGCCTGCTTTGTGAAGGACTCAAGCGGGTCAAAGCGATTGACCACGAGCTGCGGGGCCTTTTCGTCGCGCACGGAGATGCGGCCCTCGGCTACGACGGCGGCGTTTTCCGTCAGCAGGCTGCCGCTGCGCTCGAGCACGTTCGAGAATGTCAGCAGCTCCATCGCAGCCGTGTCGTCCTCCAGTGTGACATAGGCCATCATGGATCCGTTGCGGGTCGTCTTGCGGCGGATCTCCTCGACCATGCCCGCGATGCGGACGTTCTGGCCGTCGTGGAAAAAGCCGTCGTTCTCTTCAAACGACTGCAGGATGCGCAGCACGGGCGTGACGCCCGCCGCGCGCAGCCGCGTGCGGTATTCGTCGAGCGGATGGCCGGAGAGATAGAGGCCGACCGTCTCCTTTTCCATCTGCATGAGCTCCGCCGGGCGCAGCGGGGGGAGCTTCGGCGCGGGGATCTCCGGCATGCCGCCGTCCTCCGGGCCGAAGAGCTGCAGCTGCCCCTCGAGATTGCGGCGGTAGGTGTCCGCCGCGGCGTCGAGCACCATTTCATAAATGGCCAGCATCTGCCCACGGCCCATGCCGAGGCCGTCCATCGCGCCGCATTTGATAAGGTTCTCCACGGCGCGCTTGTTGAGGTCCGAGCCCTGCATACGGCGGGCAAAGTCCTCCAGCGAGACAAACGGGCCGTTTTCCGCGCGCTCTGCCATGACCTGCCGGATGAGGCCGCGGCCAATGTTCTTCACGGCCCCGAGGCCGAAGCGGATGCCGTCCGGCTCCACGGTGAACTTATCCTCCGAGGCGTTGATGTCCGGGTGCAGCAGGCGGATGCCCATGTCGCGGCAGTCGGCGATGTATCCGGCCGTCTTCGTGGAGTTGTCCAGCACGGATGTCAGCAGCGCCGCCATATATTCGCGGGGATAGTGGCACTTGAGATAGGCCGTGTCATAGGTGACCTTGGCATAGCATACGGCGTGCGCCTTGTTGAAGGCGTAGTTCGCGAAATCCAGGATTTCCTTGTAAATGGCCTCTGCCGCCGTCTCGGACACGCCGTTTGCGATCGCGCCGGGGATGCCGCGCGCGGCGTCACCGTGGACGAAGGTCTGCCGCTCGGCGATGATGACCTTTTCCTTCTTTTTGGAAATGGCGCGGCGCATGTTGTCCGCCTGCCCGAGGCTGTAGCCGCCGAGCTTGCGGAAAATCTCGATGACCTGCTCCTGATAGACGATGCAGCCGTAGGTCACGGAGAGGATCGGCTCGAGCTGCGGGCAGAGATAGGTGACGCGCTCCGGATGAAACTTGTTTTCGATGAAACGCGGGATGGAATCCATGGGGCCCGGGCGGTAGAGGGCGACGATGGCGGTGAGGTCCTCGATGGACTGCGGCTTCATGTTGACACACACGCCCGTGATCCCGGCGGATTCCAGCTGGAAAACGCCCGCCGTCTTGCCCTCACCCAGCATGGCGAACGTTGCAGCGTCGCCGTCCGGCAGCCGCTTGAGATCAAAGTCCGGCTCGCGGCGGCGGATGGCGCGGGCGGCGTCGTCGAGGATCGTCAGATTGCGCAGGCCGAGAAAGTCCATTTTGAGAAGGCCAAGCTCCTCGATGGTCGTCATGGTAAACTGCGTGACGATGGTCTCGTCGTTGCGCGCCAACGGCACATAGTCGCTGACGGGATTTGCCGTGATGACGACGCCTGCGGCGTGCGTCGAGGTGTTGCGGGGCATGCCCTCGAGGCCGCGCGCCGTGTCGACGAGCTTTTTGATGCGCTCGTCGCTCTCAACCATTGTGCGCAGCTGCGGCGAGATGCGCAGCGCCTCGTCGAGCGTCATGTGCGGCGTGGCGGGGATCTGCTTGGCCACGGCATCCGTTTCGGCATACGTCAGGTTCATGACGCGGCCGACGTCGCGGATGGCGGCGCGGGCGGCCATGGTGCCGAACGTCACGATCTGTGCCACATGGTCCTTGCCGTATTTGCCCATGACGTAGTCGATGACCTCGCCGCGGCGGAGCTGGCAGAAGTCCGTATCGAAATCCGGCATGCTCACGCGCTCCGGGTTCAGAAAGCGCTCGAAGATAAGGTGATACTGCATGGGGTCCATCTCGGTGATGTGCATGCAATAGGCCGCGATGGAGCCGGCACCGGAGCCGCGCCCCGGCCCGACCGGGATGCCCTGCTCCTTGGCCCAGCGGATGAAATCCGCCACAATGAGATAATAGTCGACATAGCCCATCTTCTCCACGACGGACATCTCGTATTCCAGCCGCTCACGGTAGCCCGCAGGGGCATCCGGGTAGCGCTCGCGGAAGCCCTCATCGCACATGCGGCGGAAATACGTCAGAGAATCGCTCCCGTCCGGAGGCGTGAAGGCGGGCAGATGATAGTGGTTGAATTCAAATTCGACCTTGCAGCGGTCGGCAATGCGCTGTGTGTTTTCCAGCGCCTCCGGCAGGGCGGGGAAGAGGGCGCGCATCTCGTCCTCGGACTTCAGGTAGAACTCCTGCGTCTCAAAGCGCATGCGGTTCGGGTCGTCGAGCGTCTTGCCGGTCTGGATGCACAGCAGCACATCCTGCAGCTCACTGTCCTCGCGCGTGAGATAATGCGCGTCGTTCGTCGCCACGAGCGGAAGGCCCGTCTCCTGCGCGATGCGCAGCAGGCCGCGGTTGACCTCACGCTGCTCCGGAATGCCGTGGTCCTGCAGCTCCAGATAGAAATGCTCCGGGCCGAAAATGCCGGAAAGCTCCAGCGCATAGGCCTTGGCTCCGTCATAGTCCCCGGCGCGCAGCCTGCGCGGGATCTCGCCTGCCAGACAGGCCGACAGAGCGATCAGACCCTCGCTGTGCTGCCGCAGCAGAGCAAGGTCTACGCGGGGCTTGCCGTAAAAGCCCTGCAGGAACCCCATGGAGACCAGATAGCTCAGATTGCGGTAGCCCGTTTCGTTTTCGCACAGCAGGACCAGATGGCGCGCGTCATTATCCACGCCGTGGACGCGGTCTGCTATGGTGCGCGGTGCGACATAGACCTCGCAGCCGATGATGGGCTTGATGCCCTCGGCCTTTGCGGCGCGATAAAAGTCGATCACGCCGTACATGACGCCGTGATCGGTGATGGCCAGCGCAGTCTGGCCCAGCTCTTTGGCGCGCGCAGCAAGCCTGCCAATGCGGCATGCGCCGTCGAGCAGACTGAATTCGCTGTGGACGTGAAGATGTACGAATGCCATGAGGCAGCCTTCCTTTCTCGGAAAAGCGCGGCGGTCACGCCGGGCCTTCTTCGGTCGTCTCCGTGCCCTCTGCTGCCAGAGCCAGCAGCTTGCGCATGCGGTGGTTGACGGTGGACTTGCTGGTGGGCGGCTCGTGAAGCTCTGCCAGCTCGGAGAGCGTGGCCTCCGGGTGCTCGCGGCGCAGCAGGGCCGTCTGCAGGAGTTTTTCGGGCAGAGTGTCCAGCCGGCCCTGCGCCTCGAGCGTGCGCAGCGCGGCAAGCTGCTCCTGCGCGGCGTCCACGGCCTTGGTGACGTTTGCGGTGTCGCAGTTCGTCTTGCGGTTGGCGTCGTTGCGCCAGTCCTTTTCGATCTTGGCCTGCATGACGGTCATGGCGCTGACCGGCGCGCCCATCAGGGCCAGCAGCTCCTCGATGGTCTCGCTCTGCTTGAAGTAAAGAATGCTGCTTCCCTTGCGCTCCGTCTGCTTCGGCGTAAGCACGGAGGGGGTGCCGCCTCCGAAAAATATGGCAGTCGCCACATAGCCCTCGGAAACAGCACCCGCCTCCTCAATCTCCTCTGTCAGTCGTTCCACATAGCGCTCCCGCTCCTCCTCCCCAGACGGAAAGGAGAGAAAATCGCAGTATGCGCACTTGCGGACGCAGAACGGAATGTGAATGTAAAGCTCCAGGCAGGATAAGTCTTCCTTTTCCCTACTCTTCATCCAGCTTTAAAACGCTCATAAACGCCTTCTGCGGAATCTCTACATTTCCGATCTGGCGCATCCGCTTTTTGCCTTCCTTCTGCTTTTCCAGAAGTTTTTTCTTGCGGGTGATATCGCCGCCGTAGCACTTGGCCAGAACGTCCTTGCGCATGGCCTTCACGGTTTCGCGGGCAATGATCTTGCCGCCGATGGCCGCCTGGATGGGGATCTCGAACATCTGGCGGGGAATGTTTTCCTTCAGCTTTTCCGCCAGACGGCGGCCCTTGGCATAAGCGGTATCCGCGTGGACGATCATCGAAAGCGCGTCCACCATGTCGCCGTTGAGCAGGATGTCCAGCTTCACCAGCTTGGATTCCACAAAGCCCTTCATCTCATAGTCATAGCTGGCGTAGCCGCGGCTGCGGCTTTTGATAGCGTCGAAGAAGTCGTATACGATCTCGCCCAGCGGAAGCTCATAATGCAGATCCACACGGGTGGCGTCCATGTACTTCATGTCCCGCATGATGCCGCGGCGGTTCTGGCACAGCTCCATCAGGCTGCCCACATAATCGGTAGGGGTATAGATATGCGCATCCACGAACGGCTCCTCGGCCTTGGCGATTTGCGCCGGATCGGGGTAATTGGTGGGGTTGTCGATGAGTTTTACGGCACCGTCCGTCAGCGTGATGCGGTATTCCACGCTGGGGGCGGTGGTGATGAGGTCCAGGTCGAACTCGCGCTCCAGGCGCTCGATGATGATCTCCAGATGCAGAAGGCCAAGAAAGCCGCACCGGAAGCCAAAGCCCAGCGCCACGCTGGTCTCTGCGTCAAAGCTCAGGGACGCATCGTTCAGGCGAAGCTTTTCCAGCGCATCCTTCAGGTCGGGATAATCCGCGCCGTCGGCGGGATAAATGCCGCAGAACACCATCGGCGTCACCTTGCGGTAGCCGGGCAGCGCCTCAGCCGTGGGAGCGGACACACCCGTGATGGTGTCGCCTACGCGGGTGTCCTCCAGCGTTTTGATGGACGCGGTGAAATAACCTACCTCACCCGCCTCCAGCGTGCCGCAGGGAGCCAGCGCCGTAGCGCCCATATGGCCGACCTCCACGGGCGTGAATTGAGCGCCCGTCTGCATCAGCTTCACGGGCTCGCCCACGGAAAGGCGGCCGTCGAACACGCGCAGATAGACGATGACGCCCTTGTAGGGGTCGTACACCGCGTCGAAGATCAGCGCTTTCAGCGGCGCATCTGCATCGCCTTTCGGCGCGGGGATATTGGTGATGACACGCTCCAGAACATCCTGGATGCCCACGCCCATTTTGGCGGAGACGCGGGGCGCGTCCATGCACGGCAGACCAATCACGTCCTCCACCTCGTGGGCCACGCGGTCCGGCTCGGCGCTGGGCAGGTCGATCTTGTTCAGGATGGGCACCAGCTCCAGATCGTGCTCCAGCGCAAGGTAGGTGTTGGCCAGCGTCTGCGCTTCCACGCCCTGGCTGGCGTCCACCACCAGCACAGCGCCCTCGCAGGCGGCCAGACTTCGGCTCACCTCGTAGTTGAAGTCCACATGGCCCGGCGTGTCGATGAGGTTGAACTCGTAATCCTGCCCGTCCTTTGCCGTATAGTGCAGGGTAACGGCGCGCGCCTTGATGGTGATGCCGCGCTCGCGCTCCAGCTCCATGTTATCCAGAAGCTGGGCCTCCATCTGGCGCTCGTCCACGGCCTGGGTACATTCCAGGATGCGGTCGGCCAGGGTGGACTTGCCGTGGTCGATATGGGCGATGATGCAGAAATTGCGGATGTTTTTCTGTGCCAAGGGGCGTTCCTCCGTCGAATCAGAATGATAGGCGCCGGGCGGTGCTGCCGCCGGGTCTCTAAATGCTTCGTATACCATGTTTCTATGCCGCCCTGCTTTTGCTTCGCCTGCGGTTCGCATTCGCTAAGCGGGCATATTATACCATGACGCCGTGAAACGGCTACAACAAAACCGCACCTGCTGCGGTTTTACATGGTTCAATGCTCCCAAAGCTCTGTGCGCCAGCACAGGAGCGTGTGCAGCGCACACGCGCAGCCGTGTAAACGGCAGCTTTGGGAGTTATTATACCATAAAATATCCCACCGAGAGAAGTTTGTGCTATACTGGAGAAAAAGAGCGGTTCGCGCCGCGCCAATACAGGGAGGACACGGCAATGGAATATGAGATCGACGAGGTCCGGAAAATATCCATCGGCGGAGTGGGACAGAAAATTCATATCCGGGGCGAGAAAAGAACGAATCCGGTGCTGCTGTTTTTACACGGGGGCCCCGGCATCAGCAACCGGGACAGTGTCGTCAACCGGGAAAAAGACCTGTGCGACGTGTTTACCATTGTTGCGTGGGATCAGCGGGGCACGGGCGGATCCTACTGGGGTGTAAAAAAGGAAACGCTGAATCTGGAGCAGCTCATCTCCGACGCTGCGGAGCTGGTGGAGTATCTGTGCGCCGCTCTGGAAAAAGAAAAGCTGTTCGTCTGGGGCGGAAGCTGGGGCACGGAACTGGGAACGTATCTCTGCTTCCGGTATCCTGAACACATCGCGGGCTATGTAGGCAGCGGCCAGCTGGTAAACGGCGTACTGAATGAAGAGCTGAGCTATGATTTCGCCATGGATGAAGCCAAAAAAGCCGGGGACACAAAGGCCGTCTCCACGCTGGAGCGTATCGGACGCCCGGTGGATGGATGCTACCGCGAGGTGTTTAAAGGCATGATGGCCCAGCGGCGCATCATGAAAAAATACGGCGGACACTCCATGAACAAGGGGACCTACTGGACGGATACCGCCCTGCCGCTGCTGAGGAGCCGTGAGTTTTCGTTCACAGACAAGCTCGGCCTTGCATTGGGGTATAAAAGGTGCCTGACATATATGTGGCCCACGACGTCCAAATGTGACTTCCCGCGGGAGTGCACGCGCTTTGCCATGCCCTATTATATCTTTCAGGGAGCTCATGACAACAACACGCCCAGCGCGTTGGTGCAGGCCTATTATGACGCAATTGAAGCGCCGGATAAGGATCTGATCTGGTTCGAGCACTCGGCTCACGGCCCTCTGCGGGAGGAGCCGGAAACGTACAAAAGACTGCTGCGAGAAAAGCTGCTGCAATGGATATGAGCTGCAGTGTGCACGCGGACAGGCGGGGCCGAAACAGGCGGTGATGCGGCCACGGCGGCTGTTTCCGCGCATTTTGCCCCGAATGGGCAGGAACGCCCTGCCGCAGACAGGCAAAAACCGCATTGCAGGCCGTCGAAGCGGCGCAATGCGGTTTTTGGGGCCGCTGCTGCGGCTTGGGGCGGGACGTCAGTCTGCCTGGATGTCGATGACGCTTACCGGGCAGCCGTCACGGGCCTCGGCGGCCGCAGGCAGCTCTTCCTCGGGAATGTCCCCAGCCATGGCGACGGCGACACCGTCCTCCAGCGTGAATACAGCGGGGCAGGTGGAGGCACACAGGCCGCAGCCGATGCACCCTTCGTTGACAATGGCTTTCATAATGCTTCCTCCTTCTGGTAGTTCATAAACGGTGCCCTGCACGGCACAGAGGCCGGAGACCGCTTTCGCGGCGGACCGCCGCCCTGCAGAGCCGCATGTGGAAAGGATAGGCGCTTTCGTGCCGTTTTATGCGTGGAAGCACTGTTTTCCTGCCGCACGGTGGAAGAAAAGCGGAAAACAAAACGCGCGCGGCAGAAAAGCCGAGCGCGCAACGTGCAGGAAAAAGATGGCCTTACAGTGTCAACCCGGCCACGGTCATACAGCCCAGCTCGCCGATGATATACGCTGTAATGCGCGTGCCGGCGGGCATAGCGGCGGTGTCCAGCAGGACGTTGCCGGCCTGGGACACGTTGGTGTAATAGAAGCGTTTGTGCGCCGTGGTGGCATAGGCATGGCCGTCCTGTACGGTGTAACATACCGTGCCCGTGCACAGGCCGTCCTTTTCGCAGAAATCCGTGGCAAGGCTTTTGCGTTCGCCGCGGAGGAACAGCGCGTATTCCCCGGCGATCTCTGTGCGGCGCAGTTCGCCGGTCACACGCTCGGGCGGGGCGACGGCGCGCGCGCCGTCCTTGCCGTGAATGAAATACGCCACGCCGCCCCAGGCGTGGGCGAACTGGTCCAGCCGGTAGCGCCGCTGGGCTGCGGCGTCGCCCGGCGCGTAAGGGTCATTGACAAGCACGTACTCTGTGCCGTCCTCGCCGGTTTCAAAGCCGCGCACCACCATCAGATGGCCGTCGGTACAGCCCGTCGTGCCCTCCAGCAGAGGCAGGCCGCGTTCTTCAGCATGCTCCGGCGTATCCGCGTAATGCACGCTCACCCCACACGCAAACCCGTTTTTTATCTCTTTCTTCAGTCCGGCGATATCCGCAAAGGCGACATAGCACTCATATCCGTAGCAGCCCGCAATGGCGGTGGTAAAACTCCAGTTGCCGTTGCCCGCGTATGTATAATCGTAGTTGGCGTGGGCCACCTCTTCGGGCAGCAGGTCCTCGCCCCAACGGTTCATCAGCATGGTGACCGTGGTGGGGCTGCAGATGACAGAGCCGATGCGCGGGTCCCGGATGAGCTGAGAATAAGCGGGAACAGGGACGCACCGGTGCTGAAGCGCTTCGCCCGTTTCCCGCTGCCAGCCCGTGGGACGTACGGAGGCGGCAAGCAGATATACGGAGGGGGAACGGCGCACGTCGTCTGTATAAAGGCTGGCCCGGAGCTGGAACAGAGAAGCACCGCCGGGCGCACGTACATTGACCATGTCGGTATCCAGATAAGCTGCGGCGTCTTCCGGGTGCTGCACAGGCAGGCTGGCGCGGCGCAGGAACGGACTCCATTTGCCGTAGGGCATCCAGGGCGTCCACGCCCCGGCCGCAAATACGCGCACGGCGAGCTCCACCGCGGTGCCGGCGGGCGTGGCCGCATTCCACGAAGCGACCAGCGCATTGAACGCGGGGGCCGAAATTTCCGGTGTGGTGTAGCAGCCAGCCTGTACGTAACGCCCGGCATACTGCTCCAGGCGCAGCGCTCCGTCTGCGTAGGCGGTATTTTCAAACGCGCCGGACGCAAAGGCTTTTTCGTCTTTCAAAACGAACGTATGGTTCGTCATATACAAGCTCCCTCACACAAAACCGCCGGGGACACGTTATATGAAGCGGTTCCGGCGGCGTTTTCACAATTTTATCACAAAGTATCTATAATACCAAATATTATCGCACAAGCGGTCAAAAGTCAAGTTACAAAACGCTTTCCTTTTCGCCGTGTTTCGTGTATAATGATATAAAATATCAATAAGAACCGGATACCGCAACATGCGGCACCCGGTTGAAGGAGTGACAAAAATGAATGCACTGACGCTTGCCGCGCTGGGTACGGGCTTTACCTTTTTGATGACGGCTGCCGGGGCGGCGGTCGTGTTTCTGTTCAAGAATGAGATCAAGCCCTCGTTCCAGCGTGTGTTTCTGGGGTTTGCCGCCGGCGTGATGATCGCGGCCAGTGTGTGGAGCCTGCTGATCCCCTCCATTGAGATGGCCGGGGAACAGGGCGTACCGGGATGGCTGCCTGCGGCCGGAGGCTTCGCACTGGGCGCATTGTTCCTGATGGTGCTGGATGCCTTAATGCCCCATCTGCACCCCGGCTCCAGCGAGGCGGAGGGCGTACATACCAGCTTCAAACGCACCACGCTGCTGGTGCTGGCTGTAACACTGCACAACATTCCCGAGGGCATGGCCGTGGGCCTGGCCTGTGCGCTGGCGGCAGGCGGCGGCTCATCCAGTGTGACGCTGGCGGGCGCGATGGCGCTGTGTTTGGGCATGGGGCTGCAAAATTTCCCTGAGGGTGCGGCCATTTCGCTGCCGCTGCGGCGCGAGGGGCTTTCCCGTCCAAAGAGCTTTGTCTATGGTGCGCTCTCGGGTATCGTGGAGCCCATCGGCGGCATCCTGGCCGTGCTTATCGCGGGCAGCGTTACGCCGCTGATGCCCTGGTTTCTCAGCTTTGCTGCGGGCGCGATGATCTATGTGGTGGTAGAGGAGCTGATTCCCGAGGCGCATTTGGGCGAGCATTCCCACCCGGGTACACTGGGTGTGCTGGCGGGCTTTCTGGTGATGATGGTGCTGGATGTGGCACTGGGGTGACCGATGGAACGGAGGTATATATTCCGCCGGGCACGGCCCGAGGACGCGGGGGACATTGTCCGGCTTTACAATTCCAATCCCTGTTTTTTGGAGCGTCATTTGGGATGCCGGGCAGTGGACGGCACGTTCGTTCTCCAAGAATGGCGGCAGATGAAAAAGGAAGGGTTTTCCACTACGGTCATCGCGGATGCGCAGACCGGAGCGGCCGTTGGATTCATAGATTGCCGGGATTCGGAGCCTGTTTATCTTTCGCTGTTCCTGTTGGATGCGACGCTTCAGGGGAAAGGCTTGGGAACGGAACTGTACCGGAAGTTTGAGGAAATGCAGCGCCGCAGGGGGCGCAAAGGCATCCGAATCGACGTGGTGGACGACTATGAAGGGAACCTCGTTCCGTTTTGGAAACGGCGGGGCTTTGAAGAAGGAGAAGAAATCACGCTGGAATGGGGCGGCAAGGCTTCCCGTGCCCGTGTGATGTACCGTGATTTGATATGAGTAGACCGCGCAGAGCACCGCGCGATCTTCCGGCAAAACGAACGCCCCGCCCGAAAGTCTTCGGCGGGGCGTTTGTTTTATTTCTGAGACACTTATTTTGCGTAATCTACTGCCCGGGATTCACGGATGACGTTTACCTTGATTTGGCCGGGGTAATCCAGCGTTTCCTCGATTTTCTGGGAAATGCTGTGAGCCAGAAGGATCAGAGCGTCGTCGTTGATGGCGTCCGGCTTTACCATGATGCGTACCTCGCGGCCTGCCTGAATGGCGAAGCTGCGCTCTACGCCCTCGAAGCCGCTGGCGATCTCCTCCAGGCTTTCCAGGCGCTTGATATAGCTTTCCAGATTCTCACGGCGCGCACCGGGCCGTGCAGCGGAGATGGCGTCGGCCGCCATGACGATGAACGCCAGCGGCGTTTTGGCCTCCACGTCGCCGTGGTGGGCCTCTATGGCATGGATGATGGCCGGGTTTTCCTTATACTTTTTGGCGATGTCTACGCCGATGCTGATATGGCTGCCCTCGATCTCGTGGTCCAGCGCCTTGCCGATGTCATGCAGCAGGCCGGCACGGCGGGCCTGCGTGACGTTCACGCCGAGCTCTGCGGCCAGGATACCGGAGAGATAGGCCACCTCCAGCGAGTGGTTCAGCACGTTCTGGCCGTAGCTGGTGCGGTAGCGCAGGCGGCCCAGCAGCTTTACCATATCCGGGTGGATGCCGTGGACGCCTACGTCCATAACAGCCTTTTCGCCCTCGCGCTTCATGGCGAGCTCCAGCTCGCGGCGGCATTTTTCAACGGTCTCCTCAATGCGGGCCGGGTGGATACGGCCGTCGCTGATGAGCTTTTCCAGCGTCATGCGGGCAACCTCGCGGCGCACCGGGTCAAAGCTGGAAAGCGTGATGGCCTCGGGCGTATCGTCAATGATAAGGTCAACCCCCGTGGCTGTCTCCAGCGCGCGGATGTTGCGGCCCTCCCGGCCGATGATGCGGCCTTTCATTTCGTCACTGGGCAGCGGCACCACGGATACCGTGGCTTCGCTGGAATGGTCGGCGGCACAGCGCGCCACGGCCTGGCTGATGAGCTCGCGGGCCATTGTGTCGCACTCGTCCTTGGTCTGCGTCTCGAACGCGGCGATGTGCATTGCCTTTTCGTGGGTGAGCTGCTCATCCAGACGGTTGAGCAGCAGCTGCTTTGCGTCCTCCGCCGTCAGGCCGGCGATGGTTTCCATCTTGTCCAGTTCGCGGGCCTTGATCTGTTCGATTTCGTCCAAGCGGGCCTCCACAAGCTCGGAGCGCTTGGCAAGGTCAGTTTCTTTCTGCTCCAGAACGGCCGTTTTGCGGTCCATGGCCTCTTCCTTTTGGTCGAGGCGGCGCTCCTGGCGGCTCAGCTCCGAACGGCGTTCCTTGATTTCTTTGTCGGCCTCAGCCTTCAATTGAAAAGCTTCGTCCTTTGCTTCGATCAGCGCTTCCTTGCGCTTTTGCTGTGCGGCTTTCATAGCGTCGTTGATCAGGCGCTTGGCCTCTTCCTCCGCGCTGCCGATCTTTGCCTCGGCAGTTTTGCGGCGGTAAGAAACCCCGGCGAAAAATGCAATGGCGGCAGCCACTACGCCTGCGACAACGGCGATCACAGCGGCGATGACCGGTGATACCATTTTCAGGGTTCAACTCCTATTCGCTTTTATTATGAATGAAAGTAATCTCCGGGGCGGCTGCCGCGTCACATTTTGATTTCAAAAAAGGTTAAAAAGGCAAACGGCAGGTCCGTCCGCCCCTAAAAATTACATTAAATCATCATTCATATTGTAAAGCGCGGTTTCACACTTGTCAAGAAATTGTTACATTTCCATGAATAAATCCTTACGCTTATACGAAAGGTTGTGCAAGTTTTTCGCCCGTGTGAAAGCGGCGGAATGCGCTTTGTGCTTGACTTTTGGACGCGCGCGTTGTAAGATAACGGTGTACACCATCCCGCCAAAGCGATGAAGCGGATAATGCATGCGCCGGCGCGCAAAAGAGAGGGCCGCCGCGGCCCGCCGTTCCCCAAACGGCATGCCGCGCGCTGCAAGCGGCTTTGCACCGCCGCCGTATGTTACCACCGCGGAGCGCGGGGGAGAACGGGCGCATTGCCCTGCAACTCCCGCCGGGCACGGCCCGTTACAGCCGGCAAAGAGTGACACGCGCCGGGCGCGCCCGCCGTGTGTAATTCGGGTGGAACCATGGGCATTCTGCGCTCATCCCGTATCAGTTTTACGGGATGGGCTTTTTTGTTTTCCGGCATATGCCGGAAGAAGGAGGATTTTGAAATGATCAACGTGACATTGAAGGGCGGCGCCGTGAAGGAATTTGAGCCGGGCGTTTCGCCAGCGGACGTTGCAAAGAGCATCGGCATGGGCCTGTACAAAAGCGCCTGCGCCGCCAGGGTGGACGGCGAGGCCGTGGACCTGCGCACTCCTTTGGAAAAGGACTGCGAGCTGGAGATCCTGACGTTCGATTCCCCGGAAGGCAAGCACGCCTTCTGGCACACGGGCGCGCACATTATGGCGCAGGCCATCCAGCACCTGTTCCCGGATGCCCAGTTCGGCATCGGCCCGGCGCTGGACGACGGCTGGTATTACGACATCGGCGGCACGGAGCCCTTTACGCCGGACCAGTTCGAGGCCATCGAGGCTGAGATAAAGAAGATCGTCAAGGCGGACCTTCCTGTGGAAAAACGGTTCATCACCGTGGAGGAGGGCCGCGAGATCTTCAAGGGGCAGACCTACAAGCTGGAGCTGCTGGAGGAATACGCCGAAAAGGGCTGGCAGCTTTCGGTTTACCGGCAGGGGGATTTTACGGATCTGTGCGCCGGCCCGCACCTGATGAGCACGGGCGCGGTGAAGGCTGTAAAGCTGTTGAGCACAGCCAGCGCCTACTGGCGCGGCGACGCTGCGCGGGACAGCCTGTGCCGTGTGTACGGTACGGCATACCCCAAGGCCGCCGAACTGGAGGCCTATCTGAACATGCTGGAAGAGGCCAAAAAGCGCGACCACCGCAAGCTGGGCAAGGAGCTGGGGCTGTTTGCACTGCTGGAGGAAGGCCCGGGCTTCCCGTTCTTCCTGCCCAAGGGCATGCTGCTGAAAAACACCCTCATCGACTACTGGCGCGAAATCCATAAGCGCGCGGGCTATCAGGAGATCAGCACGCCCATCATCCTCAGCAGGGCGCTGTGGGAGCGCAGCGGCCACTGGGACCATTACAAGGATAATATGTACACCACGCTCATCGACGGCGAGGACTTTTCCATTAAGCCCATGAACTGCCCGGGCGGCATGCTGGTATACAAAACGCAGCCCCACAGCTACCGGGACCTGCCCCTGCGTATGGGTGAGCTGGGCCTTGTGCACCGGCACGAGCTGTCCGGTGCGCTGCATGGCCTGATGCGCGTGCGCTGCTTTACACAGGACGACGCGCATATCTTCATGACGCCGGAGCAGGTGAAGGACGAGATAAAGGGTGTGGTAAAGCTCATCGACGAGGTGTATTCCCTGTTCGGCTTTGAGTACCACATCGAGCTTTCTACCATGCCCGAGGACCACATCGGTGAGCTGGAGGACTGGGAGACGGCCACGGATGCCCTGCGCGAGGCCATCGAGGAGCTGGGCCGCACTTACGAGATCAACGAGGGTGATGGCGCGTTCTATGGCCCGAAGCTGGATTTCCACCTGGTGGACGCCATCGGCCGCACCTGGCAGTGCGGCACCATCCAGCTGGATATGCAGATGCCCGAGCGGTTTGAGCTGGAATATACCGGCGCAGATGGACAGAAGCACCGCCCGGTGATGATCCACCGCGTGGTGTTCGGCAGCATCGAGCGCTTCATCGGCATTCTCATCGAGCACTTTGCAGGCGCATTCCCCGTGTGGCTGGCGCCTGTGCAGGCGAAGGTCATCCCCATCAGCGAGGCGCACCATGCCTATGCCAAACAGGTGGAGCAGGAGCTGCGGGACGCAGGGCTGCGTGTGGAGGGCGACTACCGCGCCGAGAAGATGGGATACAAGATCCGCGAAGCCCAGCTGGAGAAGATCCCCTACATGCTCGTTGTGGGCGCGCAGGAGATGGAAAACGGTACGGTGAGCGTGCGTGCGCGCAAGGAGGAAAAGGGCGGCACAAAAACCGTGGAGGAATTCAAGGCGCAGGTGTTGGCAGAGGTTGCCAGCCGGGAGCGCTGAACGCAAAAGGCAGACGGCAAA
>ENA-ORUF01002646-ORUF01002646.1-human-gut-metagenome-genome-assembly--contig:-NODE-2646-length-14848-cov-2.210505_pt1 | contig 14848 bp, 9 predicted proteins | sample MGYA00242077_ERZ509203 | MGnify/ENA primary metagenome ERZ509203 (study PRJEB26280, sample SAMEA2338834) | human gut metagenome | biome: human gut; feature: human-associated habitat; material: faeces...
ATGGCAAAGGAAAAGAAAATGGTAGAAGCCATCACATCGATGGATGAAGATTTCGCCCAGTGGTATACGGACATCGTAAAGAAAGCAGAGCTTTCTGATTACTCCAGTGTAAAGGGCTGCATGATTATCAAACCGGCCGGATATGCGATCTGGGAGAATATCCGCAATGAACTGGACAAGCGCTTTAAGGCAACCGGCGTAGAGAACGTATATCTGCCTATGTTTATTCCGGAAAGTCTTCTGAAAAGAGAAAGATCACGTAGAAGGTTTCGCACCGGAAGTAGCGTGGGTGACACAGGGCGGTTTAGAGCCGTTACAGGAGAGAATGTGTGTACGTCCGACTTCCGAGACTCTGTTCTGCGATTTTTATGCACATGACGTACATTCTTACCGCGATCTGCCGAGAAACTACAACCAGTGGGCTTCGGTTGTGCGTTGGGAAAAGACCACCCGTCCGTTCCTGCGTTCCAGAGAGTTCTTATGGCAGGAAGGTCATACCGCTCATGCAACCGCTGAGGAAGCACAGGAGCGTACCGAGATGATGTTAAATGTATACGCGGATCTGTGCGAGGACTTCCTGGCAATTCCGGTTATCCGCGGACGCAAGACCGACAAGGAGAAATTTGCCGGTGCAGAGGCAACCTACACGATCGAGTCCCTGATGCACGATGGCAAGGCACTGCAGTCCGGCACCAGCCACAACTTCGGCGATGGATTTGCAAAGGCATTTAACATCCAGTATCTGGATAAGGATAATAAATTAAAATACGTTCATCAGACTTCCTGGGGTATGACAACCCGTATGGTAGGCGCGATCATCATGGTTCATGGTGACAATAATGGTCTGGTTCTGCCGCCGAAGGTAGCTCCGACCCAGGTTATGATCGTTCCGATTCAGCAGGCAAAAGAGGGTGTTCTGGACAAGGCATTTGAGGTAAAAGAGGTTCTGTCCAACTTCCGTGTCAAAGTGGATGATTCCGACAAATCTCCGGGATGGAAGTTCAGCGAGTCCGAGATGCGCGGTATTCCGGTACGTGTCGAGATCGGACCGAGAGATATTGCTGAAAATCAGGCAGTTCTGGTTCGCCGTGATACGCATGAGAAGATTACGGTATCTCTGGATGAGATCGCAGCAAAGGTTGGCGAGCTTCTGGAGACGATTCACCACGATATGTTTGAGCGTGCAAAAGCGCACAGAGATTCCCATACTTATGTAGCGACAACACTGGATGAGATGAAGGAGATCGCAGAAAATAAGCCAGGCTTCATCAAGGCAATGTGGTGTGGCAATCAGGAGTGCGAGGATAAACTGAAAGAAGTAGTCGGCGTAACCTCCCGCTGCATCCCGTTCAATCAGGAACATCTGGCTGACACCTGCGTATGCTGCGGCAAGCCGGCAACGAAGATGGTTTACTGGGGTAAGGCATATTAATATGATTCCAAAACGGATAGAAATGCCGGTCCAGGTCGAGGAAATCCTGGGAAAGCTGCGAGAACATGGTTACGAGGCATTTGCAGTCGGCGGCTGTGTCCGCGATGCGATCCTGGGGCGGATTCCCGGTGACTGGGATATCACGACTTCGGCGCACCCGGAGGAGGTGAAGCAGGTGTTCGGTCACACGATCGACACCGGGCTTCAGCACGGTACGGTCACGGTCATGCGTGATCATATCGGATATGAAATAACCACCTACCGGATTGACGGTGAATATGAGGATGGACGCCACCCGAAGGAAGTCGTATTTACTGCCGAACTGCGTGAGGACTTGAGACGGCGTGATTTCACGATCAATGCGATGGCATACAGCCACGAAACGGGAATTGTCGATATTTTCGGCGGGGCGGAGGATCTGGCAGCGCGCCGGATCCGCTGCGTCGGGGATGCGGGAGAACGGTTTACGGAAGATGCGCTCCGGATCCTGCGTGCCGTCCGCTTTTCGGCCCAGCTGGGATTTTCGATAGAGAAAAAGACCTGGCAGGCGCTCTGTGAGCTGGCGCCCTCCCTTGTCCATGTGAGCAAGGAACGGGTGCAGGTGGAGTTGACAAAAACACTCCTGTCCGACCGCCCGGAATTTATCTGGAAAACGGAGGCGGCAGGACTGGCACCGTACATTTCAAAAACATTTCCGGAGGTATTTGCGGCGTGGAAAAAGCAGAAAAGCTGTGCAAAGCAGAGTTTGGAAGAGAAAGTATGTTCGAAGGATGTGCCAGCTGCTGACAAGGATGCGATCAAAACGGAAACGGTAGCGCAGCAGGGGCACATGTTCGTGAAACATGAATGTGAGACAGACATGGCGGGGGAAATTTCTTCTGCTGCGGCACATCTGCCAGCAGAAAAAGCCTTGCGCTGGTCGTATTTTCTTGCCCCGTCGGGCGAGGAAACTTGTGTCCGGGTTCTGAGAGAACTCAAGATGGACAACGACACGATCGATAAGGCGAAGATTCTGAGTCGTTTTGCATTCATGCAGATGGAACCGGAGGAAAGCGCTGTCCGCCATGCGATGAGTGCGATGGAAGATACGGTCTTTGACTGGCTGCTTCTCCTTCAGGAGGTTCTGATGCCGGAGCGCATGGATGCGGTGGAAATGGTTCGCTCACTTGCAAGGCAGATCCGGGAGCGCGGTGACTGTATCCGTCTTAAAACTCTGGCGGTAACCGGAAAAGATCTGATTCAGGCAGGCATCCAGCCGGGACCGGCGCTTGGAAAAACGCTGCATCTTCTCTTTGAAAAGGTGCTGGAGAATCCGGCTTGGAACGAGAAAGAGCGGCTTCTGGCTGAGGTGGAAGTGTTGAAACAATCACAGAATGCGGAAACCAGTAAAGCATAAGAAGATTAATAAATAAAAAGGGAAAAGAGGCAAAATCGTTTGGAACCGGCAGGACAAGCCGGACAAACGATTTTGTCTCTTTTCCTTTTGCTTTTTTAACAACAATATTTTCAATCAGAGGATGATTAAAAGAGTTATCCCAATTTCTTATACTCCCTGAAAAACAGCGCCGCCGTCGTCGCCACCGCAATCGTGTCTGCCACCGGTTCTGCCACGAACACGCCGAATACCGGATTTGAAACGAAATGCGGCAGGATAAAGATCAGCGGAATCAAAAGCAGCACTTTCCGGAGCAATGCCAGAAAGACGGATGTTTTCGCATTTCCAAGGGCAATAAAAGTCTGCTGGCAGGCGAGCTGGACGGCAAAGAGCAGGGAAGCTGCCATATAGATCCGGAGCGCCCAGATGGTATAGCTGGCAAGATCTGCGTCGCTGGTAAAGATGGAAATAAAAATCTGTGGAACCAGCATACATAAGAGCCAGAGCAAGGTGGAATAGCAGGCTGCCGAGCGCAGAAGCAGGTGAAACGCTTTTTTCACACGGTCGATATTTTTTGCTCCATAGTTAAAGCTGATGATCGGCTGCGCGCCCTGTGAGAGCCCCTGCAGCGGCAGCATGGAAAACTGCATGACGCTGGAAAGAATCGTCATCGCGCCGACCGCGGTATCGCCGCCATATTTCAACAGGCTGGTGTTAAAGCTGATGGACAGTGCACTTTCTGTAAACTGCATGATAAACGGCGCCAGTCCGAGCGCCAGGCATGGCAGGATAAATTTCTTCTGCGGGCGCAGGTTGCGGAGCCGTATCCGCAGGGTACTATGCGTTCCGGTCAGAAAACGCAGAATCCAGATACAGGAAATACCCTGTGAAAGGATGGTTGCAAGTGCTGCGCCGCGCACATCCAGATGCAGTCCGAAGATAAAGATCGGATCGAGGATGATGTTGCAGAGAGCGCCGATGGCAACGGTAATCATGCCGGTTTTGGCATAACCCTGTGCGTTGATAAAGGCATTGAGTCCGAGCGCCATCTGGACGAAGAAAGTGCCGCAGACGTAGATTTTCATGTAGTTCCAGGCGTAGAGAATCGTCTTCTCACTGGCGCCGAACATCAGGAGGATCGGGCGCCCAAAGCCAAGAAACAGGGCGGTTAGGACGAGCGAAATGACGGTCAGCATGAAGGTACAGTTGCCGAGTACCTTTTCAGCGGAAGCCTTGTCGCCTTTTCCCATCAGGATCGACGCCTGCGGGGCACCGCCCATGGCGGCGAGCGCGGCAAAAGCGGAAATGCACATGATAATCGGCATTGTGACGCCGACGCCGGTCAGGGCGCTGGGACCGATGTCCGGGATATGGCCGATGTACATGCGGTCAACCATGTTATAGAGAACGTTGATGATCTGTGCGGCAATTGCCGGGAGCGCCAGTTTAAAAAGAAGCGACCCGATCGGCGCACTGCCGAGATCAGCTTCACGGGATGATGCTGCTCCTGAATGCGGGCGCGTATTTTCATCGTTGGAACGATGAGCGGATTGTATGGACAAAGAGAGACCTCCTTTTCATTTACAGTAAAATATATTATTTGATTTTTTGCCTGATTGTTGGGACAAATAGCCAGACCGCTTTTTTATCTCAACGTGAATCATTGTAACATACCGTCAAAATGATGGCAATGAACAGAATTTCGTAATCACTCCATATTGGCGATTGTGTGTTATAGTTTGTGCACTGTGTTTCAAATCTGCGATATTTATGCATAAGCATATTTGTAAGCCCCCTCTCATAGGTTAGGAGTAGCAGGCTGGGTGTCTGATGTGCATATTTGCATAATCATGTGAATGTTGCAATTGACATAGCTGTCAGCAGCTGTGGCCCGGCGTGAAAATGTGCTGTCCACATTCTTTTGGGAAATGGAAAGGCGGGCAGCCGGATAGAGGCAGGAGGGGGAAGTTGTGAACGAGAGAACAACCGAGGTGCTGGAACAGTATGAACTGGAAGTGCAGTCGAAGCGCCGTGGAAGAGGCGCGTGGATCTGCGAGACGAGTCAGGGGTTAAAACTCCTCCGGGAATATAAGGGGACCGTCAAACGTCTTGAATTTGAAGAACAAATCATGAATGTTCTGCAAAATCAGAAAACATGCCGGACCGATCAGTATATGCGGAACCGGGAGGGCGAGCTTTTGTCGGTGGCGGAGGATGGAACGCGGTGTGTTGTGAAGGAATGGTTTTCCGGGCGCGAGTGCAGTGTGCAGAGCGAGGCGGAGGTAGTCCGGGCGGTCGGGCAGATCGCGAAGCTGCACCGGACACTGCGCGGTATTGCGATCGATGAGTCGTGGAATCTGGGGTCAATTCTCACGCGTCCGGCGGTGGCGGAGATGGAGCGCCACAACCGGGAACTTGTCCGTACGCGGAATTATATCCGGAAAAAACGGCGTAAATCGGATTTTGAGAGGGCAGTCAGCGGAAGCTTTGCCATCTTTTATGAGCAGGCGCAGGAAGCAGCAGGCGGGCTGAAAGCGCAGATCGAGCAGGACGGCGAGCCGGAAAACTATTTGTGTCACGGGGATCTGAACCAGCATCATATTTTATTGGCAGATGAAAATGAGATGGCGGTGATTGAATTTAACCGGATGCACCGGGGCGTCCAGGTCGAAGACCTGTATCATTTTACGCGCAAAATATTGGAAAAGCATGGCTGGGATTTGCGTCTGGGGATGCGGCTGCTGGAGACGTATGATCGTATTCTGCCGTTGAATACACAGGAGCGGACATACCTCTATTACCTGTTTTTATATCCGGAAAAATACTGGAAACAGTTAAATTTTTATTATAATGCAGGCAAGGCGTGGATTCCAGTCCGCAGCATTGAAAAACTGCAGAAGCTGGAAGAACAGCAGACGGCGCGGAACCTCTTTCTTGAGGCAATCCGATAAGAAATGTTGATTTACATATGCATATAAATTCTTTGGTTAAGCGTATTCGATACATCATGGAGAAACTTTGAAAAGAGAAAAAATAAAGACAAAGAATAGTAACCGAAATTCTCTTTATTTTTCAGAATAATTATACTATAATGGAGAAAAAGAAAGTCATCCTAGAAGAAAGCAGGGGGTAAGTGAATCATGAAGGATTACATGACGATTTACAAAGAATGGCTGGAAAATCCATACTTTGACGAGGCAACGAAAGAGGAATTGCGCGCCATTGAGGGCGATGAAAATGAGATTAAAGAGCGTTTCTATATGGATTTGGAGTTTGGTACGGCAGGACTGCGCGGCATCATCGGTGCAGGTATTAACCGGATGAATATCTACACCGTCCGCCGTGCGACCCAGGGACTGGCAAATTACATCATCAAGCAGGGCGGCGCGGCAAAAGGCGTGGCGATCGCATTTGACTCCCGTCATATGTCCCCGGAATTTGCCGAGGAAGCAGCGCTGACACTGGCGGCAAATGGCATCAAGGCGTACCGGTTCGAGACGCTGCGCCCGACGCCGGAGCTTTCCTTTGCCGTCCGCGAGCTCGGCTGCATCGCCGGCATCAACATCACCGCCAGCCACAACCCGCCGGAGTACAACGGCTACAAGGTTTACTGGGAGGACGGCGCACAGTTTACACCGCCGCATGACAAGGGCGTGACTGAGGAAGTTATGGCGATCACCGATCTTTCCACCGTTAAGACGATGGGAGCACAAGAGGCAAAGGCAAAAGGACTCTACGAGATCATCGGTGCAGCGATCGACGACAAATATATTGCACAGGTCAAGGCACAGGTAGTCAATCAGGGCGCGATTGACCGCATGCAGGATCAGATCACGATCGTGTATACACCGCTTCACGGCACGGGCAATATCCCGGCACGCCGTGTGATGAAAGAGCTTGGATTTACCCATGTATATGTGGTTCCGCAGCAGGAGCTTCCAGACGGCGATTTCCCGACCGTCAGCTATCCGAACCCGGAGGCAAAGGAAGCATTTGAATTGGGACTGGCTCTGGCAAAAGAGAAAAATGCAGACCTCGTTCTGGCAACCGATCCGGATGCCGATCGTCTGGGCGTGTATGTCAAAGATACCAAGTCCGGCGAATACATTCCGCTGACCGGCAATATGTCCGGCTCCCTGCTCTGCGAGTATGTGCTCAGCCAGAAACAGGCAAACGGCAAGATTCCGGCAGATGGACAGGTTGTTAAATCCATCGTTACGACGAATCTGGTAGATGCAGTTGCGAAGAATTACGGCGCAGAGCTCATCGAGGTTCTGACCGGATTTAAGTGGATCGGCAAACAGGTTCTCAAAAATGAGCAGGAAGGCAAAGGAACCTATCTGTTTGGCATGGAAGAGAGCTATGGCTGTCTGATCGGTACATACGCACGCGATAAAGATGCCATTTCCGCGACCGCAGCACTCTGCGAGGCGGCTGCCTATTACAAGGAAAAAGGCATGACGCTGTGGGATGCGATGGTCGAGATGTACGAGAAATACGGCTATTATAAAGATGAAGTGAAGTCCATCGGCTTAAAGGGCATTGAGGGACTGGCAAAGATTCAGGAGATCATGGAATATTTCCGCGCCCACACACCGTCCGATTTCGCCGGACATAAAGTGCTGGCTGTCCGCGATTACAAGGCAGATACCGTCAAGGATCTGGCAACCGGCGAGGTAAAACCGACCGGACTTCCATCCTCCAATGTTCTCTACTACGAACTGGAAGACAACGCATGGCTCTGCGTCCGCCCGTCTGGAACCGAGCCGAAGATCAAGTTCTACTACGGAGTGAAAGGTACCTCCCTGGAAGACGCGGCAGCGAAATCAGAGAAGGTAGGCGAGTCTGTGATGGCGATTGTCAATGGACTGCTGTAGAAAAATAAAAAGAAGATGTGAAATAAGTCCCTAAAAGAAATAGGACCATTCGTTCATGCGAAAGGTCCTATTTTTGTGCTATTTTGTTCTTTTAATTCTTTCAACGCCGCTGCAAATTTTGACGAAACCGCAGTAGGATTTCCTCTCAGCAGCCCGCGGCGGTAGAAGGCATGGAGCTTTTTAGCCGGGCGCAGGGACTGGCGGCGGTGTTTGAGTTCTTCTAACCGGGTGCTCAGGCGGGTGAGGCGGTTGTCGAAGGCGATGCGGGCATCGACTTCGGTGCGGACTTCGGCAATGCGCTCGTTGACGCGCTGCTTGGCAGCTTCGATGCGTTCTGCGTTTCCTGCTTTGGCAGCTTCGATGCGGGAGGTGGTTTCTTCTCGAACATCGGACAGGCGTTTTTCGGCGAGTGCCTTGGTCTCAGCCAGGCGCTCTTTGTGTTCGGTGGCAGCCGCCTGCAGCTGTCTGGCAGTCTCGGCGCGTGCGGTTGCCAGGCGTTCTTCGGCGTCACTGCGGACGGCGGCAAGTCTGCGGGCGGCTTCTGCCTGGGCGGCTGCCAGTTTTTCGGCTGTTTCTTCACGGGTCAGGGCGCCGCGCTCAATGGCTTCCTCACGCAGCAGCTCGATCTTGGACTGGAGCTCTTCGATATCGGCTTTGAGCTTCGTCATAGCTTCCAGCGTATGACCCAGAGCCAGGGCTGCCTTGATGGATTCGTAAGCATCGGCGGTGAAAAGAACGCTGATGACGAAATCGCAGATGAGCAGGATAACCGGAGGAACCGCAAGCACAGTGCGGGCGATCGGCTCATGGATGACATCGGTCATAAGGATCGTCAGAAATCCCCATGCGATCGAGGAACTCAGGCAGATATAGCCGTGCAGCTGGAACGGCTGGCTGCTGTAATCCCAGTAGCGGACCTTGAATAGGCGTTCCATGACGGCACCGGTGACATATTCAAGCGCCGTGGCGGCGATAAAACCGGAAATATAGACGAGCGGCAGGCTGTCCCGCACCGGCAGGGACACCCAGAGCATCATCACCGCGCCGGAACCGTAGAGCGGCAGCATCGGAAGCCGCAGAAATCCGCGGTTGACGAGCCGTTTCTGTTTCAGGGAAACATAAGTCGATTCGAAAATCCACCCTAAAAAGCAGTATACATAGAAAAAAGCTAGCCATTGGTACCAGGTATAGGTATACATAAAACCTCCTTTAGAAAATCAAGTCATTTTCTCATTGGTTGAAAAACGTATCTAAAATGAAGTTGTTTCTTATCTTACTATATAAATCTAGAAAAGTTCAAGGCATCTGGCTGAAAAAAGATAATTCCAAAATCTCCGCTTGCCACAAAAGCACGCTTCGTGTACAATAAATCGAAGTCGGCTTTGCCACAGACAGCAGGCAGACGTACAGAAAGCAAATCTTATATGAAGTGGATTTGTTTTCCAGGATAAAATTTGCAGAAAAACAAAGAACAATTCAACAAATACAAACAATTTACAATAAAAAGAAAAATAGGAGAGGTACACACGTGAGTATACTGAATGTAGAACATTTAAGCCACGGTTTTGGTGATCGGGCGATTTTTCAGGATGTTTCGTTCCGCCTGTTAAAGGGTGAGCACATCGGTCTGATCGGTGCGAACGGCGAGGGTAAATCGACGTTTATGAATATTATTACCGGGCATATGCAGCCGGACGAGGGAAAAGTAGAGTGGTCAAAGCGGGTGCGCGTCGGCTATCTGGATCAGCACACGGTGCTGGAAAAAGGCATGACGATCCGCGAGGTTTTGAAGAGCGCATTTTCCTTCCTGTTTGAGCTGGAAGTGCAGATGAATGAAATCTGCGACCATCTGGGCGAGGCATCGGAGGATGAGATGAACGTGATGATGGAAGAGCTGGGAACGATCCAGGATCTTCTGATGAACCACGATTTTTATTCCATCGATGCGAAGGTGGAGGAAGTCGGACGTGCGCTGGGGCTGACCGACATCGGTCTGGACCGCGATGTAACGGATTTGAGCGGCGGACAGAGAACGAAGGTACTGCTCGGGAAATTGCTTCTGGAAAAGCCAGATATCTTGTTGCTGGACGAGCCGACGAACTATCTGGATGTGCAGCACATCGAGTGGCTGAAACGGTATTTGCAGGAATATGAAAATGCGTTCATCCTGATTTCACACGATGTTCCGTTCTTAAATAGCGTAGTAAATATCATTTATCATATGGAAAATCAGCGGCTTGACCGCTATGTGGGCGATTACGACAAGTTTCTCGAGGTGCACGAGGCGAAGAAAGCGCAGCTCGAGGCAGCGTATAAGCGTCAGCAGCAGGAGATCGCGCAGCTGCAGGATTTTGTGGCACGTAATAAAGCGCGTGTTTCCACGCGAAATATGGCGATGTCCCGCCAGAAAAAGCTGGATAAAATGGATGTGATCGAACTGGCGAAGGAAAAACCGAAGCCAGAGTTCAACTTCCTGGAGGCGAGAGCCTCCGGAAAATGTATTTTTGAGACGGAGGATCTGGTGATCGGTTACGACGAGCCGCTGTCCCGTCCGCTGAACCTCTATATGGAGCGCGGCGAGAAGATTGCGATGGTCGGTGCCAACGGAATTGGAAAGACGACGCTTTTAAAGAGTATTTTAGGTTTGATTCCAGCAGTGTCCGGCAAGGTGACGCTGGGCGATTATCTCTCCATCGGCTATTTCGAACAGGAGATGGCGCCGGGCAATACGACGACCTGCATCGATGAGATCTGGAAAGAATTTCCGTCCTACACTCAGTACCAGGTGCGTTCCGCACTGGCAAAATGCGGTCTGACGACCCAGCACATCGAGAGCCAGGTGCGCGTGCTCAGCGGTGGCGAGCAGGCAAAAGTGCGCCTGTGTAAGCTGATCAACCGCGAGACGAACCTTCTGCTTCTCGACGAGCCGACGAACCATCTGGACGTTGAGGCGAAGGAGGAGTTAAAGCGTGCGCTGGCGGAGTACAAAGGAAATATCCTTCTGATCTGCCATGAACCGGATTTCTATGAGGGATTCGCAACGAAGGTCTGGGACTGCAGTGAGTGGAGTCTGAAAATATAAGAAAAAAATGTTTTTGAGCGTACCCCAACATTCAGTATAGAGCCCTTTTTTTTAGGTGTCTGGCACTGACAAAAAACAGGAACGCCATCGGCTGAGAGTCCGACGGCGTTCCTGTTTTTCTTAAATTGGGAATGGTAGGTATATATAAAAAAGAAATTGGCTTAGGGGGGCCGGACGGCTCTTCACCGTCCGGTATGAGTATGAAAAAGCTTTTTTTATTTCAAGCAATACTTGAAACAAAGGCCTGTCATCCTTTCGGATAACATGATTACAGTATAGAGTATAATTGTGAAGAAAGTGTGACGGCTCCATAAAAAAAGAATAAAGATCATAAAAAAAGAAAAAACCCTTTAAAAAGCGGGGGAAGTTGTATATAATAGTAAGTGGTATAGTTTGCTTACAAACCAGAATATCGTTTTTAGATAGATAAATGGCAAAAAAACAGGAGGAAAACGAAGATGATGATGCCGACTGACATTGGAATCGACTTGGGTACTGCCAGCATTCTTGTGTACATCAAGGGTAAGGGCGTTGTGCTGAAGGAGCCGTCCGTAGTTGCGATCGATCGTGACAAGAACGAGATCAAGGCCATCGGAGAGGAAGCCCGTCTGATGATCGGAAGAACGCCGGGCAATATCGTAGCGGTCCGTCCTCTCCGCCAGGGCGTAATCTCTGACTATACAGTCACAGAGAAGATGTTGAAATATTTCATTAATAAGGCAGTGGGAAAGAGAACCTTGAGAAAGCCCAGAATCAGCGTGTGTATCCCAAGCGGAGCCACAGAGGTGGAGAGAAAGGCAGTAGAGGACGCCACCTACCAGGCTGGAGCCAGAGACGTAACCATTATCGAGGAGCCGGTAGCGGCCGCTATCGGAGCCGGAATTGATATTTCCAAGGCCTGCGGAAACATGATTGTAGATATCGGAGGCGGTACGGCGGATATTGCGGTGATTTCCCTTGGGGGAACGGTAGTCAGCTATTCCCTGAAGATTGCGGGGGATAATTTTGACGATGCCATCATTCGCTACATCAGAAAGAAGCACAATGTGCTGATTGGCGAAAGAACGGCGGAGGATCTGAAAATTAAAATCGGTACGGCATTTGAGCGTACCATTCCGGTAAGCATGGATGTGCGCGGCAGGAACCTGATTACGGGACTGCCGAAGAATTTTACCGTAACCTCGGACGAAATGCTGGAGGCATTGCAGGAATCCGTTGCGGCAATCGCGGAGGCGGTGCATGGCGTTCTGGAGAAAACACCCCCTGAGCTGGCGGCGGATATCTACGAAAGAGGGATTGTTATGACGGGCGGCGGCAGCCTGCTGTATGGTCTGGATAAGCTGATTCAGAGCAGAACGGGCATCCACGCGATGGTTGCGGAGGATGCGGTTAGCTGCGTTGCCATCGGCACGGGCCGTTATATCGAATTTATTTCTGAAGGCGGCGATGAGGAGCAGAAGGAAAAACACGGATTTGACATCGGCGGACTGTTCAGAAAGAAAACGGAATCTTAAGGCGAAATCAGGATTTCGACACGAGCATTAACTTTACGGATACCATCAAACACCTGTTGAAAGGCAGGTGTTTTTCTTTTAGAGAAGGGCTGCTATGACTGAAATAAAGTACAATCGTGACAGATAAATAACAATTTCTTATGGGGCGGAGCATGACAAAAAGCTGGTGTTGTATGGATGAAAATGCAGTTTTTTTGTGAAATCGGTGCGAACTGCTGAAAAGAAAGGTGAAATAATGGAAATTCGTTGGAATATATGACGGAAAAATAAAAGAAACGTTTTTTTGCATAATTTTTTGGGTCAAAATTTGTGTAAAAATTATCCCAAAAATTGAAAAAAATACTACACAAGTTTAAAATATGTGTTATAATATTTTCGGAAAGAGGCAAGAGGATTTGTTATGCTACACAAAAGCAGCAGTTTTCCTCGGAGCTTTCTCTTCATTTTGCCCTAACCGCATGGGGCAGAACCGCATTTTAACCGTGCGGAAAAATACTAATTGTTATTGTATAAACAATAGGAGGTCAAAGAGTTATGAACGCTTATATTGAACGCGTAATCGAACAGGTTAAAAGACGTGACGCACATGAACCTGAATTCATCCAGACAGTAGAAGAAGTTTTCGCTTCTATCGAAAAAGAAGTAGAACTGCACCCCGAATATGAAAAAATGGGTCTGCTGGAAAGACTGGTAGAGCCTGAAAGACAGGTTTCTTTCAGAGTTACATGGGTAGACGATGCTGGTAAGGTAAACGTAAACAGAGGTTTCAGAGTACAGTTCAGCTCTGCAATCGGGCCTTACAAGGGCGGTCTGCGTTTCGCTCCCAACGTATACTCCGGCGTTGTTAAATTCCTGGGCTTTGAACAGATCTTCAAAAACTCCCTGACAGGTCTGCCTATCGGCGGCGGCAAGGGTGGTTCCGACTTCGACCCTAACGGCAAATCCGATATGGAAATCATGAGATTCTGCCAGGCATTCATGACAGAACTTTACAGACACATCGGTCCCGACGTTGACGTTCCCGCTGGTGACATCGGCGTAGGCGGCAGAGAAATCGGCTTCCTGTATGGCCAGTACAAGAGAATCAAAGGCTGCTGGGAAAATGGCGTACTGACAGGTAAAGGTCTGGAATACGGCGGTTCCCTGTTCAGACCCGAAGCAACAGGCTACGGCGCTACATACTATGTAAACGAAGTTCTGACACACTGCGGCGACACATTCGAAGGCAAGACAGTTGCTATGTCCGGTTTCGGTAACGTAGCATGGGGTATTGCTATGAAGGTTGCTCAGCTGGGTGGTAAAGTTGTTACTCTGTCCGGTCCCGACGGCTACTGCTACGATCCCGAAGGTATCACAACAGAAGAAAAATTCAACTACATGCTGGAAATGAGAAGCTCCGGCAGAAACCGTGCGCAGGACTACGCTGACAAGTTCGGTTGCGAATTCTTCCCTAAACAGAAACCTTGGGGCCAGAAAGTAGATATCTGCATGCCCGCAGCTTACCAGAACGAACTGGACGTTCCCGAAATCGAACAGATCATCGCTAACGGCACAAAGTACTACATCGAAGTAGCTAACATGCCTACAACAAACGAAGGTCTGGCTCGTGCTATGGCAGAACCCGGCATGATCGTTGCTCCTTCTAAAGCAGTTAACGCTGGTGGTGTAGCAGTTTCCGCTCTGGAAATGGCTCAGAACTCCATGAGATATAGCTGGGATGGCGCAGAAGTTGACGCTAAACTGGTTGGTATCATGAAGAACATCCACAAGATTTCTGTAGAAGCAGCAGAAGGCGCTGGTCTGGGCTACAACCTGGTTGCTGGTGCTAACATCGCTGGCTTCAAGAAGGTTGCTGAGGCTATGATGGAGCAGGGCATCTTCTAATTTCACCCCGCTATGTTCTCTCGAAAGGGACCCGCCCTCTGGACGGGTCCCTTTTTTCCGCTCCAGCCCATCGGGAAAGGAACCCATTATGGCATACCAAAACGATGACCTTCTTGCTTTCCGGCAGCTGCGGGCCCAAGCGGCCCGGAAAAAGCAGCTGGAGACCCAGCGGGCTGCCCTGACAGACCGGTGCCAGGTCCTCTCCGTCCAGGCGGAAGCCTGCCGGAAGGCCAGGCAAGCCGCGGAACAGGAGGTGGCCACCCTGGAATCCAAGGGGCCCATGGGCCTTCTCTACACCATCGCCGGGGACAAAGCAAAACGGCTGGATGAAGCCCGGCAGACCCTTCGAAAGGCCCGGGCCGACGACCAACAGGCATCCTGGGACCTGGCCCAGGCCCAGGTCGATCTGGCCCAGACTGAGCGTTCCCTGGAACCGCTGGCCGGCTGTGACAGCGCCTTTGCCGCCGCCCGGCAGGCCCGGGCCACAACCCTCCAAGCCGCTGACCTGCCCCAAAGCCGCCAGCTACGTATCCTGGAAGAGGCCCTTGCCCAGGGGGAAGATTGGTTCCAACGTCTCACCGATCTGTGCGCCCAGTGCCGTGCCGTCCTGGACGCGGCCCGGCAAACCCTCCGTCTGGCCGAGCGCGTGGAACAGTTTCGCACCCCCTCCACCCTTGCCCTTCT
>ENA-ORUF01002671-ORUF01002671.1-human-gut-metagenome-genome-assembly--contig:-NODE-2671-length-14707-cov-2.598075_pt1 | contig 14707 bp, 15 predicted proteins | sample MGYA00242077_ERZ509203 | MGnify/ENA primary metagenome ERZ509203 (study PRJEB26280, sample SAMEA2338834) | human gut metagenome | biome: human gut; feature: human-associated habitat; material: faeces...
ACAGGTAGGTCGATACCGGTTCCCGGAACGGTGATCCAGCCAATTACACCAGGGCTCTAGTCATTGAGTGGGAATAGAAAATTCCTTAGTTATGGGGGTATAAATTTGATTTCCTTCAGGATAAACCCCCCATGACTATATGAATTGACCTGCTGACTTCAATGAAGATTGGAGGGTAACGGTCAGGGGTGACGGCCCAGCGAGTGTTATTTTGCGAGCTATGCGCATTGAAAGCGACCTTTCGTGGTATAAACTACTTGCCGGAAGCCGCGGCTTTCAGAGTACGGCTTACGTGTACGTTTAACCTCCGTGGGCGACGGGGTGCCGCAAGGCGTAGAATATCGCCCACCTGTAGGGGCCTGCAGCGATGCGGGCCCCGCTTCGTATGAAGGGGGCGTAACCGATGAAGATCGTATCCATCTCTCAGGATTTCTTCGACCTCGTCGAGGGCGACCGCGAGCTCATGCTTAAGCACAATCGCCCCTGCATCGTGGTGGTGAGGCTGCGTTTCCGCGGGAAGCGCAGGGACTTCGCCGTGCCGCTGCGTTCCAACATCGCCCCTAACGTGCCCAAAGACCAGTACTTTGCGTTGCCACCCCGCCCCACGACGCGCCCCGGCTGCCGCCACGGCATCCACTACATCAAGATGTTCCCCATAACCAAGGCCTACCAGCGCCGCTTTAGGACCGAGGGCTCGGCCTACTACGAGACGCTCCAGCGCATCATCGACGGCAACACCAAGCGCATTGTCTCCGAGTGCCAGGCATACCTCGACCGCTACGAGCGCGAGGGAAGGCCTCGCTTTGCCGTCGACATCGACCGCATCGTGGGGCTGCTGGAGGGCGAGAAGTAGGGCACCTCGGCTCAGTCTCGAGTCATGCGGAGTCGCTCCGCATTTTTGAACGCCGCGTGTGCGTCCCAAATACTTGAGAAATAAGCTGTGAAGTGCGGTGGCGCGCCCGTGCCCGCGCGCAGCCATCTCCATCAGCGTCTACGGTGCGCTACAACATCACGGGCAAACCGCCTGACAAGCCGAGCATCCTGATCGTTCCGTCTATGAGCTACGTTGCTGTGCGGGGCAAGGGCGATTCCAATGCCGAAGGCGGCGCATAGCAGAACGCGTTGCCGATGCTCTACGGCGTCGCATATACCATCAAGATTTCGAAGAGGGCCCGCGGGAAATCGAGGGCTATTTCGACTTCGTCGTGCCGCCGGTCGAGGGCTTCTGCCGACATGACATGGCTGGGGCTTACCCTCCGACGCGCCCTTGCGCATATTTCCTTATCGGTTTTGAAACCGAGAAAGAGCTGATGATTGATTGGGTCGACCGCAATACGTACATGGAGCGGCTTTGGGCGCTCGAGGGCACCCGGGACATCAAGGTGATCACGGGGATGCGCTGCTCTGGTAGGTCCGAGCTTATGAAGGCGTTCTCCGCCTCCGTTGCTCGGAGGGACCCATCCTCCAACAACGTCTACATCGATCTGCTGGACCTCGACAACGAGCCGCTGCTTGAGTATCACACGCTGTATCACGAAATCATCGAGCGGCACAAAGAGGGCACCCGCAACCGTCTCTTCATCGACAAGGTGCAGCTGTGCGAGGGTTTCGAGAAAGCAATTAACAGCATTCACGCACGTGGCGGATGGGATATCTACCTCACGGGATCGAACGCGTTCCTCCTGAGTTCGGACCTGGCAACCCTGTTCACAGGGCGCCACGGGGAGGTACACATCCTCCCCTTCAGCTTCGGCGAATACCGCTCCTACTTCGACGAGCAGGGGGGCCGTCGACGACGACTTCGACGGATTCATCAGGCGCGGCGGGCTCGCCGGGTCCTACGATTACGATGACATCTCGGAGTCGTACGGTTTCCTTCGGCGCGGGCGGATCGGGACCGAGCGCCGATCTAGAGGCACTCGGTCAGAATCTGGAACACCTCGCTGCGCTCCAGTTTCTTGGCGCAGCCGCCGGTGAGCACGCAGGTGTCCGCAACCTTGTGCAGCGTCTCGTCGGACGCGTCGGAGCCCATCTCGGCGAAGCTCGTGGGAAGCCCCATCTCGCCGATGAACGTCTGCAGGCGGTCGATGCCTTCGAGCGCCACCGTAAGGTCGTCTTTGCCCTCGCCGTCGACGCCCCACACCTCGCGCGCCCAGCGGGCGAACTGCGCGGGCGCCTCGGGGGCCAGGTGGCGGTAGAGCACAGGGTGGATGACCGCGAGGCCCATTCCGTGGTTGGTGTGGGTGTACGCGCCGTACTGGTGCTGGATCATGTGCGCCTGGAAGTCCGTTGACTTGCCGATCTTGAGCACGCCGTTCTCGGCCATGGCGGAGTCGTATACGAGCTCGCTTCTGGCATCGAGGTTCTGGTCGTCGTCCGCGATGAGGCGCATGTTGCGGATGACGTTACGCTGGATGGCGAGGTTGATGTCGTCGGTGACGTTGCGTCCGCGCGGGCTTCCGAAATAGCTCTCCATGCAGTGCGAGAGCGTGTCGAACGCGCAGCTCATGAACTGCGCGTGCGGTACGGTGAGCGTGAGCGCCGGGTCGAGCGCCGCCCACATGGGCATCGCCCCCAGATAGGCGCCCTTCACGTGCGTCTCCTCGTTGGTGATGACGGCGCCGTTGTTCTGCTCGGCACCCGTGCCGGAGAGCGTAACGATGCAGCCCATGGGGATGAACGAACTCGGCATCTTGCCGTCGGCGTGCTCGAACGTCTCGATGTCCTCGTCAAGCATCGCCTGCGCGGAGACCACCTTGCAGCAGTCGAAGACCGACCCGCCGCCGACGGCGAGAATGAAGTCGACCTGCTCCTCGCGTGCGAGCGCGGCGCCTTCCTGGCACTTTTCGTAGGTCGGGTTGGGCATGATGCCGCCGAAGTCCACCACGCGCTTGCCCGCGCTCGTGAGCTTATCGACCACGTGGCCGTAGACGCCGGTTCGCTTGACCGAACCTCCGCCGTAGGCGAGCATCACTGTCTTGCCCATGGCACCCATCTCGGCGTCGAGTGCCTGGTCCATGGTCCCCTCGCCGAAGTAGTTCCTGACCGGGTAGTCGTACGTGAATGAGTTCATGGCAATTCCTCCTAGTAAGTTATCAGTGCGGTCTGACCGCTGGTCTACACGTTGCGCACGAGCCCGGACATCCATTCGATGGTGGCGGGGTCGTGGTGGTCGAAGAACGCGCTGCGCCCGGTGTCGAGCGCGGCGATGGCGACCATCTCGTCGTCGCCCAGCGCGAAGTCGAAGACGTCGAAGTTTTGCTCCATGCGATCGCGGTGCGTGCTCTTAGGGATACAGACCACACCGCGCTGCAGCAGCCAGCGCAACACGACCTGGGCGACCGTCTTGCCGTGCGCCTCGCCGATGCGAGCGAGGACCTCGTTGCGGAAGAGGTCGTTTCTGCCCTCCGCAAAGGGCGCCCAGCCCTCCATGGCTACCTCCTTGCCGGCCATATACTCCTGTGCCTCGCGCTGCTGGAAGAACACGTTGCACTCGACTTGGTTCACGGCGGGGGCGATGCGGTTGAACGAGATAAGGTTTGCGAGGTGATCGGGGTAGAAGTTAGCTGTGCCTATGGCGCGGATAACGCCCTGCTCGTAGAGCTCCTCCATGGCGCGCCACGCGCCGAAGACGTCGCCGAACGGCTGATGGATGAGGTAGAGGTCGACGTAGTCGAGCCCCAGCCGCTTGAGCGACGCGTCGAAGCCGCGCTTGGCCCCCTCGTAGCTCACATCCGACATCCACAGCTTGGTCGTCACGAACACCTCGTCGCGCGGCAGGCCGCTCGCACGAATGGCGGCCCCGACCGCCTCTTCGTTGCCGTAGCTGGCGGCCGTGTCGAGCAGCCGGTAGCCGACCGAGAGCGCGTCCTCCACGGCGCGCTGGCATTCCGCGGCGTTTGGGATCTGATACACGCCGAAGCCGAGCTGCGGCATCCTGACGCCGTTGTTCAAGGTGATGTAGTCCATGGTGCCTTCCTTTCTCGCAACTTGACGTATCCACCATACGAGGGGTGCCGCGCCGGCGGAAGTTTCCGTTGGTGAGGGTTCTATAACGCTGGGGTGCGCACGGGGTTATAACCCGCGGGTTCAGGGCACCGCACCAAAGGGGGATTCCGCCGAGCGCTCCGCGGTCGTACGCTTGGCGATGAGAGAGCACAGGTCACCGACAGGGGATGTGCCTAACGGAGTCCGATGAACGGGCGGACGTGGGCGTCGCAAACAAATGACGGATATCATAGACAGGGAGAACAGGAATGGACAAGCGCGTTTTGGGAAAGAGCGGCATCGAAGTCAGCCCGCTCGGCATGGGCTGCATGGGAATCACGCACGCGAGCGGAGACCCGATGCCCGACGACGAGGCTGTGAACGTCGTCCGTCAGGCCCACGAGATGGGCTATACCTTCTTTGACACGGCGGAGTGCTACGTTGGCACATGCGCCGACGGGACCGAGGCGCACAACGAGGACGTGGTGGGCAAGGCGCTCGCGCCCGTGCGCGACGAGGTTGTCATTGCCACCAAGTTCGGCGTCACGCACGCCCCGGACAAGACTATCCTCGTGGACTCGCGCCCCGAGGTTATCCGTATCTCGGTGGAGAAGAGCCTGCGCCGGCTGCGCACCGACCACATCGACCTCTACTACCAGCACCGAATCGACCCAAAGGTCGAGCCCGAGGTCGTTGCAGGCACCATGGCAGACCTCATCAAGGAGGGTAAGATCCGCGCGTGGGGCATCTCGGAAACGACGGAGGAATATCTGCGTCGCGCCGATGCGGTGTGCCCCGTCTCCGCCGTCCAGAACCGCTACTCCATGATGGCGCGCTGGAACGAATCGCTGTTCCCCGTGCTCGAGGAGCTGAATGTCGCCTTCGTGGCATTCTCTCCCATGGCGAACGGCTTTCTGACGGGCGCGTACAGCCATAACACCCGCTTCGAGGGCGCCCAAGACTACCGCGATGGCATGCCGCAGTTCACAGAGGAAGGTGAAAGGCGTGCCGAGCCCATCATGCGGTTCGTTCGCGAGCTGGCTGAGCTGCACGCGGCGACGCCCGCCCAGGTCTCCCTTTCCTGGATGCTCGAGAAGAAGCCCTATATCATCCCCATCCCGGGCAGTCGCAAGCCCGAACGACTGCTCGAGAACCTCGGAGCCGCCGAGGTCGGGCTCACCGACGATGAGGTTGCCAAGGTCGACGGGCTGCTCAACGGACTCGACCTCATGGTCTTCGGCGGGCACACGGTAAGGTAGGGAGCCATGAACATTAGACCCTATGTCGTCTGTCACGTCTTTGCCGGGCTCAACGGGCGCATCGACGGCGCGTACATGCTCGACCCCGCCGCCTCGCCTGCACGCGCCGCGTACTCTCGCATGCAGGTCGAGTTCGGGGCGGACGCCGTGGCGTACGGGGCCGTGACCACGAAGGGCTTCGTCGGGTCGCGCCCCCTTGCGCTCGATACCCACGGGAGCGCGCCCAAGGGGGACTTCGTGGCGCCTCGTGACGAACGATCGTTCTACGTCTCCGTCGACCCCGTCGGGGAGATTGCATGGGAGTCTGCGACCTATCGTCGCGCCGGCCATGCGGACGCGCATGTCATCGAGGTCCTCACCGAGGCGGCATCGCCGGCGTATCGCGACTATCTGCGAGAGCGCGGCGTCTCATACGTGCTTGCCGGCTCGCGCGGGTTAGACCTCCCGCTCGCCCTGCGCAAGCTGCGCGAGCTTTTTGGCATCGAGCGCCTGCTCGTGTGCGGCGGCGGAAAGACGGACATGTCGTTTCTTGCCGCGGGCGTGCTTGACGAGCTGAGCCTCGTTCTCTCCCCGACGGTCTCGGGGGAGCCCGAAACGGCTTCCGTCTTCGACGAGATGCCTCGCTCGGCTGGCGGTTCGCACGCATTCTCGCTCGAGCGCGTCGAGCGCCTTGCCGGCGACGGCCTCCACCTCGTCTATCGAGTGCGGCGATGATGTCGCGCCGTTCGTTTCTGGAGGCTGCCGTGTGGTTGGCCGCTGCGGGCAGCCTTGCCGGCTGCTCGTCGGACGGGGCCGTCGGGGTCGCGCGCGGCTCCGCTCCGGGCCCGGTCACGGCGGACACGCCCATCTACGACGTCATCAACAACCCTTTGCTCGATGGCTACGGACGGCTGCTCTTCCCCACAACGCTCAATCCGCCGACGGAGGATATGATGCTCGACGACCTTCCCACTTGCCTGCCGTGGTACTCGGAGATCCATACGAGCACTACGCTCGACGTCGTCAGCTATCTGCTGTCAGAGCGCGCAGCGGAACGGACGGTCTTCTACGACATCTACACGGATGCCGAGAAGACCGCCGACCCCTCGCTCGCCAACACGGGGCTCTTCCGCTTCGCTGCCGAGGGAGTGGGCGGCGCGTCTGCACCGTTTGCCGTGGTAAGCGCGGGCGGCGGATTCGCCTACGTCGCTGCCATGCACGACTCCTTCCCGCACTGCCTGCACCTGGCCCGTTCCGGCGTCAACGGGTTCGCGGTCATCTACCGGCCGGACGCGCAGCTCGCCTGCGAGGACTTGGCCCGCGCCGTCTCCTTCATCTTCGAGCACGCCGACGAGCTCAGCGTGGACACGTCGGGCTATTCGCTGTGGGGCGGCTCGGCCGGTGCGCGCATGGCGACATGGGTCGGCGGCTACGGCCCGGCCGCCTTTGGCGCGCCGGCAGGAACGCCCCGACCCGCGGCGGCCATCATGCAGTACACCGGCATGAGCGAACTGACGGGTTCCGACCCCGCGACCTACGCCTGCGTGGGTGATCGCGACGGCATCGCGAGCTGGCGCACCATGCAGGCGCGTCTCGAAGCGCTCTCAGCAACGGGCGTGCCCACGGAGTTTCATGTTTACGAAGGCCTGAGCCACGGCTTTGGCCTGGGTGTCGACACCGTGGCAGAGAGCTGGATCGACGATGCCCTCGCGTTTTGGAAGGCGCAGCGATGAGGATGCCAAGACGTACGCACCCCACGGTTATAAGCTGCCTACGAGCAGGAACTTCTCGCCGGATCTTCTCACGCCTATGGTAAAGGCGGTATCAGACAATACGTAAGGAGTGAGACGTATGATTCTCTTCATCAACGGAAGCCCCAACAAGGATGGCAACACGGCGCGCCTGGCGCGCGAGCTCATCGGCGATCGCCCGTACGAGCAGCTGAATCTTGCCGAGCACAAGGTCTACGGCTACGGCCAGAGCTACGGCGACGATGACTTCGAGGACGTGCTCGCGCGCATCGAGGCGGCGGACACCCTGGTCGTGGGGTCGCCCGTCTACTGGCACAGCCTCTCCGGCATGCTGCGCAACCTGCTCGACCGCTTCTACGGTCCGGTGCGCGAGGGCAGTATGAGCGGCAAGACGCTCTATTTCGTGTTCCAAGGTGGCGCGCCCACGCGCGAGATGCTCGATTGGGGCGAGTACACCATGAAGCGCTTCGCCGCGCTCTACGGCATGACCTACGGCGGCATGGTCGACAACACGCACGAGGCAAGGGCGCTCTCGAAGAAGCTCGCGTAGTCCCGACTTGCGTAACCCAGTTCGGCGGCGGTGGGCCCGTGAAGATGGAGGCCCACCGCCCCTTTTCGTTCGCCTAGCGTATGATCGGACGGGCGCTGCGGACGACTACCCGCATGAGCAGGGCACCCAGAAATGCGAAAAGCGCCATGATGCATGCGTGCTCGAGCAGGTAAACCGGTAGCGGAGCGCCGGCGGAAAGCACGAAAGGCATGCGCAGCGTCACGTAATCCCATATATGCAGTGAGAAGAACTCGTAGATGCCCACGCATGATGCGAGCAGCCACGCGATAAGCCCCAGCTTCTCTGCAGGTTTCGCTGCGTTGCTCGTCGAGCGGCTAAGCGTTTTTGCTGCGTGGAGCCCGGCGTGGAGGGGGAGGATGAGCAGCGCGAGATAGGATGAGCTGAGATGAGCTGCACGGGCAAGTCTGTCCAGAGGGCGCAGCGCCGGTAAGATACCTGAGAGCACCAGACCGCTCAACGCGAGCAACGCTATAAGGAGCAGAGATGCCGCCGAACACGCTGCGAGAAGAAGGCGTGCGGCGCCCCAGCGCCCCTTCCCGAGCGAGCGGATCCACGTAATGTTGAACCAGAGATGGACGGCGGCCACGACCGTCATGACGACGCCCAGAAGCGCATGGAGATCCTCTGGTAGCAGCTGGTAGCACATCTGAACCAGAAGCAGGATCGCAAGTGCCACGTCGACCGCGCGGCGCAGCGTCCTTCTCGTCAGTCCCTTTATTCTCCGCGTCATGAGAACAGCCACCCCATAATATCCTCGTCATGTGCAAACAGGTACCCGCCCGCTCCGTGCTGGCCGGCGTTCTCGCCGAAGCCGTGTTCGACGAAGTAGCTCGTCGGCTTCGCGTCGAGTGTTACGAGCTCGTCGATGCGGCTCTCACTGAGCCCGCAAACCCGATAGGCCTCTCTCATGCGCTCCGCCGCCTCGCGCGCGGGTCCGGAGCCGTAATAGTCGTCGTTCTCGCCGATAACCATATACACGGGAACCTCGGCTGCGGTGAGCGTCTCGATGTCGCCGTCCCAGCGCGAGATGGTGTGAAGCGCGCGTCGGTAGAGCTCGGGGCGCGTTCCCAAGACGATGGAGATGGTCTCGCCGCCGCCCGAGCATCCGCTCAGGTACACGTGGTCCGCATCGATGCTGTAGGCGCCGAGCAGCCATTCGGTGAGCTCCACCACGTCTGACGCGGATTGCTCGCCCCAGTCGTCGAGCTGGGGCGAGGCCACGATCATGTCGGCGATGTAGTCGTTCGCCACGAAGGGGTAGTCCTCCCGAAGATTCGCCCCCACGCCCTGGAAATAGAGCCCCTCCCAGCCGGGGCAGGCCACGTAGAGCGCATAGGGCACGGACCCGTCGTAGGAGTCCGGCACATGGAGCGAGAAGTGCAGCGTCCTGCCCGATGGCGTCTGCAGGGCGTCGTCAACGACGAAGCCGCGGTCTGTCTGCGACCCCTCCGTGAGGATGTAGCCACCAAGCTCACGGACATCCGCGCAGCCGACCAGGCCTCCCCCGAGCACCAGCCCGCCCGCAGCGACCGCGGCAGCCTCGATAAAGGACCTGCGTGAAAGATGGCTCACGTGCATAGTCTCTCTTTCTGAATGAATCAAGCCGAAACCGCAGGCTTTCGGCATGGTGAGAAGCGCGTCAGCGGCCGCTGTTGGCCTCTTGCAGCTCGGCAAGGGTCACGTGCTCGTTGCGGAAGCGCGCCGCGGGATTCTTGTCGCCCGCCGCGCAGGTGATGGCGTGCGCGGGACAGGCGTGCATGCAGGCGAGGCAGGCGTTGCAGCCAAAGCTCGCCTGCGCGTTACGGACAGCCTTGCCGCCCTCGAGTGCGATGCAGCCAGCCGGGCACACCTTTGCGCATGCCCCGCATCCCATGCACTTCTCGGAATCAACGGTCAGGAATCCGCTCAGCGCCGCCGGCTCGAAGCGCAAGCCCCGGCTCATGAACTGCTCGTGCGCCGCGCGGTCCTCGTCGGTCACCGGCTCGATCCAGCGGCGGCGCATGGCCACGTCCGCGCGGATGCGCTCGAGATTCTCGCCTATCTTCTTCTCGGGGATGCGGGCGCGCTGGTCGTCCATGTCGAAGTTGGGCAGCCAGTTGTCCACCATGAGGAGTGTGGTCACGTAGGCAGGGTTGAGCCCCGCCGCCCGCGCGTCCTCCAGGCACAGCTCGACAGCGTTGGCGTGCCGGTTTCCGTAGGTGCAAACGAAGTAGAGGTAGGGCGTGTCGAGCGTCGCGCGCTCGAGGAACGTCTTCACCATGTCGGGCATCATGTGCCCGTAGATGGGGTACACGATGCCAATCGCATCGTCCGCGTAGGCGAGCTCGCCCTCGCGACGCAGCTCCTGTGGGATGCTCAGGACCCTCTCGCCCGCCGCGGCCAGCTCGCGTGCCACGTAGAGGCAGTTGCCCGTCCCGGTGAAGTATAGGATCATTCGAAACTCCCAGATTGTCAGTGGTCTGCCATTTCCAATTGCTTATGCCCGGCCGAGACCGGCGACCCAATCACGAACCCCGGACTCGTCCGCACTGGACGAGAAGCGCTGGCCCTCCTGCCACTCCCCGCTACCCGCGGCCTCGGCGAGCAGCTCGCCGCTCCGGCCAAGACCCGAGGAGGAAGAGGTGCAGAACGGGACCACCGTCTTGCCGTCCCAGTCGTTGCCTGAGATGAAGTTGTCGATGGGCCAGGCCGCGATGCCCCACCAGATGGGATACCCCACGAGCACGGTGTCGTAGTTCTCCCAGCCGTTCGGCGTGACCTGCGTAAGCTCGACGTCGCGCAGGCTCTCGTCCTCGTGCTCGCGGGTCACGCGGCTACTGTCGTCGGTCCAGTTGAGGTCATCGTCGGAGTAGGGCTCCGTAGGCGTCACTTCAAAGAGATCGGCGCCGAGCTCGTCGGCGATGGTCTGAGCTACGGCAGCGGTGTGACCCTGTGCCGAGTAGTAGGCCACGAGGACACTGCCGCCTGCAGCGGGCGCGGCGGCGGGCTGGTCCTCGGCGGCGGATTGGTCGCCGTCACCTTGGCTGCAACCGGAGAGCAACGTTGCGCACAGCGCGGCTCCGAGCAGGAAGTTTCTTCTGGTCACGGTCGGGTTTGCGGTCATGGGGCATCTCCTTCGTTGGCTTGGTTGGTCCGTTATTGTCTGAGCGCTACTCCTGCGCGTCGAAATCGGGGCGTATGGCCAGGTAGCCCGCGAGAGCTTCTTCAGTGGCGGTGTAGTAGGTCATGGTCCCGTCGAGCTTGGCAATCTCGGCCATCTCGTCTTCGGTGAGGGAGAAGTCGAAGATGTTCGCGTTGTCGGCGATGTGGGCGGGGTTCTTGGAGCCGGGGATGATGGAGGTGCCCATCTGTACGTGCCAGCGCAGGATCACCTGGGCCGGGGTCTTGCCGTACTTCTCGGCGAGAGCGACGAAGACGGGCTCCTCCAGAAGACCTTTGTCGCCGTGGCCGAGCGGGTACCACGCCTCGATCACCGTGCCGTACGGCGCGAGGTAGGCGCGCAGGTCGCACTGGGCGTGGTAGGGGTGGCACTCAACGGTCACGAGCTGCGGCTTGATGTCGGCGACCTCGATGACCTCGGCGATCTTGTCTTGCGGGAAGTTGGAGAGGCCGAGGGCGCGCACCTTGCCCGCGCGGTACGCCTCCTCCATCGTGCGCCACGCGGCCAGGTAGTCGCCTGCCGGCTGGTGCAGGATGAGCATGTCGACGTAGTCGAGCCCCAGGCGCTGGAGCGTGGCGTCCACCGCCGGCATGCCCGCGTCGTAGACGCTCGGCCAGAGCTTGGTGGAGACGAAGATCTTGTCGCGCGCGATGCCGCTTTTGGCGATGGCACGGCCCACGGCGCGCTCGTTCATGTAAGCGTTGGCGGTGTCGATGTGCTCGTAGCCAGCCGCGAGCGCGGCGGTTGCGGCCGCCTCGGCCTCGGTCGGGGTCATGAGGAAGGTGCCCAAACCTTCGATGGGCATCTCTACGTCGTTGTTGAGCTTCAGATACTCCATGGTCTCCTCCTTAATGGTGACTTTTCGAATACAAGGCTACGGCGTTTACTGACGTGCGAGAAGTTCACGTTGGAATGATGGATATAACCATGGGGTATATACGGCACATAATGCGTGACAGGAGGATCGATGTACAACCCACAGCTTGACACTTTCATCCGCGTGGCGGAGGCGGGCAGCTTCTCCAAGGCGGCACAAGAGTCCTTCATCACGCCCACGGCCGTCATCAAACAGATGAACCTGCTGGAGTCGCGGCTGGGCCTTACGCTGTTTCACCGATCGCATCAGGGGCTTTCGCTTACGCGAGCAGGCAGGTCGCTGCTCGCCGACGCCCGCCATATCGTGCAGTACTCTCAAGAATCAATCGCACGCGCCCGCGTCGCCGAGCGCGGAGAGAAGCGCATCATCCGCGTGGGAGTGTCGCTCATGACGCCCAGCACGCCGCTCACAAAGTTATGGCCGAAGGTGAAGGAACGTTGCCCTGGCATGAGCCTTCAGGTGGTCACGTTTGAAAACACACCCTCGGCGGCGCGCGGTTTGGCGAACCTTGGGCAAGACATGGATATCGTGGTGGGGATTTTCGACGATGCCTTTCTTAAAGAGCGCGGGTGCCTGGGCCTCGAGCTTTCGCGCGAGCCGCTCGGGTGCGCCGTTCCTGTCGACAGCGAGCTCGCCAAACGCGACATCGTCACATTCGACGACCTCCACAATCACAGTCTTATGCTTATACGCCGGGGCTGGAACGCCGAAATCGACCGCGTGCGCGACGAGATACTCTTGCATCATCCTCAAATCGCGCTCGTAGACTTCCCGCAATATCGGGCGGAGGTGTTCAATCGCGGCGCGAACGAGGATCTCGCGCTTGCGACGCTGCCGTTGTGGGCCAACGTCCACCCCATGCTCAAAACCGTCCCTACCGATTGGGACTGTCTCGTGTCTTACGGGCTGCTTCATTCGCCGCACCCCGCAGACCATGTGCGGGAGTTCCTCGATGCGGTGTCTGCCGTGCTCGAGGCAAAGCATCGATAGGCAATCGCGACCAGATGCGCTTATGCCTATGGGAATAACGGGAACTGGCTTCTGAACTCGCGTTTCGATACCGTCGAGTACCGCCTGATGTTGTTTCGGCGTCGCCATAGAGCAAAGCCATCAGCGAAATAACGGGAATAACAGCCTCCGAACCTTCTGTTCGGAGGCTTTCTTTTTGCATGTCTGCCTAAACGACTCCTTGCCTAAGCCCTTGAGCATCGGGCGGCATTATTGAGCGTGGGCGTTATCGTAGGTATCTTTGATTTCTTCCGGCAAATCGTCGGGAATCAGCGCCTTCACTCTATTCTCGTTTCCATCTTGGATCGCCTGCTCGTAGTACCAGCATTTGAACTTCAACATATCCAGCGCGCGGTTCATCTTCGCGATCTCCGACTCCATGTGGGCCTTCCGCTCCTCGAACATGGCCTTGCGCTTGGGATATGTCGATGGGCCCTCCGCACACCATTCCATGAACAGTCGGATGTCCTTAATCTCCATTCCAGCCTTTTTCAGGCATTCGATGACCCGAAGCGCTTCGAGTTCCGTATCGCCGAATCGGCGAATGCCGGACGTCCGCTCCAATTCCGGGAACAATCCCTGCTTGTCGTAATAACGCAGCGTGGAAACGGGCAGATCAAACATCTCCGCCACCTGTCCGATTGTGTACATGGTCCCTCCGGACAAATCTCGAATTTACTCCTTGACCTAAAGTTAGGTTTAGGTATTACCTTTATTTTCGTCAATACAAATCGGGAGCGCAAGGGATTTTCGCCAAAGGCGCACGCTTGCCGGAACGGTTTTCGCCGGCGGCGTGAACGAAGTGGACGAAAGCACGGGGCATTTTGCTCTGGAGCAGGTGCAACGAATGGGCATGGGAGTCTAGGCGCGGCTTAGCTGCGCGGAAGCAGTTTTGCACTCAAAACCATCGACAGGAGGAAATCGATCATGGCAATTAAACAGACGGCAGGCAGAGATGCCCTGGGGGACTTTGCCCCCAAATTCGCACAGCTCAATGACGATGTGCTGTTCGGCGAGGTGTGGAGTCGAGAAGACGGGCTTTCCCTTCGAGACCGCAGCGTGGTGACGGTTGTGGCCCTGATGGCGCAGGGACTGACGGACTCTTCGTTTAAATATCATCTGATGTCCGCAAAGAACAACGGGGTGACCAGGGCGGAGATAGCGGAAATCCTTACGCACGCGGCGTTTTATGCGGGATGGCCCAAGGCGTGGGCGGCCTTTCGCATGGCGAAGGAGGTCTGGGCGGACGAGGACGACGGCGCCGACGCAAAGGCCCGACACCAAAACGAGATGGCCTTTCCCATCGGTGCCCCCAACGACGCATTTGCGAAGTACTTTATCGGTCAAAGCTACCTCTTACCCCTTTCCACCGAGCAGGTCGGCATTTACAACGTTACGTTTGAGCCCGGCTGCCGCAACAACTGGCACACCCATCACGCCAAAAGTGGTGGCGGACAGATCCTCGTCTGCGTGGCTGGTCGAGGTCTTTACCAGGAATGGGGCAAACCGGCACAGCAGCTGTGCCCTGGCGATGTAGTAAATATCCCCGCGGGCGTAAAGCACTGGCACGGTGCGGCGCCCGACAGCTGGTTTTCCCATCTCGCGGTGGAGGTTCCGGGCGAGGAGGCCTCCAACGAGTGGTTGGAGCCTGTGGACGACGAGCAATACCTTAAAGCGATTGACGGGAAGGCTTAGGCATGGAGCAGTTGAAACTGACGCAGGAATGGGACAAGGTATTCCCCAAAAGCGACAAGGTTGAGCACAGCAAGGCGACCTTCCACAATCGATACGGCATCACGCTGGCTGCCGACGTGTACGTGCCTAAGAACGCGGAAGGCAAGCTGCCCGCCATCGCCGTCAGCGGCCCGTTTGGCGCGGTGAAAGAGCAGTCCTCCGGTCTGTACGCGCAGAAGATGGCGGAGCTGGGCTTTTTCGCAATTGCCTTTGACCCGTCCTATACCGGCGAGAGCGGCGGCACGCCCCGCTATGTAGCATCGCCGGACATCAACACCGAGGACTTTTGCGCAGCGGTGGATTTCCTCTCTGTGCAGGAAAGCGTTGACCCGGAGCGTATCGGCATCATCGGTATCTGCGGTTGGGGCGGCATGGCAGTCA
>ENA-ORUF01002690-ORUF01002690.1-human-gut-metagenome-genome-assembly--contig:-NODE-2690-length-14646-cov-3.104996_pt1 | contig 14646 bp, 14 predicted proteins | sample MGYA00242077_ERZ509203 | MGnify/ENA primary metagenome ERZ509203 (study PRJEB26280, sample SAMEA2338834) | human gut metagenome | biome: human gut; feature: human-associated habitat; material: faeces...
CGCCGCGCTGTTTTGTTGGTCATGAGTCGCCGGCTTCGGCCCAGATTGCTTGAGCGCCGGGCTGCTTGGAATCCAGAGTATCGCACTGAGACACTAACCGCTCCTCGGCCCTGGTTACGCCAGATGTATTCAAGGCTGTCAGAACTTCCGTTCGGATACCCTCCATCCAGATCCGGTCTATGCTGGTGTTCAGGGCCTCTAAAGTCAGTCCTGTACCAGGGTCGTCTCCGGTCAGCTGACCGGTGGATATAGCCAGCGACAGGCGGACGTCATAAGGTTCCAGGGCGGACGAAGCCTGAGCCAGGAACCCGGTTACTACAGTATCCAGTTCTCCCACTGGATACTGGTCCCCCGCCTGGATATTGCCCAGAGGACCATTCGACTGGGCAGGGTAGCCCCAGTGCTCCAGTACGATCTCATCAAAGCCCAGCTGGGCCAGGTCTACCATCAACTCAATCAGGTAGTTTTGCACCTCCTGATCTGCGGGGGAGGCCCAGTGCAGTCCGGAACTGTCTTTCCAGCGGTAGCCGCTGCTGGTGCGGATGGTGTGATCCATGTTGGAGCCCAGAGACTCGTCCTGGAAACAGGACAGCCGTGCAATGGTATATAGGTCGCCCTGATTCCAGGCGGACAACTGCCTGTTGACCTCCGGAACCTCTGCCCCAGGCAGTGCTGCACCGGCCAGAGGATGCTCAGACTGCCAGCCCAGCCGTCCCTTGGCGTCCTTCATTTCCACCACTACGCTATTGGCCTCTGCTTGTTCCGCCAGTGCAGCGGCGCTTCCATCCAGCAGGGCGGACAGTGGTACAGCTATCGCCGATGTGGACTTCTCGGGCCGAGGAGGCTCTACCGGATGAGATGTGTCCTCCTTTGGTTCCGGCTCCTCTACAACTGCGTCTACCTGACCTGGGTCAACTGGTTTTGGAGCTTCCTGCTGAAGGAAGGGGAGCGTCAGCCTGAGGCCGCCATCGGTATAGGCGAAATATTTCTGCCCCCACAGCAAAAAGGCTACAGCCAGAACAGCCAGAATGGCTAAAATCAGTGCAATGCGTTTCAGCCAATCCGTGACGGTCCTTTTCCCATGGTAGGAACGATAATCAAATTTGGTGCGTCGCATTCCTGTCCTCCTCTCTGAACTCCCACACAACGCTCATTTTATCCGTCTTGGCGGCATTTAGTCCGGGACGGAGTGTTTTTCGAGCGGCATACTTACCGCTCTTCAGCCAATCACCATTCCGCCGTCTACGGGAAGTACCTGTCCGGTGATAAAACTGGCGGCAGGAGAGGACAGAAAATACACAGCCTCTGCCACCTCTTCTGGCTGGCCAATGCGGCCCAGAGGGGTCTCATCTGCCAGGGCGGCCATATCCTCGGTGTTCAGGTGGCGGTTCATATCAGTGTCGATCACCCCAGGAGCCACACAGTTGACCCGGATGTGGGAGGGACCCAGCTCCTTGGCCATGGCTCGGGTTAGGCCGATGATTCCGGCCTTGGAGGCAGAATAGGCTGCCTCGCAGGAACCTCCGGTGATTCCCCACATGGAGGAGATGGTGACGATGCTCCCTGCTTGCCGGCGGACAAAATTCGGGATCGCTGCCCGCAGAACATGGAATACTCCATCCAGGTTGATGCCCATCAACTCCCGCCAGCCTTCTGTACTCAGGTCGGTAAGCAGCATTTGGGGTGCTGCGATGCCGGCGCTGCACACCAAAGCTTCCAGTCCACCCAGTGTGTGCTCTGCGGTTTCAATCAGGGCAGCTGCCTGATCCGGTTGGGAGACATCTCCCGAGATAGCTTCCGCACGGACGCCCCACTCCCTCAATTCTGCTGCAAGTTTCTCTGCCGCAGCTCGGGAGTGGCAGTAGTTCACCGCTACGTCCCAGCCTCCTTGAGCAAAGCGCCGGGCAGCGGCTGCGCCGATCCCCCTGGATGCCCCGGTGATCAGTACTGCTTGATGGCGGTGTTCTCTCTCCTCCATGGTGTCTCCTCCTGTTCAATGCGGTTTCTCCGGCATTTTCTGCCCACATTGTAACTGTTTTCTGCGTTTGGTGCAAGCCCTTGTCCGTGCGTTGTGGGGACCTTTTCCCGCTGTTCTGATTTCAGAAGCGAAAATTTACAATTTTTTAATAGAACGGCCACAGAATTTTTAAAATGTTTACGTGAATTTCTTGCTTTTTTTGCAAACGTACATATAATAGTATCGGGCTGTCAGGAATGGGGCCCTTCTCTATTTAAATTTAAGAATGATGCTGACGGGATCACGCTTGTCTGCATAAAATGCGGCAGCCGCCGCACATCACAGCATTTTGAGGTAATTTGTTATGAAACGGCTGCTTTTTGTATATAATCCTGCCTCTGGTAAGGGAGCGATCACCGGAAATGTGACCACCATCGTGGACACATTTACTAAGGCTGGATGGCTGGTCACCATCTACCCGACCCAGGGTTCTGGGGACGCCACACGGATTACTCGAGAACTGGCGTCTCAGTTTGACCGGGTGGTCTGCTGTGGTGGAGATGGAACTTTGAGTGAGACGGCTGCCGGACTGCTTGCACTCCCTCAGCCCCCCTTGCTGGGATATATTCCATCCGGCTCCACCAATGACTGCGCCGCGACCCTCCGTGTTCCACAGGGGTATAAGCAGGCGGCGGAGTTGGCCGCTGGTAATACACCGCCGCTGAAGTGGGATATCGGGACCCTTAACGACCGCCCTTTTGTCTATGTGGCTGCCTTTGGGGCATTTACTGAAGTGGCCTACGATACCCCTCAAGAGTTGAAAAACGCCTTCGGGCACCTGGCTTATATCATGGCGGGGATCGCGTCTTTGCCCTCTATCACCCCATACCATCTAAAATTGGAGTATGATGGCCATACCATTGAGGATGACTTTTTCTATGGCATGGTGTGCAACACCTACTCTGTAGGTGGACTTAAAAACCTGCCCACCGACCGTGTAGATCTGGACGATGGTTTATTTGAAGTCATCCTGGTGCGCAAGCCGATGAACATCTTCGATATTGGGGCTGGGCTTCAGGCTCTGCTCCGCCCTGGTGCGGTAGAAGAGAGCGGAGCCCTGCTCTCCTTCCATGCTGCCCACCTACGCTTCCTCAGTGAGAAGCCGATCCCTTGGACGATCGATGGGGAGTACGGCGGGAGCCAAGAGGTCAATGAAGTCCGGAATCATCGCCAGGCTCTGTCAATTATCGCTGGACCGGATATATCCAAATAAATGGACAGGAACTGCCGCAGAATGGGAACATTCTGCGGCATTTTTGCTGCGGAACGGAAGCTCTTCTATGGATGGCCAAAGGCCGGGGAGTGAAAAATTTGACTCATCTGAGATTTTTAGGATGTCTGATGGATATTCCTTTATGAAAGGCCTTTCAAAGCGAACCAAATAAGGAGGTGATCCGAGTTGACCGGAGAGGCATTTGCCCAAGCGGTCCATACTTATGGAGACACCGTCTACCGCGTCGCATCCTCTGAAGGAACTCGGGTGACGATCACGGTGGAGGGCAGTTCTGCAGAGTGGACGCTGACCACGACGGTGGAGACTGTGGACGGGATGATCTATACCTTTTCCAGCGATTCAGATGGAGACAGCAAGGCGTGTCTTGATGGAACGGAGGGGGAGACGGAGACTACCATCTCCGATCTTGATGGAGCGAGCTTTGCTGGGCTCCGTTCAGCTGAGGAACTGAGAGGCTGAGATCAACGAGGCGTGTGCCGGCGGCACACGCCTCAGCTTTTGACTGGAAAGGAGACAAAGCTGGCGGTTGTATTTTCTCCGCCGAGCCTCTATAATAGAGGCAGCAGATACCCGGCCGCGGCGCCGGGCAAAAGGAGGAAACTCATGGGAAAGAGAGGGTGGGTCTTGGGACTGGCAGCGCTGATGCTGCTTTCTGGGTGCGGCACATTTCCAGAGGAGGACGGAATGATAGAAGCCACTCTGGAGGAAACTGTGTCTACCCGGTGGTTCGACTGTACAGTGGAAAAGGCGGAGTCCCGGACATCCTATGAGGGCTACGCCGCCGCCAGTGGGAACAAGCTGGTGATCGTGGAATTGAAGCTGAAAAACCCCTTTCACGAGCCGGTTTTTATGTATGACACAGATTTTCAACTATACTGGGGGGATTGCGGCCCGGATGAGTGGGCCATGCCGCTGGAACCTTACAGTGCAGATCAGCTGCCCCAGGAGTATGATTTAGAGGGTGGAAAATCCCTGGAGGGGCTGTTGTTATATGAAGTTCCCCAGGAGGAGACAGAGTTTACCCTGGCCTTTTTGGAACTGATTGAGAATGGGACTGAAGAGGGTGAAGAGGGCGATTTATTCCTGACCCGGTTTACGGTGGAATGATTGACAGGAAAGGATTCTGGGAGTGGCTTGCTTTTTTCTGTCAATCGAGGTATGATAGTTGCTGAAACAGAAGCCGCACAGGTGGCCCCAGAGCCGAAAAGTGCGGAGGAAGAGGAACTTGTCATGCGTTTATTTGATACCCATGCCCACTATGATTCTGGAGCCTTCAGCAGCGACCGATTGGAGACGCTGGCTGCCATGCCGGATCAGGGGGTGGAGTTGATCCTGAATCCGGGCTGTGACCTGGAGAGTTCCCGGACTGCAATCGACTTGGCGGAACAATTTCCTTTTGTCTACGCGGCTGTTGGAGTCCACCCTTCCGACTGCGGGGCGTGGGAGGACAGCTGGCTGGAGCAGCTGCGTATGCTGGCTGCCAATCCCAGGGTGCGGGCCATCGGAGAGATCGGCTTGGACTACTACTGGAAGGATAATCCACCCAAAGAACTTCAGCAGAAAGTGTTTGCCCAGCAGCTGGAACTGGCGGCGGATCTGGATCTGCCGGTCATTATCCATGACCGGGAGGCCCATCAGGACTGCCTGGAGATGGTACGGGCTCATCCGGAAGCGAAGGGTGTGTACCACTGTTACTCCGGGAGCCTGGAGGACGCAAAGGTATTGGTGAAGCTGGGCTGGATGCTGTCTTTTACCGGAGTTATCACCTATAAAAATGCCAGAAAAGCCCTGGAGGTCCTTGAGTGGCTGCCTATGGACCGAATCATGGTAGAGACTGACTCGCCCTATCTTACACCGGAGCCCTTCCGGGGCAGGCGAAACGACTCCGGCAAGGTCCATCTGGTGGCCGAGACCATCGCACGGGTGAAAGGCATGGATCCTGAAGAGGTCGCCAAGATCACACTGGAAAACGGAAAGCGGTTTTTCCGCATTGAAAATTGAAATTTGAACAAGGAGGCGGGATGGTATGACCATTACCTATGAATATGAGGGCGCGCTGTATGTGAACCTCACCAACAAATGCAACTGTAACTGTGAATTCTGCCTGCGCCACGGAAGAAAGGAGGGGTCCATTTATACGGAGGACTCACTCTGGCTGGAGCGGGAGCCCACCCGACAGGAGGCTCTGGACAGCTTTCTCGGCAGGGATGTGTGTTCTTATCGGGAGATTGTGTTCTGCGGCTATGGAGAGCCTACCTACCGTATTGAGGACATCCTCTGGTTGGTGGACCAGCTGAAAGAACGCTTCGGCGGGCAGTTGCCCCCGGTACGCATCAACACCAATGGCCATGCCAACCTGATCCATGGCCGGGATGTGATCCCGGAGCTGAAGGGCCGGATCGACACCCTCTCCATTTCTCTCAATGCCAACAACGCTGCGGACTATGCAGCACTGTGCCACCCGGTTCAGGGGGAGGCGGCCTATCAGGCCATGCTGGACTTCGCTAAAGAGGCCAAGGACTATGTCCCCCATGTGATCTTTACCGTGGTGGACAAGGGGACTGCCCCTGAGGAGATCGAGGAGAGCCGCCGCATTGCAGAGAGTTTGGGGGTCCATCTCCGGGTTCGGAGCTACATTGATTCCTGATTTAAGAAACGATAAAACCGCTCCCCTTGAGCGGACAGCAGAGAAGTGCTGTCTCCGCCCAAGGGGAGCGGTTTTTGAGTTTGGCTCACGTCCGGTCAGTCCTTCTGGTCAAACATAAAAAAGGTGTAGGTGCCTGTGGCCACCAAGGTATCTGCTTCGTTGCGCAGCTCTACTTGGATGACGGACAGGGTGTGTCCCTCCTTTTTTGGGACTGCCGTACAGGTGATCCGGTCCCCATCAGCCGGCCGCAGGAACTCCATGGTGCTGCTTGAGGTGACGCAGCTGCGTCCGCAAGCGCAGGCACAGCAGCCTGCTACTGTATCTGCCAGAGTGGCCAGCGCACCGCCGTGGACTTTCCCGTGTGGATTGATGCTGTCCGGCCCGACGGTCAGCACACCCTCCGCCCGGCCAGGCTCCACCTGAGTGACCTCTACGCCGCTCTCATAGGAGAATTGGTGTGGCCGGTTGATCAGCCCGCAGATCTGATGCCGCTCTGTTTGTCCGCTCATTTCTATCGTGCCTCCTGTGATACAAAGGTGGAATCCAGTGTACCACAGAGGATTATGTTCTGCAAGTAAGCGATGGAATGAACAAAGCAGCTCTTGAAGCAGAATTTTGGAGGAAAGAAACAGATATCTGCCCAACGATAGAAAATCGGCGGATGTCTGGCGATCCCCACTGATTTGGTGGAAAAATGTGCAAGAGAGTCGAAAAGTCCTGCATTTTGATTTACTGATAAAAGTTTACAATTTGTACAAACTGTAAAAAAAGTCAGAAAACAAGATTGAAGTGCATGGTTTTATCTGGATTTAAGAGAGAAAAGTCTGTTTTGAAAGAAGTGGAATGAAAATGAGAACGGTGGATGAGGAAAATTGCCTTGCATTTTAGGGCGATTTCGCCTACAATGGGGGCAAGCAATCCAAGGATTGTCTGCAATGTTTCAAATGTAGGGTGGTGAGTTGTCAATGGCAGTGGAAGCGATCCAACAGGTGACAGAGCTGGAGCAGACGGTGAAGCAGGAGAAAGAGGCTGCGGCGGCCGAAAGCAAGCAGCGCATCCTGGAGGCCCAGCGCTCCGCCCGCCGTCAGGTGGAGGAGTCCCGCCAGAACGCAGAGGCAGAGACCCGACAGATGATGGCGGAGGCGGAGCAGGAAGCGGCAAAATGGACCGCGTCTGTCCTGGAGCAGGCACGGCTGGACTGTGAGGAGAAAAAGCAGGAGGCCCGGAGCCAGCTGGATCAGGCGGTCGCTTTTCTGGTAGAAAAGGTTGTGAAAAGCTGATGGCGATTATCAAAATGAAGCGGCTGCACTTGCTGGCACTGCGAAGTGACCGGGAAGAGTTGCTGCACATGTTACAACGGCTTGGCTGTGTGGAAATCAGCGAGCCGGCGGAGGCGGGTAGCCGGTCCGATGCGCCCCCAGGAGGATGGAACGCGCTGCCGGTGGGCGTGGAGCTTCATGTGCCGGATGGCTCCGCCCTGAATCAGGCTCAGGAAGAGAAGCAGTCGGCGGAGCGGGCGCTGTCTGTTCTGGCCCGCTGTGGGGCCAAAGGCAGAGGAATGCTTACTCCGCAGCCCCAGCTGACTGAGGAGGAACTGTTTGAGCCAGCTGCCTGTGCCGCAGGGACACAGGCAGTGGAGGCGGTGCTTCAGAAGGACCGGGAGGTAGCCTTGCTCCAGGCAGAGCAGGGGAAACTGACCGCCCAAAAGGCGGCGCTGGCGCCGTGGTTGTCTCTTGATCTGCCGCTGGAGAGCGGTTCTACCCGTGATATGTTGGTACAGTTCGGCACCCTAACCGCCGCGCGCCCCCTAGAGGAGGCTCAGCTGGCGGTGGAGGAGGCCAGTGAATTGGCCCAGTTGATCCAAGCCAGCGCCAGTCGGGAAGTGCGCTACTGCCTGCTTGTCTGCCACAAGAGTGCGCAGGAAGCGGTTCTGGAGGCTCTGCGGAGCTTTGGCTGGTCTAGGGTCTCGTTGAATGGCTGGACCGGTACGGCCCGGGAAAACGATGAGCGGCTGGACCGGGAGTTGTCCGAAAATGCGGAGCGGCTGCGACAGGCGGAGAAGGATTTGGCCGGCATGACCAGTCTGGCAGAGAATATCCGGCAGGCATTTGACCGGGCATCGGTGCGCATTAACCGGGAGGAGAGCCGGGCCAGGCTCCGGGATACGGAGCAGACCTTCCTGCTCCAGGGGTGGATCCCAGCGGAGCGGTGGGAGGAGACAGAGCAGAAGCTATCCGCCTACCCCTGTGCCTGGCAGGTGGAGGACCCGGCGGAAGAGGAGTACCCTCAGGTTCCGGTGAGCCTGAAAAATAACTGGCTTACCCGCCCGCTGAACATGGTCACGGAGATGTATTCCCTGCCCGCCTACGGCACGGTGGACCCAAACCCCCTGATGGCCCCCTTCTTCATCCTGTTTTATGGTGTGATGATGGCCGACATGGGATACGGACTTTTGATGATGCTGGCCTCTGTGGTGGTGCTGACCAAAGCGCGCCCCCAGAAGGGGATGCACGACTTTTTTGCCCTGCTTGGCCTGTGTGGTGTGAGCACCTTCCTGATGGGGGCGCTGACCGGCGGCTTCTTCGGGGACTTCATCCCCCAGCTGCTGAAGCTGCTGGATCCGGAGAGTACATTCGTATGGTTCTGGCCGCCACTGTTCACCCCGCTGGACAACACCCTTCAGATCCTGATTGGCTCTATGGCACTGGGCATCGTCCAAATCGTTACGGGCATGGCGATTAGCTTTGTTCAAAAGATCCGAAATGGGAAGTGGATGGATGCAGTGTGGGAAGAGGTCACCTGGTGGCTGGTATTTGCCGGGATTGCCCTGGCGGCGCTGGGGATGACCCGCCTGGTTCTATATGTTGGTGTGGCCATGGTGTTTGCGGGACCGCTGATCACAGGGAAGGGCTTTGGAAAGATCACTGGGATTTTCGGATCCCTGTACAACCATGTGACTGGCTATTTTGGTGACATCCTGTCCTACTCCCGTTTGATGGCTCTGATGCTGGCCGGCTCGGTTATCGCCCAGGTGTTCAACACATTGGGAGCCATCCCCGGAAATGTGATTCTCTTTGTGGTGATCTCTATGGTGGGGAATGCCCTGAACTTCGCCCTGAACCTGTTGGGGTGTTATGTCCATGACCTGCGTCTCCAGTGTCTGGAGTATTTCGGAAAATTCTATGAGGACGGCGGGAAGCCCTTCCGTCCCCTGGATCTGAACACAAAATACTACAACGTGGTCAAATAAGAGGAGGAAACCATTATGTATGCGAATGATTTGACTCAAATGTTTGAACTTCAGCAGTCTGGTACCCTATTCGGCAGCTGGGGCGGTCTGGCACTGGCCCTTCTGGGTGCCGGCCTGGCTGCGGTGCTCAGCGGCATCGGCTCGGCCAAGGGCACCGGCATGGCAGGCGAGGCGGGCACCGGCCTTCTGTGTGAGGATCCCAGCAAGTTCGGCAAGGTCCTGATCCTTCAGGTCATCCCCGGCACCCAGGGCCTGTACGGCCTGGTGGTGTGGTTCTTCGCGATCTTCCGCATGGGCCTGCTGTCCGGCACCCTGCCCGTTCTGACCATTGCCCAGGGCTTCCAGTATTTTGCCGCCTGCCTGCCCATGGCGCTGGGCGGACTGTTCTCCGCCATGGCCCAGGGCCGCGTGGCCGCCGGATCCATCAACATCCTGGCAAAGAAGCCTGACCACTGGGCCAAGGGCATGGTGCTGTGCATCACCGTGGAGTTCTACGCCATTCTGTCCCTGCTGGCCTCCATGCTGATGATCATCAACATCAGCGGCTGAGGGAGCGGCGCGTATGGACGGAATTGAAAAAATCACCGCGCGCATCCGTGCAGATGCGGACGCAGAACTGGTCCAGCTGCGGGAACAGACCGAGGCCCAGATCCTGGAGATCCAGACCCAGTCCAAGGCCCAGGCGGATCAGGAACGGACTGCCATCCTAGCCAGGGGACGAAGAGCGGCGGAGGAGCGGCTGGAGCGGCTGAAGTCTGCGGCCCAGCTGGAACGGCGGAAACTGGAGTTGGCTGCCAAGCAGGAGGTACTGTCCGAGGCATTTGAGCAGGCGCTGGAGAAGCTGTGTGCCTTGCCGGAGGAGGAGTACATCCAGCTGCTGACCGGTATGGTGCTCCAAGCGGTATCCACCGGACGGGAACAGCTTGTGTTTTCGCCCAGAGACCGCAGCCGTATCGGGAAGCAGGTCGTTGTGGCTGCCAATGAGGCCCTGGTAAAAGAAGTGGCCCCGGAATTGCTCGATTCCCTAACAGATTCCCGGGTGGGGGCACTGCTGGGTAAGGTGGTCAACAGCGCTGCGGCCCAGATCACCGGTACTGGTTTGCTCTCTCTGTCCGAGGAGACCCGGCCCATCCGGGGCGGCTTCATCCTGGTGGACGGCCCGGTGGAAGTCAACTGCTCCTTTGAGACGCTGTTCCGCCTTCAGCGGGAGAAGCTGGAGAAGCAGGCGGCGGAGATCCTGTTTGGAAATTGAGAATGAGGAATTAGGGATTGGATGCCATTTGAGAATGTTGATGTGGCACAAGATTTCTGAGACCAGGCTGGTATGAGGAACGGATCAGGAGTTAGGAAAACTCCTAATTCCTCATCTAAGAAAGGGGGGCGTATGTTGTCCCGCAAAAAAGATACGGATTATTTGGCCCTCTCCGCTCGGATCCACGCCATGGAGGATCGGCTTCTGACCCGGGATCGGATGGATCGGATGATTGATGCCCGGGAGGAGAGTGAGGCCTTGAAGGTCCTCACGGAGTGTGGTTACGGCGGTGCGGAGGGCCTGCGAGCACAGGATGTGGAGCGGGTGCTGGCCGCCGCCCGGGCGGAGACCTTTCAGGAGCTGAGCGCGGCTGCCCCTGATCCACGGGTGGTGGATGTGTTCCGGCTGAAATACGACTATCACAATGCCAAGGTGTTGGTGAAGGCGGAGGCGATGGGGATCGACGCTGGACGGCTGTTGCTGGATGGTGGGCGTGTGACAGCCTCTGGGCTGGCTGAGGGCTACCAAAAGGAGCAGCTGAGCGGCCTGTCCCCCCGTTTTCAAAGCGCGATCCGGGAGGCTCGGGAGACTCTGGCGGCCTCCCATGATCCACAGCTGGCCGACTTGGCACTGGACCGGGCCTGCTATGAGGAGATGGCTCAGCTGGCCCAGGAGACCGGGAGCGGCTTTCTCCAGGGATATGTCCGCCTTGCGGTGGATGTGGCCAATCTGCGGGCTGCCGTCCGGGTGGCCCGGATGGGGAAGGGAAGCGAGTTTCTGTCCCAGGTGCTGCTGCCCGGCGGGAGCGTGTCACAGCAGACCCTGGCTGCGGCCAGGGGAGAGGAGCTGGACGCCCTCTTCCAGAATGGGGCGCTTGCCCAGGCCGCGGAGCTTGGGGCCAAGGCGGCCCGTCCGGCGGGCGGCTCCCTCACCGCCTTTGAGCGGGAGTGCGACAACGCCCTGACACGATATTTGGGGGACGCCCGGCGGGTGCCCTTCGGTGTGGAGACAGTCATCGCCTATCTGTACGCCAAGGAGGCGGAGCTGACGGCCATCCGCACCATCCTGGCCGGCCGGCGGGCCGGTCTGGACGGGGCCGTCATCCGGGAGCGCCTGCGGGAGACCTATGTATAGCGGAGGTGGATGGAGATGTATCGCATCGCAGTGATCGGAGACCCGGACAGCGTGCTGGGCTTCAAGGCCCTGGGGCTGGAGGTGTGTCCGGCGGAGGATGTGGAGCAGGCCCGGCAGGCCATTCACCGGATGGCCAAGGAGAACTATGCCATTCTGTACCTCACCGAGCAGCTGGCGGCCCAGCTGCAGCCTGAGATCGCCCGGTATCAGGACGCCCTGACCCCGGCCATCATCCTCATCCCCGGTAAGGAGGGCTCACTGGGCATCGGCATGGCCAATGTCACCAACGCCGTGGAGCGGGCAGTGGGTGCAGATATTTTATAAAAATTGACCCGAAAGAAGGTTATAAGCCTATGGGAAAGATCGTCAAGGTCTCCGGCCCTCTGGTGGTGGCCACAGGGATGGAGGAGGCCAACATGGCCGACGTGGTCCGTGTGGGCGAGCAGCGCCTGATCGGCGAGATCCTGAACATGACCGGGGACGCCGCCTCCATCCAGGTCTATGAGGAGACCTCTGGACTGGGCCCCGGCGCTGAGGTGGTCACCACCGGCGCGCCCCTGTCCGTGGAGCTGGGCCCCGGCCTGATCGAGAATATTTACGACGGGATCCAGCGTCCCCTGGAGGTCATCCGGGAGGTCAGCGGAAGCAACAGCCTCCCTCGGGGCGTGGAGGTACCCGCCCTGGACCGGGAGAAGAAGTGGGAGTTCACCCCAACGGTCCAGCCCGGGACCCGGGTGGTGGGTGGCGATGTGCTGGGTACGGTTCAGGAGACTGAGTCCATCCTCCACAAGATCATGCTGCCCCCCAGGATGAAGGGGACCATCGTGTCCATCCAGGGCGGCTCCTTTACCGTCACCGAGACGGTGGCCGTGCTGGAGCAGGAGGACGGCTCCCAGGTGGAGCTGCCCATGATGCAGAAGTGGCCTGTCCGTGTGGGCCGCCCCTATAAGCACAAGTATCCCCCCGTGGTGCCCCTCCAGTCCGGACAGCGGATCGTGGACACCTTCTTCCCCGTGGCCAAGGGGGGCACCGCCGCCATCCCCGGCCCCTTTGGTTCCGGCAAGACGGTGATGCAGCACGCCCTGGCCAAGTGGTCCGACGTGGACCTGGTGGTCTATATCGGCTGCGGCGAGCGGGGCAACGAGATGACCGACGTGCTCCGGGAGTTCCCCGAGCTGGTGGACCCCCGCACCGGCCAGTCGCTGATGAAGCGGACGGTGCTCATCGCTAACACCTCTGATATGCCGGTGGCCGCCCGTGAGGCGTCCATTTACACCGGCATCACGATTGCGGAATATTTCCGGGATATGGGCTACGCCGTGGCCGTCATCGCCGATTCCACCTCCCGCTGGGCTGAGGCCCTGCGCGAGATGTCCGGCCGTCTGGAGGAGATGCCCGGCGAGGAGGGCTATCCCGCCTACCTCAGCTCCCGCCTGGCCCAGTTCTATGAGCGGGCCGGCTCCGTGGCCTGCCTGGGCTCCGATGAGGACCGCCGGGGCAGTCTTACCGCTGTGGGTGCGGTGTCTCCTCCCGGCGGCGACCTGTCCGAGCCGGTCTCTCAGGCCACCATGCGTATCGTCAAGGTGTTCTGGGCCCTGGACTCCTCTCTGGCCTACCGCCGCCACTTCCCGGCCATCAACTGGCTCAACTCCTACTCCCTCTACCTGGACTCCCTGAAGCCCTGGTATGACGAGCATCTGGGCAAGGCCTTTCTTCAGAACCGGGAATGGGCCATGGCCGTGCTTCAGGAGGAGGCCAGCCTGAATGAGATCGTCCAGCTGGTGGGCAAGGACTCCCTTTCTGCCAAAGATCAGATCACTCTGGAGACCGCCAAGATGATCCGGGAGGACTTTTTGCAGCAGAATTCCTTCGTGGACATCGATTCCTACTCAGAATATGACCGGCAGGCCCGGATGCTGACCTTGATCCGAGAGTATGATGAACATTGCCGAGAGGCTGCGGAACGGGGCGGAGATCTGGCTCAGATGTTCTCTATCCCTGCCCGGGAGAAGATTGGCCGAGCAAAATCGGTCCCTGCAAACCAGTATTTGGATAATTATGCCAATATTATGGTGGAGATGGATGAAGAGATCAACGCCATTGCGGAGAAGGGAGAGGAAGAACTGTGATCCGGGAATATAAGACGATCCAGGAGATCTCCGGTCCGCTGATGGTGGTGGATCATGTTCAGGGTGTCACTTATGATGAATTGGGCGAGATCGAGCTGACAGACGGCACTGTCCGGCGCTGCCAGGTGCTGGAGGTCAACGGCGACTCCGCCGTGGTCCAGCTATTTGAAAATTCCGCCGGCATCAATTTGGCCGAGTCCAAGATCCGCTTTCTGGGGCATCCCCTTCAGTTGGGCGTTTCGGAGGATATGCTGGGCCGGGTATTCAACGGCATGGGCCAGCCTATCGACGGCGGCCCCGCCATCCTGGCGGACGAATACCGGGACATCAACGGTCTGGCTATGAACCCCGCCGCCCGGAACTACCCCAACGAGTTCATTCAGACGGGGATCTCCACCATCGACGGACTGAACACTCTGGTCCGCGGGCAGAAGCTGCCCATCTTCTCTGGCTCCGGTCTGCCTCATGCGGCGCTGGCTGCCCAAATCGCCCGCCAGGCCAAGGTTCTGGACGGCGAATCCAACTTCGCCGTGGTCTTTGCGGCCATTGGCATCACCTTTGAGGAGTCGGAGTTTTTCGTCAGTGAGTTCAAGCGCACCGGCGCCATCGACCGCACGGTCCTGTTCACGAATCTGGCCAATGATCCTGCCGTGGAGCGTATCGCCACTCCCCGGATGGCCCTCACCGCCGCGGAGTACTTGGCCTTTGAGAAGGGAATGCACGTGCTGGTCATTATGACCGACATCACCAACTATGCCGAGGCTCTTCGGGAGATCTCCGCCGCCAAGAAGGAGGTCCCGGGCCGCCGCGGCTACCCCGGCTATCTGTATACCAACCTGGCCACTCTGTACGAGCGGGCGGGCCGTCAAATGGGCCGGGAAGGCTCCATTACCCTCATCCCAATCCTGACCATGCCAGAGGATGACAAGACCCACCCCATCCCCGATCTGACCGGCTATATCACCGAGGGGCAGATCATCCTC
>ENA-ORUF01002695-ORUF01002695.1-human-gut-metagenome-genome-assembly--contig:-NODE-2695-length-14635-cov-3.802263_pt1 | contig 14635 bp, 13 predicted proteins | sample MGYA00242077_ERZ509203 | MGnify/ENA primary metagenome ERZ509203 (study PRJEB26280, sample SAMEA2338834) | human gut metagenome | biome: human gut; feature: human-associated habitat; material: faeces...
AAGCACCTGGAGGCCGCCGTTGAGGACGCCTCCATTGCTGGCTGACTTCATTCATCCCAGAGACTGCAAACCAATTTGCGAAAAACTCTTGACACTACCGGCACAAATAGAAGCGGTAAATAAAAAAGAAATCTGTCTGTGGTATTTTGCGGTCAAACGAAAAATCACCGCCAATTTGGCGGTGATTTTTCTTAAAAATGGTGGACCTAATCGGGATCGAACCGACGACCTTACGGATGCGAAGGAACAAATGTGTATAGTTTGTGCTTGGATTTGATTATTTCAAAAGGTTTCTGTTAACAATTATTTCGAATTTAGGCCTCTCCTGACCACTTGTTTCCACACGTTCCGAGGACCTCTGTGGTATGTGTTGTGGTCATCAAACGAGCCTCGCCAGGACATTCCGGCGAGGCTCGAGTGGTATCTGTGTTTAGATGGTACCTCGGAATGGCCGATTCGTCAACGTTTTCTTCGACAGAGTAACGCAGGAAATGCTATGCTGAATCAAAGAATAAGATAATATTGACCCAATGGAAGATGAAACTTCTACCTGAAAGGAAAGTAAGGATCTAGAGATGATCCTTCTCTTGGGCAGTAATAGCACAATAAATTTCTTTGATTTATTTTAAAACTATACTGTGATTTCAGGAATATTACGGTATAATAAATAAACTCAGAGCGATACAACATGACAGTGAAGCAAAGGTAATGAATTTTTCCTATGGACGGCGAAGTAATTCCAATTGGAGCAGATATGCAAAGCCATTAACTGAAAAGAAATGAAAATAACCCAGGAAAAGTTCACATTTATAACAGCATGGAGGGGAGTAACAATAACTAGATTGTACTACGGGGGTGATGAGTAACAAGGTGCGTATAATTCTTCGTTTATATCGATTATCTGTGTAGAGGCAAAAGGGGGATATTCAACTGCAACGGGATTCTCAGTAAAACAGGTTATATCGACTGCTTTAATCTTCCCATTATAGTTTGATACAAATGTTTAGGGAGGTGCCAGTATGGCATTTTTAAATGAAAATGAGTGGATACTCCTCAATGAAATTGCGTATAATATTTCTTTTATCTATACAGTAGAGGAGATGCAGCAGGAAATGCTGAATCGATGGCTGCCCTTTCTTATTCCTTATGATGCAGCTATTTTTGCCCGGATCTCCACCACCGAAGACGGGGCCTATCAGTTTCAGACACCCGCAGCGTTTCAACTGTCTCAGCAGGCGGTGAATGCCTGGGTACAGGAGAGTTTAAACTCAGACGCATTTCGCTGGGTTCTGTATACCTGCAAAGGTGGGGCCTTTCGGGAATCCATGTCCGTTCCGGAGGAGCAGATAAAAAATCAAGGAATTTACCAGAACTTTTATTTGCCCAACCACCTGACCCACTCGGTGGGACTCTCGATCTGTTTCCGGGAGGAGCCGGTGGGCCTATTGCGGCTGTATCGTGAGGCAGACAAGCCTCCATTCAGTGAACGGGATATGTTTGTACTGGAGCAGCTGCACAAGCATTTTGCATACCGTCTGGTATATGAGGCCAAAAAGGGTGACACCCGCTATTTCTTTGCAAAAGGGTACCATGAGAAGCTGTGCCGTCAATACGGTCTGACCAGCCGGGAGGGAGAGATGTTGGATTTGGCGGTACATGGACTGTCTAATGAAGACATCGCCCAAAAAATGAATATCAGCATCCATACGGTAAAAAAACATTTCCACAGTATTTACACCAAGATGAACGTGCGTAACCGGGTACAAATGCTTCAGAGTCTCCCAATGTCCACAAACAAGATTGATTTTGATGCACTATAAATAAATAGAAGCAAAAAAACTTACTTGAAATTGTTTGAATTGCAGTATCCTTTGGTGGTATAAAAAGAAACCTCGGTCCCATACAGAGAAACATAAGATCTCCTTGGATAATACATGGATTAAATAAGATGGAGCCGGCGCTGAATTTCAACGCCGGCTCCATTTTGCTATATTTAGGGTACAAAAGTTAGGGGATGTATATGAAACGAAGGGATATCTATTGGGTGGCTGCCTATGGACTGCTGGCCGCGGCCACCGTGCTCCTTTGTGTTACGGGGGGCTTTGCTTGGTTTAATGCAACGTATCCTTATCTGGCCGGGTTTATTCAATTTTCCGTCTATGCTACGGCGGGAGAACTGCTCTCCGGGCGGATGCTGGAGGGACACTGGCAGATCAACCGGGCCACATGGTTCAAAAGTGTAAGCTGGGGAGTAGGAGGTCTCTTTGTCACCTTGGCCTTCAGCGTGTTTAGCCAGGGTACGCAGCAAGCCATGGCGGCTGGGCTGCTTCCCGGATATGGAAATGCTTTGGCGCTAGCCTTTTTTACCAGCTGTACCAACAATCTGTTTTTTGCCCCCATCCACTCCGCCCTGATGCGGGTGTGTGGAAATTATGGCGAGATCCGCTTTCTGGAGGGACGCCGTATTACGCCGCGCCAGGCAGTGGACTCGGTGGACTGGGGCGAGCTGGTGGATTTTACCCTGTTTAAAACCATTCCACTGTTTTGGATTCCCATCAATACCGTTGGTTTTCTTCTTCCCCAAGAGTATCGCATTGTATTTGCCGCAGTCCTTTCCCTAGTGTTTGGTATATTGATGACCATTCTAAAACTCAGGGAACGGAAAAATCAGAGCAGAAAGGAGTCACTTGTATGATTCAGATTTCAGACAACACCCAGCAGATCCAGCCCTCCAAGATCCGGAAAATGTTTAATAAGGCGCTGGAATATGACCGTGTGCTCAGCTTCACGCTGGGAGAACCGGATTTTACCGCCTCGGAAAATGTGGTGGAGGCCGGGTGCCGGGCCATCCGAGAAGGCAAGACCAAATATTCCGAAAATGCGGGCCTGCTGGCTCTGCGCCAGGCTATCGCCCGTTATCTTGCGCGTACAGAAGGGTTGTCCTACGATCCGGCGAGCCAGATCGTAGTAACGCCCGGAGCTATGGGAGCATTGTTTTTAGCCCTGAAGGTGCTGCTGAACCCAGGAGATGAGGTCATCGTCAATGAGCCCTGCTGGACTAATTACATTCAGCAGATCCGGATGTGCGGCGGCGTGCCGGTATCCGTGAAAACTGATGCACAGCGGGGGTTTGATTTGGATGTATCCGCTGTTGCCGAGGCCATCACCAGCAAGACAAAGGCGATCATTTTAAACAGCCCCTGCAATCCCACGGGAGCCGTAGCCAGTGCTGAGACACTGTCCCAGCTGGCAGAACTGGCTCAGGAGCGGGACCTGGTGGTGCTGGCAGACGAGGTGTATAAGCATATCCTCTTTGACGGGAGGACATACATTGGATTTGCCACCCTGCCCGGAATGAAGGAGCGCACGCTGGTCATTGACAGCCTCTCCAAAACGTATGCTATGACCGGCTGGCGTATTGGCTACGCCGCTGGACCGGAGGAACTGATTCGAAACATGGTCAAGCTGCAGGAAAATGTCAGTGCCTGTGCGGCTACTCCATGCCAGGTTGCTGCCATTGAAGCGTTGGAGGGCTCTCAAGATCACCTGAAGTATATGGTGGAGCAGTACCGTCTGCGCAGAGACTATGTGATACAGCGAATCGTTGAAATTCCAGGGCTGTCCTGTCATACTCCTGCCGGAACCTTCTATGCGTTTATCAACATCAGTCGCCTGGGCATGCCCTGTGAGGAATTTGCTATGAAGCTGCTGGAAGAAAAGCAGGTGGTTGTGGTACCGGGCACCGCTTTTGGAGAATTTGGTGAAGGATATATCCGACTGTCCTATGCCACCTCCATGCAGTGTCTGGAGGAGGGGCTGAAAGCTTTAGAAGCGTTTGTCCGCACCCACGCAGCCGAGGGGGATCTGGGATGAATACGATGAACGGTCCCCGCTTATCCAGCCGCCTGACCCGGCTGGGGCAGATCGGCTTTGTGCCAGGGGAAGGGACCACACGACTGCCCTATACGCCTGTCTATGACGAGGGGCGGGCCTATGTACAGCAATGCATGGAGCAGGCGGGGTTTCAGACATCCGTGGATGCGGTAGGAAATTTGGTCGGTACGCTTCCCGGCAAAGGCAAGACCATCTGCATTGGCTCCCACATCGACACCGTACCTGGCGGCGGCATCTATGACGGATCCTACGGCGTATTGGCGGGGATCGAATGTGTGCAGCGCCTTCGGGAAATGGGCTATCAAAATCGACATCCCATTCAGGTGGTCGCCTTCACCGAGGAGGAGGGCAATGTCATTGGTGGTACCTTTGGCAGTAAAGCCTTCACCGGCGGAGAAATCGACGGGGCCATGCGGCCCAATCTGGCCCTTCACGGTCTTACCATGGAAGAGGTCAACGCCTGCCGCCGGGATCTGACCCAATATCAGTGCTATTTGGAGCTGCACATTGAGCAAGGGGGACTTCTGGAGGCGGAGGGGGCGCAGATCGGCCTGGCAGGCGGCATTGTAGGTATCGTGCGCTACCGCATGACGGTTTCCGGCTGTGCCAACCATGCAGGCAGTACACCCATGCATCTGCGGGATGATGCCCTGGTAAGCGCCTGCCGGATCATTACCGAGCTTATGGATCGGGCCAGAGCCGCTTCGCCGGATATGGTCTGTACCGTGGGCACGCTCCAGGTGTTTCCAGGAGCGGTCAATGTGATTCCTGGCAAGGTGGAGTTTATTGTGGAACTGCGCAACCCGACCATGGAGCCCATGGATCAGGTGATCGCTTCCGTGCTGGAAGAGCATGCGGAGCTGACAGGGGAAGCGTATATCCGTCAGGAGCCTACACAGTGCAGCCCGAAGCTGATGGAACTGGGTGAGAGGCTCTGCCGTGGCCGCGGCATCCACTTTCGCAACATGTTCAGCGGCGCTGGTCATGATCTGATGAATTGGGGACAAACCGTGCCCGCTATGCTCCTGTTCATTCCCAGCAAAGACGGAATCAGCCACTCTATTCGTGAGTACAGTGCGCCTGAGGACCTGTACCGGGGCGCCCAACTGCTGATGGAAATGGTTCAAGCCTTGGATCAAGAGGAGGGAGATCTGTGAAAATCAAGATCATTAACCCCAATACGACACAATCCATGACCGACAGTGTAGAGAATCTGGCCCGCCGGGTAGCCCGCAGCGATACCCAGGTTTGGGCCGTCAGCCCGGCGTCCGGACCGGACAGTATCGAGTGCTATGTGGATGAGCATTTGGCCGTTCCCGGGGTTCTGAAAGAGGTAATCCGGGGAGACCGGGAGGAAGGAGCCGACGCTTTTGTCATTGCCTGCTTCGGGGACCCCGGGCTCCAGGCTGCACGGGAGGTCACCTCTAAGCCGGTGCTGGGGATCTGCGAGTCGGCCATCACAGCGGCAAAATTTATTGCCCCCTATTTCTCTATCGTATCGGTGCTGGATCGCTCCCGCAAGGTGACGGAAGATGTGGTAGCCAACTACGGAGCGGAGAAATTCTGTCGCTCCATCCGTTCTACCGGCCTGAGCGTGTTGGAATTTGGTCGGGACCCGCAGAGGGGGCTGGAGGCTCTGGCACACCAGGGAGAACTGGCAGTGCGGCAGGACGGAGCGGAGTGTATCCTGCTGGGATGCGCCGGTTTTGTGGACTTTGTCCAGGACTTGTCTGCCCGGTTGGGCGTTCCCGTGCTGGACGGAGTGATGCCCGCAGTCAAATTTGCAGAGGCCATGGTGGACATGGGGCTGCACACCAGCAAGGTATCTACCTGGGGATTTCCGGAGCCTAAGAAGATTGTGGGGTTCCCCATGTTTACACAAGAAGATTTGATGTTTTAGGAGATGACTGTATGCGCACCTTGATCAAAGGAGGCACCATTGTAACCGCGGAACAGGAGTTTGTGGGTGATATCTTGGTGGAGGGTGAGATCATCCGTGCCATGGGGGCCCATTTGGACGAGAAGGCGGATCGTGTGATAGATGCCCAGGGAAAATATGTGTTTCCGGGCGGCGTAGACCAGCACACCCACTTTTCCGCACTATGCAACGTGGGGGATCGGGACACCGCCGGTTATGAGACCACCGACTCTGCCATTGTAGGCGGAACTACCACCATTGTGGATTTTGCGCCTCAGGATCCGGACCGGGGCCTGCTTGACTCCATTGATTACCGAATCAACACCCGGGCAAAGGATAAAGCCTGTGTAGACTTTGCCCTTCACGCCATGGTAACATATATCATGGACAGCATATTTGAGGAAATTGAGGACTTTCCCAAGCGAGGGATCTCCAGCATCAAGATCTTTATGGCGTATAATGGCTCTCCGCTTCATGTGGATGACGGCACGTTCTTCCGTATTCTGGAGAAGAGCCGCCAGGTGGGCGCCACCGTATTTGTCCATGCGGAAAATGGGGAGATCCTGAATTTCCTTCGCAGTGAGTGCGTCAAGAAGGGGCAACTGACCCCACACTACCACTACATCTCTCGCCCACCCTTTACCGAGGCCGAGGCGGTGCGCCGGGCGATCTACCTGGCTGGTCAGACCGATACACCCCTGTACATTGCCCATATGACCTGCCGGGAAGCCATTGCCGAGCTGCAAAAGGCCAAGGGGACGGGGCAGCGGGTCTCCGGCGAGACCTGCACCCATTATCTGACCACCACCAAGGAGGTTCTGGATAACCCCGATTTCAACGAAGCGGCCAAGTTTGTCTGTTCTCCCGCTCTGCGGGACCAGGAGGACTGTGAGGCCCTTTGGCAGGCCCTGGCCGGCGGACTGCTGACAGCGGTCTCCTCCGACCACTGCGGTATTGATGTGGCGGAACTCAAACAGGCTGGCCGGGATGACTTTACGCAGATCCCCAATGGATCCCCCGGCGCCGGGGATCGGCTGCACATGGTATGGACCGAAGGCGTATGTACCGGCAAGCTGAGCCGTCAGAAATTTGTAGACGTCATTGCTACCCAGCCGGCCAAGATTAACGGCATTTACCCCCGAAAGGGCACGTTGGCGGTAGGTTCCGACGCAGACATTGTGATCTTTGATCCCAGATATGAGGGTGTGATTCGCCTGGCGGACAACCCCAACGGCGTGGACTACAACCTCTATGAGGGACGCCGCCAGTCCGGCCGGGTGGAGACTGTTCTGTTGCGGGGACAGGTGGTAGTGGAAAACGCCAAGTTTGTGGGCCGCTACGGCCAGGGACAGTTTATTCCCGCCAGCATGTATGCCTCCGGTTACGAAAACCGGAACTGATCCAGTGCAACCCGCAGCAGGCTGCCCCGCCCAAGCAGTGCACATTGGAGAGAGGTAAAAAGAGTCAAAAAAGAAGTGAGGAGGTGTGGGTCCTGGGCTTTGGCGGGCCTGTATCTGCGAAAGCAGCGATTCCATGAAAGAAAAACCACAGAGTATTTTATGACAGGAGGTTTCTTGTATGGATACCACATATGGTGTGTTGTGTCTCATCCCCCCCATCGTAGCCATCGGGTTGGCCCTGTGGACCAAGCAGACAATTTTCTCTTTGTTTATCGCAGTTTGGCTAGGCTCCACCATGATGAACGGATTTAATCCTCTGGTTGGCTTTGTCAAAATTATCTCGGACTATGTGATCCCTTCTCTCAGCGGAAACGCGTCTTTGATTGTTCTGGTCACCCTCTCTGGCGGCATGATCGCCATGCTGCGCACCACCGGTGCCGCGGAGGCATTTGCCACCAAGGTGACAAAAGTCATCAATACCGCCAAAAAGGGCCAGGTCGTCACCTGCCTGAGCGCCCTCATTTTCAGCTACACGGAGCCCTGCCTCATGCTGGGTACCATTATGCGTCCTGTTACCGATATGGTGCGTATCTCCCGAGCAAAGCTGGCTTATATCCTGGACTCCATGGGCTGCAACTTGGCCGCTCTTTCTCCTATCAGCAGCTACGGCCCCTTCATCACCGGTCTGATTGCCGCAGAACTGTTGGCTGCCGGCATTGAGGGCAGCGAGTGGGGCATCTGGCTGAATATGCTCCCCTTTAACCTGTACGGCGTGTTTGCCATGATCACCGTTTTGATTGTTGCCGCCTTCGGTTTGAACTTCGGGCCGATGTACAAGGAAGAAAAGCGGGCTCGGGAGACCGGCAAGCTGCTGGGGGATGGGATCCAGCCCCTGGTACCTGAGGTGAAAAATGAACTGCCCCAGGGCTATGAGCTCACCATGTGGAACTTTATCATCCCCATCATCTTCCTCTTTGGTTCCCTCTTTGCCACCATTTTCTGGTCCGGCGATCTGGTCAACAATGGGCTGGTGGAATGCTTCCGGAACGCGAACATTACCCTAGCCATCTGCATCGCCTTTATGGGCGGCGCGGTGGGCGCCGGTATTATGGGCGTGAGCACCAAGCTGTTCAGTGTGACTAAGGCCTTTGACACCTTTGTCAACGGCATGGCTGAGCTCATTTCAGTCCCCTTCATCCTGGTGTGTGCATGGTCTCTGGGTTCCATCGTCAAAGGTATGGGCACCAGCGAGTTTCTGATCCACATTGTAGAGAACTACCTGACTCCCGGACTGGTTCCTGCCCTTGTGTTCCTGTTTGGCGCGCTCATTTCCTTTTCAACCGGCTCCTCCTGGGGGGTGTGGTCCATTATGATGCCCATCGCCTTCCCCATGGCCGTTGCCTTTGATATTTCCATTCCGTTTGTGGTTGGCGCGGTCATCGGCGGCGGTCTGTTCGGCGACCAGTGCTCCCCCATCTCCGATACCACCGTCCTCTCTTCCACCGGCGCCTCCTGCAACCATGTGGTCCACGTCATGACCCAGCTGCCCTACGGAATCACAGTTGGTATTTCGGCATTCCTGGGATTCCTTTTCGGCGGCCTGACGGGACAATATATCTTGAGCATTGTGGTTACCGCTGTTATTCTGGGAGTGGTTCTGTTTGCGCTGACCCAGCTTACCAAGCTGCGTTACCCGGAGAAAGTGCACTAACTGCTTCACCATTGGAACAGGAGGCTTTTTATGAAAAAGATTGATACCATTGTGGTGGCGCCCCATTTCTACACCATGGAAGGGGCTGGCGTGGGTTATCACGGTGACGCCGCCATGGCCGTGGATGGGAGCAAGATTCTGGAGGTGGGCGACCAGTCCAGAATTTTAGCGGAATATACCGCTGAGGAAACCATCACCCTGGATCATCACATGGTGCTGCCCGGCTTTATTGACGGCCACATGCACACGGCATGCAACATCATGCGGGGCCTGGCCCAGGACACCAATAGCTGGATGATGTTCGGCCTTCAGCCTTTTGACAACGCGGTCAACGATGAGGAGCGAGATGCGGGCAGCCGGGTGGCCATTCTGGAGGCCATCCGGGCGGGCACCACTACGCTGGGCGACTATGAATCTAAGATGGAAAACGTGTGTGCGTTCATCGACAAGGTGGGGGCACGAGGCAACATTGCCCAGACCATCCGGGCGGCCAAACGGCGGGTCTATCAACCCGGTGAGCTCTATGAGTTTGATGACGCCATGGGCGAAGAGAGCCTGAACCGAAACATCGCCCTGTATGACCAGTGGAACAACAAGGCAGGCGGCCGGATCAAGATCCTGTTTGGCCCCCAAGGTGCTGACTTTGTCAGCCCAGAGATGCTGCTGCGCATCCAAAAAGCGGTCAAAGACAGGGGAACCAAAATCCACATACATATGCAGCAGGGGGACCGAGAGACCTATCAGATCGTTCAGCGTTATGGCAAGCGGCCCACCGCCTTCTTGGATGAACTGGGCTATTTGGATGAATCCCTCATTGCCGTTCATCTCACTGACTGCACAGATGAGGAGGCTGCCCTTATTGCCAAACGCGGGGCTTCCATGATCGTCAATCCCGGCTCTATTGGAATCATTGATGGAATTGTCTGCCCCAGCGTGGCCTTCCAGGAGGCGGGCGGTATGGTGGCTCTGGGTTCCGATCAGGCTCCCGGAAACAACTGCCATAATATCATCAATGAGATGAAAAACGTGTGCCTCTTCAACAAGATCAAGTATCAGAATCCTGAGGTCATGCCTGCTTGGAAGGCTTTACGTATGGCCACCATTGAGGGGGCTAAGGCCGTTGGCTTGGGCGATACCGTGGGTTCTTTAGAGTCGGGGAAGCGGGCTGATTTCATTGCCATTGATCTCAACTGTCCTTCCATGCTGCCGGTATATACCTATCCTATGCGCAATATGGTACCAAACCTGGTTTACAGTGCCCGGGGTCCTGAGATTTCTCTGGTTGCGGTGGACGGCAAGGTCATTATGCGGGACGGTACATTTACCTATGTAGATGAAAAAGAGTATCTGGCCGCCATCCCCCAGTACCCAGACGCCATCGGCGAGCGGGCCGCAGAAGAGTTCTTTGCCATCAATGGTACCAACGCCCACTTTATGCGGGAAGATAAACTGTAAGCATTTTTTCATGAGATCATTCCTTTCTTTCTCTCCTGTCGGGGGCCCGGGGCAGATGTCCCCCGGGCCCCTTGACACAGCAGGTTTTTATTCCGCACAGTACAGTTCCCACTTTCCCGGCTTTCCTTCGCGGAGCACGGGTCCCAGAGGTGACAACACCATGTGTGAACCTTCCACGCAGCTCAACCAAAGAGCCGTTCCCATTGTTACATTGCTCCGTCTGTCCTGGCCAGTGATTTTGGAGCAGCTTCTGCTTACTGCCGCCAATTATGTGGATACTGCCATGGTGGGCTCTTTGGGAGCTGATGCCACCGCATCGGTAGCCATCAACTCCTCGGTGTGCTTTCTTTTAATGGGACTGTTTACTGCTGCAGGAGTTGGTTATTCCGTGCAGGTCGCCCACGCGCTGGGGGGCAGGATTTGTTCCGTGCCAGCACTGCGGTGCATCAAGCAGACAGCGGTGCTCTGCTGATGGGGACGGGGGCAGCTGTTTGCATATTCCCTTTGTCTTGGTTTATTCCTCAGCGGCTGGGAGGTGAACCAACGATTTTGTCGAATGCCAGAGTCTACCTCTGGTTTTATGCCATGGGCCTGCCGCTACAAGTTCTGCTGGCTGTGCTGTCTGCCATGCTCCGCTGTTTGGGGGATACCAGAACGCCTCTGCTGTTCAATGCTGGGACCAACCTTCTTAATGTCTGCTTGAATTATTTGCTAATATTTCCATCAAGGCAGGTCGTCATTCTGAGTCGCTCCTTGTCCATCTGGGGAGCTGGGCTTGGCGTGACCGGGGCAGCCATAGGGACTGCCTTGTCGGGAGGGCTCATGGGGAATTTCTATGGCGCTGTTTATGGCGCTGCGGAAAGGACTGTTGCAGATGACAGCGGTTGTGTTGTTCCGTCCCCAGATGAGATCACCCGCATCTGCAAGGAGGCCGTCAAGACCATGCTGGGTTTCTCCCTGGCCATGTGGGTATCAACTGCGCCGACGAGGCCCAGGCCGAGCAGACCACCAAGACCCTGTGCGCCCTGTTTGACCTGGAGTACAAGTCCGGCAACTCCTCCATCTTTGCCGGCTCCGCGGTGGAGTGCAACAAGGCTCCCGTCCGCGGTGCCAACGGCCACATTGCCATCGGCACCAACAACGTGGACCGTGCCGTCTACCACCTGGGTCTGCGGGGCGTAACCTTCGATGAGTCCAGCCGCAAGACCGATGCCAAGGGCAACACTAAGGCCATCTATCTCAAGGATGAGCTGGCCGGCTTTGCTGTCCACCTGGTGAAGAAATAATCGGGCAAAACCATTCTATTTGAGTTTGTGATAAGGAGTAGAGCACAATGAAAGTTGTTACCTTCGGCGAGCTGATGATCCGGCTCCAGCCCTATAACTACGAGCGTTTTGTCCAGGCTGATCACCTGGAGTTCACCTTCGGCGGCGGTGAGGCCAACGTGGCCGTCTCTCTGGCCAACTACGGCCTGGATGCCGCCTATGTCACTAAGCTGCCCGCCCACGCCATTGGCCAGGCTGCCGTCAACTCCCTGCGCCGCTACGGCGTGGACACCACCATGATCGTCCGGGGCGGCGACCGTGTGGGCATCTACTTCAACGAGAAGGGCGCCTCCCAGCGGGGCAGTGTGTGCATCTACGACCGTGCCCACTCCGCCATCCAGGAGTCCCAGCCCAGCGACTTTGACTGGGACAAGATCTTCGAGGGCGTGGACTGGTTCCACTTCACCGGCATCACCCCCGCTCTGGGCCCCAACCTGGTGGAGACCTGCAAGCAGGCCTGCAAGACCGCCAAAGCCCACGGCGTGAAGATCTCCTGCGACCTCAACTACCGGGGCAAGCTGTGGACCCGTCAGCAGGCCCGGGAGGCCATGACCGAGTTGTGCCAGTACGTGGACGTGTGCATTTCCAACGAGGAGGACGCCAAGGACGTGTTCGGCATTGAGGCCGAGTCCACCGACATCTACGCCGGTGAGATCAACCACGAGGGCTACAAGTCCGTGGCCAAGCAGCTGGCTGACAAGTTCGGCTTTGAAAAGGTGGCCATCACCCTGCGTGAGTCCCACTCCGCTTCCGACAACGGCTGGAGCGCCATGCTGTACGATGTGGCTTCCAATGAGTACTGCTTCTCCAAGAAGTATGAACTGCGCATCATTGACCGTGTGGGTGGCGGCGACAGCTTCGGCGGCGGCCTCATTTATGCGCTGCTCAATGGAAAGTCCATCCAGGAGACCGTGGAGTTTGCCGTGGCCGCTTCCGCTCTGAAGCACACCATCGAGGGCGACTACAACATGGTCACCGTGGCCGAGGTGGAGAAGCTGGCCGGCGGTGACGGCTCCGGACGCATCCAGCGCTGAGTTGATTTTGGAATTTCTCCTTCATTCTTATGAGGTTGTATGGATCTCTTTCACTACAAACCACGCATTATGAAAGAATACGGGGAATGAACTCCAATACCAAGTAATATTGCCTATATATTTGCTTTTCATGTCTTTGGATGTTACCCAAAGAACATCTCCGTCCCAATATTCCGAACGAGAAGTTGAAGGAGTTTCCCCCCGGAAAATACAGCGAGGTTTGACAAACACTCCCACGCCCAACCGTCCGGCAGGTCAAACGGTATCTCATCCTCGATACATTTTACGCTTCCGTCAGCAAACTTCTCATAATGTAAACTGTCATCACATAGACTTCAAACAATCCGCAGAGTGTGATGCCATATAATGCCTGCTGCAATCTTTGCTTCCTTTTTTCTTTCTCGCTTAAGCAATTCGCGCACCACTTCTTTGCTTCAAAAGCCAAAATGTTCCGCAATTTCGCGCTGTGTCTTTCCTGCTTCCACCATCGCTCGGATCTCTGGCAGTAATACTTGCGCGTGCGTATAGCTTCTTTTGCCCATGATAATACCCCCTGATGTAGTACTTTTAGTTTCCTACATCAGGGGGTGTTTTGTCTATTGTCCGTTTTTACTGGACCTGTTCACCTTAGAGCGTGGGTAAATTTTTTGTTTGTTCATCATAATTCGATGTTCTCCTTTGGGATTTGCGTATTTGCCTTAATAACAGATAAATTGGTTTTCTTTACATTTATCAAAGTCTCCTGCTTGCATTTTGGGCAATAGAGAGGAAAGTTTATAAGTTCTGTGTCATGCCGCACCTTGAGCCGGGTCTTATTCCCGCACACAGGGCAGCGAAGCCATACTGTTTCGTTCATTCAGGATTCCCCTCCTTACGGTTTTTTTGAATAAGGCTCTTGCGTTCCCATATTCCACTTTTGAAGTAGATAAAGCCTACAAATGCTGGTAAAATTGGCGAGAGTGCCTGTCCAAAATAGATGCCGGGAAATCCCATGCCCAGCGTAAAAGCCAAAATCCAACTTACGGGCAAACGAACCACAACTGCGTCCAGCAATGCATTCAACATAGCGACATTTGCAGCGCCAACTCCAATGGCAAAGGAATCCAAGGTATACATAGCCGCATAGATCAAACTATTGACGCCGCAGCAGACTCTCAGATAATAAACTCCGTCGGTTACAACTTCCTGGCTATTACTGCCAAAGAGTAAAATTAACTGCTCGGCAAAAACCTGTACGCAAAGCACAACAACAAGTGTCATGGCTATATTCACCAGCAGACCGATTTTTACCACTTTTCGGGCGCGTTTGATTTGCTCCGCTCCCATGCATTGACCAACCATAGCCGTGACTGCCTGACCGACAGCCCAGCAAGGCATACCAGCAAAGGTGTTGATTTGCAGACCGACTCCAGATGCGGCAGATACAGATGTTCCAAATTGATTGAGCATCCCGGTTACTAGCAAATAAGCCGTGTTGACTACAACCATTTGGATTGCCGTAGGCAACCCAATTTTCAGGATAGCGACGATCTTATCCCACTGAACCGTGAACTTCTTGCATACCGTAGTGCCAAAAAATACATGATGCCACTTAAGGTAAAAAATCGCAATTACAAAAGAAATCCCCTGTGCTATGATCGTCGCGTAGGCCGCTCCTTTTGTTCCCATCCCCAAAGGACCCACCAATATGATGTCTAAACCAACATTGATGATAGTTGCAATGCCCACAAAGCAGAGCGGAGATTTGGAATCTCCCAACCCTTTCAGGACAGAACAAACGGCATTGTATCCGAAAACAAATACAGTTCCATAGCAAATGATTTTCATATAATTACATGCATCTTGAAGGTAGTGTCAAGAATTTTTCGCAAATTGGTTTGCAGCCCTGGCATGAATGA
>ENA-ORUF01002721-ORUF01002721.1-human-gut-metagenome-genome-assembly--contig:-NODE-2721-length-14499-cov-3.198698_pt1 | contig 14499 bp, 7 predicted proteins | sample MGYA00242077_ERZ509203 | MGnify/ENA primary metagenome ERZ509203 (study PRJEB26280, sample SAMEA2338834) | human gut metagenome | biome: human gut; feature: human-associated habitat; material: faeces...
CTGGATCAATTTGTTGGATTTCAGAAAGATGGTTGGTGGAAACCGAATTTTTCAGGTGGATGTTCCAATTGACAAAATTCCTGTTTACATTCGGGAAGGAGCGTGCATTTTATCTGTTATGAATGGAGAATTGCAGCTTGGACAAAGCATGACATATGAAAAAAAGAATACAGTTCTTATGAGTCGAGCTTTAAATGAAACTTCAGGCAAACGGTATGCAGATGGAAAAAAAATTGAATACAATATTTTGGGCAAAACGGGTGAAGATTTCTTTATGCTTCGCCATGCATTTGAGACAGAATTTATTGTTCTTCTTGGTTTTGACAGAAAGCCAGAAAGTCTGGAGTTGAATGGAGTTTCTCTTTCAGAAGGTGCATCCTTGAATGCGTTGAATTATGGTTCCGGCTGGTATTGGAGAGAGGATACAGCAGTTGTTGTCAGTGTTCCTAAACTGGAAAAGACAGAAATTCATGTAATTCACAAAGAACAATAGTATCAAAATGACGAAGTGATCCCTGCGAAGATTCTTGAGAGAAAGTCCCGTCTTCGGTTTAATTTCGAAGAGGGGACTTTCTTAAAAACAAACGAAACATTTCATGGAAAGAGAGGGTGGAAGATGGAAAATACAGGGTTTTATGTAATACCTAATAAAACGCAGTATGAAATTGGGGAAAGAGTCTGGCTGGAAATAAAAAAAACAGGGCCGACGAAAGCAAATCACGTGAAAGTTTCGTTGTTTACGTATCAGGGAGAAAATCTGAAAATGGAATGTACCCTGGAACAAGGAGTGTATATTCCACTTGCGGAAAGCATTTCAGAAAAAACGGGTGGATATCTGGTAAAAATAGAATTCTTTCAAAAGACTGAAAAACTAGGGAGCTGTTACACGGCATTTGATGTTGTGAATTGCTGGACAGAAGCTCCAAGATATGGATTTCTTAGCAGTTTTTCTGAGGAAGATAAACAAAAAGAAGAGTATCAGGAATTTTTCAGGGAAATGCACTTGAATGTGATTCAGTTTTATGACTGGATGTACCGCCATGATGAGTTTTATCCGGAGAGTGATATTTATACAGATATCATGGGAAGAAAAGGTTCGATGACTGCTGTTGCGAAAAAAATCGAAGGAGTGCACGCTTGCGGTGCCAAGGCAATAGCATATGGCGCTGTTTACGGTGCAGAATCATTTCAGGAAGAACATCCGGAATGCAGCTATCGGTACGATAATGGAGAACCAATGATTTTCATTGACAAAATATGGTTGATGGATATTCACAGGGGAACGGCGTGGAGAAAACGGATTTTACAGGAATATGGAAAAGCGCTGGAAAAAGGTTTTGATGGCGTACATATGGATCAATACGGAGATCCGAAAGAGGCATTAATTCTGGAAAATGGAAAATATGTCATTCGAGATCTGGCAGATGATTTTGGTGATTTGATCAATGAAACAAAAGAAAAATACCCGGAAAAACAACTCATTTTTAATGCAGTAAATAACTGGCCGGTAGATTCGGTAAAAAAGAGTCGCGAAGATTGTATTTATATAGAGGTCTGGTCGCCGAATGATACTTATAGAGATCTATATCGTTTGATTGCGCATGCTCGGGAAACAAAAGATGAGAAGAGGGTGATTCTGGCAGCGTATTTGAATCCGTTTAAAACAGAACCAGAAAGAAATCTGAAGGGATCTACAGCGCAGCTTGCAATGGCAACAATTTTCGCTTCTGGCGGATACCATCTTCTATTGGGCGAGGAAGGAAGTGTTCTGACAGAGGCATATTATCCGGACAACTGCAGAATTGGGGAACATTCGTTCCGAAAAACATTGAAAAAATATTATGATTTTATTACCGCGTACGGCGGACTTTTATTTCCGGAAAATTGGACGGATCTGACGATGCAGTATGCAGGAGGAATCAACTCAGAATTTATATTCGAAAATGTTGATTGGTCACCGTATCCGGAAGCAGGAAAGGTATGGATTCAAATTTATAAGAGAGGACGAGAATTTTCAATACGATGTGTGAATTTTACGGGAATTTCGGACATGAACTGGAATAGAACACATGAGGAATTCCCACAGCGTGTAGAAAAGATAAAAGTGAAGGCAAAACTTCCGGGAGAAAAGAAACAAATATACGTTGTGACACCGGACGGTGAAATTCAGGAGCCAGAAGAAGTGTATTATAAAGTAAAACTAGGGGATGATCAAAGACAGGAAATTACATTTGAATTGGACAAATTATTGGTGTTTTCTGTTATATATCTGCGTTTGGAATAGGATTCTGAGCGTAGGTAAAAAAATAGGAGGGTTTTTACATGAGATTGAAATTAGATAAAAGAACAGGACCCCTTTACTGGTGTACCTATGAGAAACAGTTTACTGAAAATACTTTTATGCCAGAAGAACGGTTCAAAGAAAATATTGATTGGGTAGCAAAGGAATTTGTTCCATATGGATACGAGATGGTATGCACAGATGGATGGATCGAGGATTCTTTCTGCATCAATGAAAATGGATATCTAACTCGTCATCATGATTCATGGAAACATGATTGGAAATATTGGGCAGACTATCTGAATGAGAGAGGAATGGCTCTCGGCGTTTACTACAATCCGACCTGGATCAGCCCGGCAGCGGTAAAGAACAAAGAAATTTTGGTCAAAGGAACAAATATTCCGGTGCGGGAAATTACAGATTTGTCGTATGTTTATAATGGAGAAAATGAGAAAAAAATAACGGGGGATCGTTTTTCTTATCCAAATGGAGAAGATCGAGCATTGTATTGGGTGGATGTAGATCGTTCTGGAGCAAAAGAGTATGTGCAAGGATATGTAAAGTATTTTATTGACTGCCATGTAGCTTTTTTACGAATTGATTTTCTTTCCTGGTACGAAGATGGAATGGATAAAGGAAAGCAGATTGGCAGAAATCATGGATCAGCAAATTACCGAAAAGTTCTCGAATGGATCAAGGAAGCAGCAGGGGATCAGATAATGATCAGTCTTGTTATGCCGCATTTGAAAAACAATGGTGAGAATGAGTTTGGCATGGGACAGATGGCGCGTATTAACGAAGACTCCGGTACGGGAGGCTGGGATACTTTTAGTGATCGAAACAGAGGACTGCATTTTGATTATTGGTCTCAGTGCACGACAGCATTTGAAGGCCTGATTTACTGGTCAAAAATTTTTGCTGACCACAACATGATCATGGATGCGGATATGCTTCGCCTGAATACCTTTGCAAATGATGAGGAGTGCAAATCGGCTGTATCGCTGGAACTGATTGCGGGAGCGCCGCTGGATATCGCAGATCAGTATGATACGATCAAAGATCGGGCATGGATTTATCAGAATGAGGAACTTCTTGCGTTGAATAAAAAAGAAATTTTATCCTTCCCATTATCAACGGATACCAAAAATCCGGACAGTACCATCTGGATTGGAAAAGAAGCAACAGGAGAGATTATTCTTTCCGTATTTAATAGAGATGCAGAAGAAAAAGAAGTAGAGATTGATTTTAAACAAGTGTTGTTGTGCAGAGCTGCCAGTGTCAGGGATCTTTGGATGCATGAAGATCTCGGAGAAATGAAGAGCTTTCATACCATGCTTCCGCCACATGGATGCCGGGTACTGAAACTTTCGGAAAGGAGTTAGTATGAATCTGGCTGCTTTTTATCACAGCGGGATGTACCCGGAAATTTATGCACCGGATCGGTTTCATCTGAGATTTTCTTTCCGGGCCGCAAGTGGGGACATAGAAACGTGTACCTTGGTTTATTTTCATAAAAATCACAGAGACGAAACAACGAAAGAAGAAAGGATGTCAGAGCAGTACCACTTAGGAACATCGGTTGTCTATGTGGCAGTGGTTTCTTTTCAAAAGCCGGCGAGATATCTTCAGTATTATTTTCGAGTGACGGGAAAAGACGGGGATACGCGCTGGTATAATGCGTGGGGCACAGTCGAAAAATGTCCGGATTCCGGTTTTTTCGAATATGCATATGCCAATAAGTGTTTTGTGGAGTATATGCCACCCAAATGGAGTCAGGGAACGATTTACTATCAGATATTTCCAGAGCGTTTCCGCAAAGAAAATCCGTTTTATGCGCCGGAGAACTGTGTGGCGTGGGGAAGTAAACCGACAGCTTCCAACTTTATGGGTGGAAATTTGAATGGAATCCGAAAATCGCTTGGCTATCTGGCAGAACTTGGAGTGGAATGCATTTATTTGAACCCAGTGTTTGCGTCTCCCTCAAACCATAAATATGACACGACGGACTATTATAAAGTAGATCCTCATTTTGGAAGCAATGAGGATTTGCGAATTTTGGTCAAAGAAGCACATGAAAAACATATAAGGGTTATTTTAGACGCTGTGTTTAACCATACTGGAACAGATTTTTTTGCATTTGCTGATCTTTTAAAAAAGCAAGAAAAATCAGAGTATCAGAGCTGGTATCATATTACTCGTTTTCCGGTAAGGGAAGAGGCAGACTGTTATGAATGTTTTTTTGGATTTGCTGGCATGCCAAAACTGAATACAGGAAACGAGAAGGTACAGGAGTATCTTTTGAATGTACTGGAATACTGGGTACGGGAAGTACAAGTGGATGGATATCGCTTTGATGTGATTGATGAAATTGATGAGAATTTTGTTCTCAAAATCAGAGATCGACTCAAACGCTTGAACCCGGAACTTGTTCTGATTGGTGAAACATGGGCAGAGGGAAAACGACTGCTGAACGGATGTGAAATGGACAGTATTATGAATTATTCTTTCCGCCAGGCAATGCTGGACTTTTTTGCAGAACGGAGTATTAACGCCGAAACATTTGGCCATCGGTTGGAAACTGCATTGTCGCGACATCCTGATGAAACTAATATGGCTATGTTTAATGCATTGGACACACATGATACCAAGCGTTTTATCAACAGTTGTAGTCATCGGTTAGATTCCTTTAAACTTGGTGTTGTTGTGCAGATGATGTTTCCGGGTTCGCCGTCCATTTATTATGGGGACGAAGTAGAAATCGACGGAGAAAATGATCCGGACTGTCGAAAGTGTATGACGTGGCAAGAAAATCCGGAAGAAAAAGAGAGTTTTCGTTTTTATCAGAAACTGATTCAGTTTCGAAAAAAACATTCTGCCATACGAAACGGTTCGTTCACAACGGTTTTGGCGGATGAACGTGTATATGGTTTTGCGCGTGAAAATGAAAAGGAGATAATAGAAATTTTTGTAAATGACGGTGATAGCGCAGCAGAGATTACAGTCGAAAACGCTAGATCAATTTTGATTCCAAAGGGAAATTTTTACATTGTGTGCAGAAAAAATGGAGAAATAATAGAAGAAATCTGCAGTTGAAAAAACTGCGGGAAAGGAGTTCTTTATGGGGAAACTGAAATTTGGGGTTTCATCAATTGTTCTGGGAAAAGAACAGAAAACAGAGAATCTGAGATATGATTCTGTGGAGTGGGGAGAAGCGAAATTTTCCTCAAAAAAATTTCAGGCCCTTTATAACTTTTTCTACGACCCAGGGATTCAGAAAACTTTCTGAGAGGATTCCTCCTGTATACAGCAGAAAAACTGTTTGTTTTGTTTGAAAACATGGAAGAAAAAGCTCATCATATCTTGAAAGAGGAAAATACCGTTACAGAGTTAACAGTAAAACGAAAAGATCAAGTAGAAGTTGCACTTTCAGGAAAAGAGTTTTCAAGAAGAGATTTTGCGGTTTTCACAGCAAAACGGGATGGCAGCAACAGTGCTTTTGTAGAAAAAGGAATGACATATCTTAGCGGAGATCAGGCATATCTGGGAGAGGGAAAAGACCAGGGAGAAAAAACGGCGATTTCGAAAGAGCAGTATTCTGTAACAGTAGACATTCTGCAGGACAGATGGTACGCTTTATTTGCAATACCGTGGATGCTTTTTGGCGGAAAGCCGGAGAAAGAGAAGTCTTTTGATCTTCAAGTCTATCGAAAAAAACATCAGTCAAGTGAAGTTCTCTGCCCAACACCATTAGATCTGAATGTGAATTATTCGGATCGATTTGAATATGATCCAGAGACTTTTCTTGAGGTATCTTTTGGAGAAAAGGGGGAAACGAAAACGGAGAACGGCATTGTATTTGTCATGCCGTCCGGAATTTGCCACTGGCAGAGACCAGGAGTGTTGGAAAAAACTAGTACGGAAGAACGGAAGGAAATTTATCAGCTACAAAAGAGTGTAGAACCAACAACGAGAGAAAATCTGACAGATAGAATCCGAATTGCACAGCGCTGGCAGGACAGTCTGACATTGGAGGGTTTTGACTTTTTCTTTAACCAGGAAGTTGCAAATCCATGGAAGCCTATGGACCCATGGGTAGAAAAGCGTTTAGTGAATGAGCGGTTAAGAGAAAACCGATGGGAGGAAGCAGCTGCTGAGCTGGATCGTTATCTTACGTTTTTAAGAACTTGCAGTGCATGGTGGTATGCGGATCACAGCTTTGGAAACCAGGATCTGGAAAAATGGACATCATGTAGTGAAATTGGACATGTTCTGGAAACAAAAGATCATGTAACGATTTGTGTTGAATCAAAAGAGAGAACATGGGAGCTCATGATTTATCCTGTGGTCGGTGGTTTCCGAATGATCTCTGGAAAGAAAGGCTTCTTTGATGGACAGCCGGAAGCATTTTCTGTGGAAGAATCCGAGCATGCATATATAATCAGAAGCAAAGAGCATGAGATGATACTCCAGAAAGAAACACTGGAAATTTCTATTGATAGAAAAGCAATTACAAATCTGAAAAATATTTCGTTTATATTTGAAAAGGAAAGTGTTTCGGCTTCGCGAATTCAATTTTCAATTCATGAAAACAGCGCCATTTATGGATTTGGAGAGCGTTTTGACAGCGTGAATCAGTATGGAAAAACCGTTGCGCTGTGGCAGAGAGATGCTTGTGAGGGATGTCTTGCATCCATTGGAAATCAGGCGTATAAAAATATTCCGTTGGTACATACAAGTGACGGTTTCAGCTTTTTTGCAAATACTTCGTATCGGATGCGGATGGATGTGGGAGATGCTGTGCAAGACTATCTTTCGGTGGAAGCACTTGGAGATGTTTTTGATTTTTATATTTGGAGCGGAACACCACGTGAGGCGATGACTGCTTACGGAACGCTCACAGGGCTTCCGATTTTCCCACCGGAATGGGTATTTGAACCATGGGCTGGCGGTGGCGGCGGAAGATGGAGAAACGGTCCGTTACAGGATATTGCGCTGGAGCAGATGGCGGCAATGAAAAAATTCCATGAACTCGATATTCCGCATTCCGGCTTTTATGCAGAAGGAGCAGGAGCTACCTTTTATGGAGAATATAAAAAAGAGGAATTATACAAAGTTGTATCGTTTGGAGAACGTCATGGATTCAAGGTGTTTTCCTGGCAGTTCCCTAATATGACGCAGGAATTGGCGCAGGAATTGTTGCCGGAATGCCCGAAGGAGGAGCTTCCGATTACGAGAAATAAAAATGATGAGGAAGAAAAACTTCCGGTGTATATCGATTTCTCTCATCCGCGTGCGAAAGAGCTTCTGGCAGCACAGTGGAAGGATCGTCTGGATGCAGGTATTCGTGGAAGTATGGTTGACTTTGGAGATGTTGTACCGGACGAGGCAGTTTTTTATGATGGAAGACGCGGCGATGAGATGCATAACGCGTATGCCTATCAGTATGCGAAAAATTATAGAGAGTTATTTGAACAAAAATATGGAGATGACCATGTTCTTTATACAAGAGGCGCTGCACCCGGATCTCAACACTTTGCGTGTCAGTTCGGCGGGGATCAGCTGACCAGTTTCCAGGGACTGAAATATGCGATTGCAGGAGGCCTTTCTGCAGCTGCTTCTGGACTTCCATTCTGGGGTGTTGATGCGGGAGGTTATGATGGATTCCCAGATCAGGAAACATATCTCCGGTGGACAGAGTATGCTGCATTTTGTCCATTGATGCGTTTCCATGGAACGGAGCCGAGAGAGCCGTGGGAATACGATGCTTTTACAGTGAAAGTTTATCGTTATTATACGTGGCTGCGGGAAAATCTTCGTCCATATATTGTAAGTGTAGCAGCAGAAGCTCACAAACTGGGAATACCGATGATGCGTCCGCTTGCGATGATGTATCCAGAAGATCAGGAAGCAACAAAGGTGTGGGACGAATATCTTTTCGGAGAAGATCTTCTGGTTGCGCCGGTTTCTGATGAAACAGAAGAGCGGGAAATCTATTTTCCTGAGGGACGGTGGATTAGTCTGTGGAATTTAAATGATGAAATTTCCGGTCCGGTGCAGAGGAGCGTTGAGGTGCCAATTGATAAAATACCGGTGTACGTTCGAGAAGGAAGTTTTCTTCCACTTCGACTGAATGAGAATCTGAAACTTGGAGAAAGCATGAGCGAATCGGAAACAGAAATGATTTTGGCTGTGGTGCCGCAGAATGACAGCATCGTAAAAGAAACACTGTATGAGAGATCCGGTGCCAAAACATGTTGTGACATGAAAAAAAATGGCGAAACTATACAGCTCCAAATTTCAGGAAAAACAGTAGAGCTTTATGTAATGCTGGCGGGAATTCATTGGAAAAATACAGAAGCTATCGTAAACGGAAGAACATTAACAAAAGTGACTGCGAGAGAAGGTCTGTATTTCACGGAAGGTTATCTGGAGTTGGAAGAGGGTATCTTGGTGAAGATTAATCCATCTGCCGAATCTGTGATAAAAATACAAAAAAAATAAGATAAACATTAAGGAAAATCTGATAAACAGTAGAATGAGAACAGAACATATAAGTCGCGATTTGAAATCGCCCCCCTTTGTTTGGGATACATCGATCTTGGCGTAAAAAATGTGCGTTGTCATCGTTTGACTGTAAAAGGTGGAGCTCTTCCATATAGCTACCAGAGCTCACGAAAAGCTTTTTTCAGACACGCTCTAATGAAAAGCAAATTTTAAATTGTAAAAAGTAACAGGTTTTTCCAAGGTATCTTAATAATTATGAAAAGGGCTGAACAGTCACACTGTACAGCCCTTTTCGATTATTAAAAATTTACCGCTCTTTCTTCATCTCAAACACCAGCGCAATCGGTGCGGAGCCTCGTCTGTATCCTGCCGGGACGGTCATACAAAGGCCGCCTTCGACTTCTTTGAATGCAACATTTTCTCCGTTTTCCACCATACAGATCTCCGAAATCTTCGTCTCGGTATACGGTACGAAAATTTCTGCCTCTACCGATTCCTGTACCGTCGGATATAACCGGAATACATAGACTGAATCACCTTTCTGTGTGAACGAAAGGGTTCCGCTCTGGTACGGCGCGCAGACGCGGGTTCCGTAGATAGCATCGCCGAAGGTTTTCATCCACTGGCCAAAACCGTTCAGGCTGTCCCAGGCATCGACCGGGATGCGGCCGTCTGGCTGTGGGCTGACGTTCAGTGCCATGTTGCCGCCTTTGGCAACGATGTTGACAAGCATGCCGACAAGCTCACGCGGAGATTTATAATGATCGCCGTATTCGTACGTAAAGTCAACGCCGAGGGTAAGGCAGCTTTCCCACGGAACGTTCAGCGGTTCTTCCGGAATGCAGAGCTCCGGTGTCACGTAGTTTTCGTAAGCGCCGCCGATTGTACGGTCAACGGAGAGAATCCACGGCTGAATCTTACGTGCTTCCTCAACGATCTCTCCAAGCTCAATATCCTGGCCGTTGCTCTCAGAGACCCAGCCCGCGTCGAACCAGAGAATATCCAGCTTACCGTAATTCTCACAGAGCTCCAGAACCTGATTTTTTGTATATTCTTTAAAACGGTTCCACACGTTGGGATATTCCTTCGGATCGTAGGAAGGTCCGCGGGATGTCAGACCATCTTTTCTCAGATCTTCATTCCAGTAGTCCGGGCAGTGCCAGTCGGCTTTGGAAAAATAAGCACCGATGCCGATGCCTTTTGCACGGAATGCATCAAACATGGATTTTACGATATCCGCATTTTTATGTTCATGGAACGGGCAGTCCTCTGCAGTTGTTTTATAATCTGTATATTTGGTGTCCCAGAGGCAGAATCCGTCGTGATGCTTTGTGGTCAGAAGAAGATAACGGAATCCGCAGTCCTCTGCCATCTGCGCCCATTCCTCCGGCTGAAAGCGGACCGGATAAAACGAACGATTCAGGCCGAAATACTGTTTTTTAAAGGTTTCGCCGTCTGTCCAGTTTACCTGGTGGCGGGACCAGTCTGAATCCTTGTCGCTTAATGCCCAGGAGGCAACCATGCCGGGCTGGCAGTACAATCCAAAATGCATCATCAGCGCAAGCTTCTGATCCCGGAACCATTCGAGCTGCTGCAGAACAGCCGGATCGGTCGGACACACATACGTTTCAGCGGCGCTATAGTTGTGGACACCCTGGGAAACAATTTCCTGTTCCGGATCAGCGGGCGCTTCATTGCCCCGGATATCGATGATCGGTTCCGTTGTTCTGTTTTGTTCTTCGTGTTCTAAGTTCTCTGTGCTCATAAGAGAGTCTCCTTCTCATCAAGATAAAATTCACACCAATACTCGAAAATACAGCCAGAACCCGTAAAGAGCCGGTTTTGGCACTAAAATAAGAAAGAATCCTGCCCGGAGGGCTTTTTTTTTGTAGAAAAAACCGCGGCGACCCGATGACGTGCAGGCGGCCGCGGATCGGACAGGAATCCTGTCCTCGAGATAGTGTGTGTACGGACTCCCGACACCGGGATATCCGTCTGTGTTGTCTATAGAATACCATATAAATGTTAAAAAGTCACCCTTTAAATTTAAACAAAATGTTCATAAAAAATCGGTAAAAGTGAACAAAAAGGATCGCGGAAAAATCTGAAAAAATAACCCCCACGGGGGCTTGCAGGACGAATTTTAGCGTAGTAAAGTAAAAAAAGAAAAAAACAGAAAACGAAAAGGAGGAGAACATTATGCATATGGCTGATGCGCTGGTTGCGCCTGCAGTGGCTGCAACAATGTATGTCTGTTCCGGCGGAGCAGCTGGTTTTTCTGTAAAAAAAGTACGCCTGGAGAGCGACCCGAAAAAGATCCCAGTGATGGGAGTGATGGGTGCGTTTGTCTTTGCGGCGCAGATGATTAACTTTACAATTCCGGGCACAGGCTCGAGTGGTCATCTCTGCGGCGGTATGATGCTGACCGCGTTGCTCGGACCGTATGCCGCGTTTTTAACAATGATCGGTGTGCTGCTGATCCAGTGTCTGCTGTTTGCGGACGGCGGTCTTCTGGCGCTCGGGTGCAACATCTGGAATATGGCGTTTTATGGGTGCTTTCTCGGTTATTTCCTGTTCTGGCGTCCGATGATGAAAAAGGGAATGTCGCGCGGAAAGATTGTAGGTGCTTCCATCCTTGGGTGCGTGGTGACGCTGCAGCTTGGCGCTTTTAGTGTGGCACTGGAAACACTTGCATCCGGCATAACGGATCTGCCGTTTTCGGTATTTGTGGCAACAATGCAGCCGATTCATCTCGTGATTGGTCTTGTAGAAGGCCTGATTACAGCGGCCGTTCTGCTGTTCGTCTATGAAGCCCGCCCGGAGATGCTTTCGTGCAGCGAAGAAAGGGCAAAGAGCCGATTTTCTTTCAAGAAGACAATTGCGATCTTAGGAATCGCAGCACTGGTGATCGGCGGAGCCGTTTCTCTTGCGGCATCCTCCAATCCGGATGGACTTGAGTGGTCTATGGAGCGTCTGACTGGTTCGACGGAACTGGAAAACGACGGAACCGGCGCACATGCAGCGGCGGAAGAAATTCAGGAAAAAACGGCACTTCTGCCGGACTATGGATTTAAAAATTCCGATTCCACGTTTGGAACCAGCTTTTCCGGAATTGCGGGATCCGCAGTTGTTCTTATTGTCTGTGTCGGTGCATGCTATGCATTCCGTTTCTTTAAAAAGAAAAAGTCATAAGCTGCACGGAACAGGAGAAAGAAATGAATAAACTTGGCAATGCACTATATGAAATCCATCATATGGATATGCTTGCGGCGAAGGACCAGTGGGTGAACAGGCTTCATCCACTGGTTAAACTTGTTTTAACGATTGTTTTTCTGACCGTAACCATGTCCTTTCAAAAATACGATCTGACCGGCCTGCTGCGCATGGGAATTTATCCGATTGTACTCTTTATCGTCGGCGAAATTTCATTCTGCGACAGTATCCGGCGGCTTCGGATTGTTCTGCCACTTGTCTGCTTTGTGGGGCTGTTTAATCCGATTTTTGACCGTCAGGTAATCGGGTATATTGGTACCGTTCCGCTGACAGCAGGGATGCTTTCCATGGTGACGCTGATGATCAAAGGCATTTACAGCGTACTGGCGGCATATCTTCTGATTGCGACAACATCCATCGAAAAAATCTGTTATGCACTGCGTCTGCTTCACATCCCTGCCATTCTGGTGACACAGGTGCTGCTGACGTACCGCTATGTTACAGTGCTTCTCGAGGAGGCAAACCGCATGACCCAGGCGTACAGTCTGCGCGCGCCGAATCAGAAGGGTGTTCATTTCAAGGTATGGGGAACACTGGCCGGCCAGCTGCTTCTGCGCAGCATGGACCGCGCAAATGAGGTGTATGAAAGCATGACTTTGCGCGGCTATCGGGGAGAATTTTACTATACAGCGAAGGAGCCGTGCAAAGCGAAGGACTGGCTGTATCTGGGCGTGTGGCTTGCACTTTTTGCCGTGCTGAAGGTAACGGGATGAAATGCTGCGTGGGGAGACATCTATTTGCAACGAGTCGGAAGATGTAGAAAAGCAACCCGGTGCAGTGGCCTGCACGCGGAAGAGGAAAGAATTGTCGGGAGATATCAAAAATGAGCCATATTCACATCAATTTTGAACATGTTAATTATTCTTACGAAAAAACAGTCCCGATTCTGCAGGACATCACATTTACCGCACACGAAAATGACAGCATCGGGCTGATTGGAGCGAACGGTGTCGGGAAATCCACGCTGCTGAAATTGCTGGTCGGGCTAAATCCGGACTATGAGGGCAGCATTCGTGTGGAGGAGATGCCGGTTGTGAAGGAGATGCTTCCGAAAGTGCGCGAGAAAATCGGATATGTCTTTCAGGATTCGGACAGTCAGCTGTTCATGTCGACGGTATTCGCGGACGTGGCATTTGCACCACGCAATTACGGACTGCTGGAAACAGAAGTGGAACAGCGTGTCAGCCATGCACTGGAACAGATTCATATCGGGCATTTACGGGACAAGCAGATTTATAAGCTGTCGGGCGGTGAGAAAAAGATGGCATCGATCGCCACGATCCTCGCAATGACACCGGATATCATTCTGATGGATGAACCATCGATTGCACTCGATCCAAAAAACCGTAGAACGTTAATTCATATACTGAACGATTTTGAACATCTGAAAATCATCGCATCGCATGATCTCGATATGATTCTGGAAACCTGCAATCGCGTGATTCTGATGGCCGGCGGACGGATTGTCTGCGACGGGGATACGAAAGAAATATTGACAAACAAAGAGCTTCTTGAGGCAAACGGACTGGAGCTGCCGTTTTGCCTGCAGAAGCCGATGTGGTAGAAGGTTTTGCGGAAGAAAGTGATGAAACACATACGTTGTGGATTTCTCGCGGTGATGGTAGTAATGGCGGGAATCGGAAAAAGTTCGCGTGGACATGGACGTTGGTTCGCTGTCCGTGAAGGTGGTAGAACAGTAGGATCAGGACGTGTTGCTACAATCATCGAGTAATACAATCTGAATATAGATTTGTTATCGCAAGATAACGTTGTGTCCAAACGTAAGATACCCGTAGAACTTCGGTTCTACGGGTTTTTCTGTTGCCTGGAAATATAAAAAAGAGTGGAAAAGAATAACGAACAGTATAGAAAAACGGTTGCCGGGAGAGTGTCCTGACAACTGCTTGTGATAACAGAATGATAACAAAATATGAAAATTGACAATTTTTAAAACTATGTTATACTATTAATATAACATAGTTAGTAACAGGATTTGGTTCGATTCCAAACACCATCAAACCAATATTGGGAGCATTGTCGAATTGCTTGGTTTCTGGATTGATTTATGATGCAGTCAAACATATTTGCAAGAAAGGACTTGATTCGATGAGAAAAGAATATATATTAATATTTGGTCTGGGAGTATGCGATGGTGAAGTGTAATGGTTGCACGGTTTAACATACTAAGCAGACTCCCACCCAGACCACCAAAAACTCAGAGCTCATAAGGGCTCTTTTTCTTTTGTAAAAATTATGTCAAATCATATGTCTTGATGGAATTACCTTCAGTGCCCTTCTTAACGATGGTATGACAACCTATCGTAGTTCCCATAGCACGCAGTTTCCATTCTTCCTGGGTAGCGTTCAGTTTATCCAGTTCTTCCTGTCTTTTATCAGCATCTTCAATAGCTAATATTTCAGCTTTTTCCTTTTCATAGACA
>ENA-ORUF01002741-ORUF01002741.1-human-gut-metagenome-genome-assembly--contig:-NODE-2741-length-14362-cov-2.754526_pt1 | contig 14362 bp, 9 predicted proteins | sample MGYA00242077_ERZ509203 | MGnify/ENA primary metagenome ERZ509203 (study PRJEB26280, sample SAMEA2338834) | human gut metagenome | biome: human gut; feature: human-associated habitat; material: faeces...
ACATTGCAAGCGTTTTTGGATACGGGCTGCAACCAGATGCCCTTGCTCGAAGGAGCTGCGGCTTACCAAAAGGTTACACATGCCGATCCTGTTTTTGGAACTGAAGAGGTTAATTCTCATTTCCTACTTCATGGCAATGAGATGGCTATTCAAAAGGTTGCTGGAGTAATCAAAGGCCTATCTGAACAGTTTTTTAAGCATAAGCTCATTGTTAATGTAGAAATGCTGCCCGCAGATTATCGACAGGTGGTTCGTATCTATTCTGCTGAGGTGGGGAGGCGCTTGGAAAAAATGATGTATTTCACGCTCGTACAAGAAAACGTGAGAGATGGCGCCGTTTATTACCTGTATATGGTTGGCGATGCTTACGAGCTGCAGGCCAAGGCCGATGGCGGTGCCATCTTGTCCAACGACGAGAATGAGAGACTTGCCAGGTTTGCTGCCCTTCACGACACTTTTAGCGAGTTTATTTCAACTGCAACGAACGGGGTTATCTTTGCCTTTGCTTCTTTGAACGACCGCCAAATGAATGGCCAAGCTAACTTTAAAGACGGATACAACGGCGTGGACGAAGGTCGGGATGCTGCGCCCTCTACGAAGAAGGGCGCTGCCGAAAAACCCGCTCCCGCAGAGGGGGCCTCTCCTGTCCAAAAACCGGTTGCCTCTGAGGAGCAAAAGTTCTGCGGTGCGTGCGGCGCCTCCCTTGAGCCGGGCACCAAGTTCTGCCCCAAGTGCGGAGAACCGGTGATGGGCGTTGCGCCGGAGCATCAGGGCGTTCCGGTCGAACCTCCGCATCTTATGCCGACTGATACATGGCAAGCGTATGTGGATACGGGCTGCAACGAGATGTCCTTGCTCGAAGGGGCCGCGGCTTACCAAAGGGTCACACATGCCGATCCTGTTTTTGGAACTGAAGAGGTTGATTCTTATTTCCTATTTCGTGGCAATGAGGTGGATATTCAACAGGTTGCTGAATATATCAAAAAGTATTCTGAACAGGCTTTTGGGGATAAGCTCATTGTTAATGTAGACATGCTGCCCGCAGATAATCGACAGGTGATACGTATCTATTCTGCTGAGGTGGGGAGGCGCATGGAAAAAATGAGGTATCTCACGCTCTTACAAGAAAACGTGAGAGATGGTGCCGTTTATTACGCGTATATGGTTGACAATGTTTACGAGCTGGTGGCCAAGGACAAGGCTGGTGTCACCTTGTCCAACGACGAGAAAGAGGTAGTTGACGCGTTTATCGCCCTTCTCGGCACTTTTATCGATTTTCATACAGCTGCAATCATGGCGGTTCTCTCGACTTTTGCTACTTTGAACGATATCCTAATGAATGGCTAAGCTAACTTTGAGGGCTCCAAGGTGTAAAAAGACTCGCCAATTCTTGTGTTGATCAACTGTAAGCACGCAAGCTATATCATCCGTCCTCATTTCTTGCTTAAGGAAATGAGGGCGGATTTGTTGTTAGGGCCAGAGGTTCATCTTGTTATAAGAATGGGGCGGTCAAAGCCGCCCCATTTACATATTATGCTAGGGGAGTGTCGTCGCTCCCATTGCTGTGCTTTCGGTTGCAATGTTGCCGATGGCCTTCATAAGGCTTTCGACTTGTTTGTTGGTCGCTGCATTGTTTCCGGAGAGATCACAGCGCCACGCCATGAGCTTTGCGTTGCTAGAGCATGCTTCTACCGTTATGTAGATGCGTGCCGGTCCTTCGGGACGAAGCAGATTTAGTTCTAAGGCTCGCAGGCGCTTTCCAAAAAAGACACCTCCCTGGATTGCCTCGAGTCCCGTACGCACGGTTATGCGCAACTCCTCTTGCTTTGCGGCCCGAAATGCAAAATCGGACCATGTCGTGTCTGCAAAGCACTGAGCTCCGGACACCACTATGGGCCCCATGGGGTATCCGGGCGCGCATCGTTTCTGTAGTTGTTCGACAGTGATATCTGATGCGGTCATGTGGCCTTCTCTCACAATTTGCCTGCATAGGGCAGGCGTACTCTCAGTGCAAATTATCCGACAGCCCTTTTCGTGCCTGTTGCGCAACATATTCGAGCATGCCTGCGTGATACTTTTGCTCAGACGATTGCAATGGGGGAGCCATGGATAATTTAGAACAGCTCGAGGTTGTGCAGCTTGATGGTTTTACGCCCAGCATTCCTGCGGAGCCCGGGCGTGAGCAGGAGCTCGCATCGCGTTTTAATATGCTCTTTCTTCAACCGGGGAGCACGCTTCATGGTGGTTTTGGTGCGGTTGCCAAGGTGGTGAACCTTTACGAAGAGGTTTTTGCCCTCAAGCGGTTAAACGCACCCGATTCCAACAGCGATTGCTCGCCTTCTGAGCTGAGGGAGATGCTGTTCGAAGAATATAAAAACCAGCTCGCAGTATCTAGGCTAAAAGGCTTTCCACAGGTCTATGGCTATGGGTCGTGGAAGGGCGAGCCGCTTATCCTTATGGAATGGATCGAGGGCACCACGCTGGCGCATGCTGTACCCGATCTGCCCCATGAAGGCGACGGTGTTCAGGGTGAAGTCGTGGCGCAAGTGGGCATTTCGGTCTTGGAGATCTTGCAGGGTGTCGAGCGCCTGAACAGCCGCCTTGTGCATCGCGATATTTCTCCTAATAACATTATGTTTCGCACCAAGAATATGAGCCTGTCTCAGCAGATTGCTGCCGGCGCCTTCGATACGTGCCTGATCGATTTTGGCAATTCGACCACAGAATGCCAAGATATTCCCATGGCCTTTACGCAGCGTGTGGGCATGATGCGTGGGGCCACGCGAGATTACGCTCCTCCCGAGATGCTGACGGCAGACGTAGAGGGCGTGGAAGAGCTTAGAAACAATCCCGCGATTGATATCTATGCACTCTGCAGCGTGCTGTATGAACTTTACGCGGGGCATACGCCATTCGACCTTACCCATTCTCTTGGAGGGTCAGATTATCGCACCAAAATGAGCATGGATCCAAAACCGCTTGTTGCCCGGCGCACATACGAGGCGCCGTTGCTCAATGCGATTATGAGCGGTATCAGGCCTTCTCAGGAGGCCAGGCCAACGGTGGATGGCCTTTTGTACGAGCTTGAATGCTGGTATGAGGGTCGTCAACGAAACGGAACGGTCGCAGCTCCTAAGCCGGTTGAAATGCCCGAAAAATATGATGCGGATTCGGGCTGGGATGAAACGACGCCTGTTGGCAATGCGGTGGTCGTACCTCTTACGGAATCCAACCCGTTCGAGAACGACTTTGTGGCTCCGGTGGCAGAATCGGCAACTGTGCCTATGCCGCATGCTGAGGAGCGTTTTGAAGCGTCCCGTAAAACTCCGGTGTCCGCGCCGGAGCCAACAGGGGACGCTTGGTCTGAGCCTGATGTTTATTTTGATGCTTCCGGTGCGGAGCACGTTCCGGTTCCCACGCCGGTGCCCGTGCCTACGCCTGGCACCGCACGGAGTGCGGCAGGCGCCGCGGCGGCGGGGGCTGGCGCTGCATCGACGGCGAGGGCCGGCGCTGCATCCGCCGCAGCCGCTGCTGGTGCCGCTGCTGGTGCTGCTGCGGGCTCGGCAGCCGCCGGGGCCGCCGCGGGGGCTGCATCGCCGCGACCGAAAAGAGGTGGAGGATCAGGCACTGCCCGCGCCTCGAAACCCCGTTCTGCCTCTGCTGCTTCGAGCCCCGTGCCGCCGCCCCCTGCGCCTCCCGTACCGTCTCCTGCGCCGGCGACTTCTGCACCGGCGCCCCCTGTTCCCTCGGGCTTTTCGAGTTCGGGAAAAAAGAAACGAGGGGCCGTTTCGAGCAGTGGCACATCTATTGGGTTTAGGGACGTTCGTCATTCGCGTCCCGTGCGAAAACTCGGTTGGCGATTGCTAATAATTTTGGCAATCATGTTTGCGCTTAGTGCCGTGTCGTGTGCCGCGCGGATTGCATTTGGGTCGGAACTCCCCGGCCACCAGGAGAGTTCTGAGGTTCAAGAAACGAATTGCGTTAGCGATGATAGTCGGGGCGTAGTCCCTGCTGAGGAGGATGTTTTATGGCAGAGATAACGCCGCGCCGTATCATGTTCGAGGATTTAAGAGGGTTTGCGGGCCTCGACTATCACGATGCGTGCTGCCTATTGCTTTCCGTTCGGCCTGTTGCCGGCGGCATGTCTCCTCGTGAGTCGCTCGAGGTCATGCATCGTTCGAGCATCATGCGAAATTACGTGGATATTGTTCCTTCCAAAACGAATCCCTCGCATTTCGGCGACTTGCAAAACGCCTCGCTCAACGTTATGGCGCGACTGGCGGCGCGGCAGGGCTCCGGCGCGGCATCGCGCGTTAAAATCGCCGATCACTATCGCGGGCCGGCGGCTCATGCTATGGCTGATGCATTCGATGCGTGGGGATTGAGCGGGCAGACGTATCTTAATGCGGTCAGGTGTATCGACATGGCAGTGCTTCCTGCCGGCAAGGATAGAGCCGCTCTGTTTGTCATGCTGTTTGTGGTAGCAGGCTGCCTCCAGGATCCGACGCGCGCGGCGGAGCAGGTCGAGGACTTTCTGGAGCGATGCATGGGTGGACACTTTAGCTCAACGACGCTTAGGCTCGATAACGGCAAGAGCGGCTATGTCTCCGCAGCGAGTCCTGTCGATAGCGCTTCCACAACGCTAGGCCTTATCTTGCGGGAAGGCAGTGTCGTGCGCCTGCCGGCATATGAGTTGTCTCAAGATCCGGAGGGCACTGTCATTGGCTATTTGCCAACTGGTACGAACGTGATTGGCGCGCCCGACGGTTGCGTAAGCGCCCGCCACCTTCGCATATGGTGCGAGGGGGGACGCTGGTATGTGCAGGGTTTGGGCTCGACAGCTGGAACGGTGCTCAAGCGCGGCGCAGAAGGCTTGACGGTCGTTGAACCCCCGAGCTCTGAGGCCGAGCCGGGGCATGAGTACCCGCCGGTGGAAATTAAAGTGGGCGATGAGCTTTGCCTTGCCGGCAAAGTGACGTATATCGTTGCGCGAGGCAAAATCGGATAGCTGCAGTTTCTACATCCAACCGTCCGGCGGTGTTGCGCAACGTTTTTTTGTCCTTTTGGGTTCACAAAAAGATAAAGGAATCGTTCCGACGAGAAAGGACATGCTACGGGCCTGTTCGATAATTTAAAGTCTGGGCTGTCATCTGCGGGAAGCGCTCTTAATATCAAGACGACAGCCGATGCTACGGACGTGGCAGCAAGCACTCAGACGGAGAATGCATTTTGCACGCAATGCGGCGCTCCGCTATTGCCGGGTGCGACGTTTTGTGGGAAATGCGGCGCTTCACAGGCAGGGACCTCCAAAGCAACTACGACATCAAAGGTGCTGCCCGACTACGTCTTCCCGGACTTTTCGTGGAATGAGGTCGCAGATCGAATTCTTGTAAACCGTTGCTTTCCTGACGAGCTTTGGGATGTTGCGGGAAGCATAAGTAAGCCGCATGAGATTCAGATTTCCGATGCGATTGGCTTTTGCAACGTTTCTAACTGCGATGCTTTTATTGTTGGGGGTGGGGGCTCCATCTCGCTGGATGATTTGGCGCTTGAGTTAATCGATGTCGCCGAAGACTACAACAGGGCGACTTTGAAAATAAAGATTGACCGCGACATTACGCGCGGGGGCGGAATTACCATTTCGGCGAATGTTCCCGATCCCGAGAACCCAATTGAGGCAAACCCCTTCAGCCTGATAGTGCAAGAGGCCTATGGAGACGATGCCATTTTTTATTATTACCGCATTCGCAAAACCGATCATCGTGTGTTTGTTGGGCCCGATGTTTTCAGCTGGACCAACCGAGTTGTCGCGATGACGTTTGCTAGGCTCAATTCTAGAGGGGACGAACCGCTACGTCCTGTTCCCTGGATTGTCGACACAGAGCTATTGTGCAATCCAGTTGGGGCTTCGATGACAGAGGCGATAGACGAGAATTCAAACGACCTTCTTGCGCTGGCTGCGGGCTTCAAAAAGGCGAGCTTCCCGTCTCCTGTCGACGGAATGGTGCTCGAGGATGCCGAGTCCTACGCGATTATTGATCTATCTGTTAATCCATATCAAGAGATCATTGAGCTTGGACATCGTTTGGGCCAGGCGGGCTGGCAAATTACCCACGGGCCGGACGATTGGTATTACACGGGTGACTTAATTTGGCTGGTCCCTTCAGGCGCTGATATGGGCAAACAGTGGTGGGATTCCTTCGCCGTTCAAGTTGAAACGACGGGAAGCGGTTATAACTTGTACCTGATTCCGCTGTATAATCTGTTTAATCAGGCGTACGGTCTTCGCAAAGAGGGCAAGATGCTGCGTCCAGATATGGAAGCGGCTTTCCAAGCTGTGGCTCCGTTTGCTGATCAAATGCTCGATTTTCTTGAGGCTACAAAGCATGCCTTTATATATGCGGTCGCGCAAATCAATCAGGAGGCAGCCAACCGGTGGGGCGTATCGTTGGATTCGAAGCGATCTTTGCCACGTGGTTCCTTCGATGAATTTCTTCAAGCCTGTCGGGCGGGTGAATATGAAAAAGCGGGCAAGTTGAGTGACGATCTTACTGCGCTTCAATTCCGCCTCTATGATGATCCGCTTGCTGACAAGCGATTCTGTGCCACATTTGTAGTCCCCTCCGCGACGCTTGGTCTAGAGTTCCTTGCGGGGGTAATACAGAAGGCATCTTCTATTGGACCCCTGGTTGCTCGTGTGGTCAATCGTCCTGATGGACGCGAGGGCGATCAATTGATTGAGGTTTTCTTTGCCGAAGGAGAGGAAGACAAGCTGTGGCAGAAGGGTTGCCACTGGTTTGTTGCTCGCGGGGAGACGGCGGATGGATTGCCGGTGCTCAACGTATTTCTGTCCTCTTGCGAAATGGATAAGGCGATCGCCAAGAACAATAGCGGTGCTGTTTTGCCCCCGGATGTCAAAGCGCTTCTATACGATTGCGCAGCGAATTCCGATCGCATCGTAGAGATGAACGAGTCCGTTGTGCCCCCTGCGGGATTGCAACACGTTATTCGTTTGCTCAATAGCGAATGGCTGAAGGAGAGGTCCCAATCGCAGGATTAGATGCCTTCGTATTAGAAATCGTTTTCTAGGGAGGTTCCGCCGGTGTGTCACTGCGCCAGCGGGGCCTCCTCGTGGTTACATTCCAAAGCAAAACGCCCTCCCAGAAGATTGCTCTTCTGGGAGGGCGTTAGGGATTCTATTTGCTATTTGTTAAGCAAGCTTGTTGCCGCAGCTGGGGCAGAATGCTGCGCCGGACTCCACGGGAGCGCCGCAGTTGGGGCAGAAGCCGCCTGCATTGCCAGCGGCCTGGGCAAGGCTGGACAAGTCTTTGCCTGCCGCCGCGTCCTCGAAATGCTCGAGTACGATCTGGACGGAATTGCAGAAATCGGCCTCTGCTGCGATGTCGGTGTCGTCGACGAGTTTCTCGGCCTTTTTGGCAAAGCCTTTTCCGATTCCGCGGTTCAGCATGTTGTTGAGGGCGGGACCATCTTCGTCCATCATGTTTGCCTGCTCCTCGGCGGCCTTTACAGCTTGCTCTGCCGCTTCGGCGCGTGTGCTCGGGCAGCGGTAGGTCTTGAGGTCAGAACCCTGGAGGACGCAAACGTACGTTGCCCAAACCTGGGACTGCATTCCGTATGCGAAAATCTGAAGTGCGGGAATCTGCGTCTTTTTGAAGAGACCGCCATCGACTACCTTGATCTTGCCAACATTGAATTTGTAGTTGAAGGGAGAATCGCTCGCGAGGCCGTTGAGCGCATCGTTGACAATGGTGATGCAGTCCTCGATTGAGCGATTTCCGACCGAGGTGACAATCGGATTTCCGAGGTCATTGCTGTACTCGAGGTTAGAGAGCTTAAGTGCCATTGTAGTTCCTTTCCAATTGATGGTTTCGGCTGTCTTTCGACAATTCGTATTCTGGAGCCGTGGGATTTGATTCTGTCGCGCAACATCAAAGATTTTTGAGAATGCGGTGTTGTTGACGAGTTGGCCGGTTGCTTGAGGCAGCGCTCTTTGTTGCGCAACGGATTTCTGGAACAACGCCGTATGCTCAACTCGTCCTAAAGATACAAGAGAAAGGACAGGACAATGGCCGAGGTTGAAGTAAGGGCTTTGGGTCCCGACGACGTCGACGATATGGTCGATCTGGATGAGCAGTCGGGCTACGAGGTCTACGATGCATATGCGGATTACATTGAGGAAGAGGACGAGGACGGCGATGGAGGCGAAGAGAACAATTACCTCTGGGGCGTCTTTGCCGATGATGAGCTGGTCGGTTTTTGCGTGACGGGCGGTGCGGATGACCCCGATCTGCCGGATGCCGTTACGGAGCATCCGCTCAACGAGGAAACGTCGACGTTTTTGAGCCATGTGTATGTTGACCCCGACTACCGCGGTAACGGCTATGGCGCACGCCTGGTGCACGACGCCCTGTTGGGATACTGGGAGAGCGAGGGCCACCAGCAGCCTACATTCCTGGATCTGAGCGGATATCTCTTTGATGATCCTGATGCGGATCCGATTAAGCTCGCGCAGCTGCTCATCGACTTCTTTGGCAAGAACGGGTTTGAGCCCATTCCCGATGATGAGCACGACATCACCTACACCTGCATGGTCTTGGATCCCAAGAACTTTAAGGACCCGGACGCAGAGTAGGGGCTGCGATCTGTCGGTTCAGCTTCCCTAGTTGGTGTTTGACGGGGCCGGACGTTCCAGTTGTGATGGCTGGACGTCCGGTCCTTTTTTGTTGCCTGTTGGGGTTGGTGATCGGCAGGTTTATCTCGATCTGTAACATCTGGCGGGGGATACGGGGTCTAGTTGTTACAGATCGAGATTGTTCCTCGACCGACAACTCAACTGTCTCAATCTGTAACATCTGGGGCTGGTTTTGCTTCGTAACTGTTACAGATTGAGATGATCGCCCCAGACCCGCCCGTCCGCCTCGTCATCTGTGGTTTACGTGGGGGCATACGGAGTACGGGTATACTAACCGGCGGCGAATCTGCTCCATCGCTTAGAGCTGCTGCGTCTGGACGGCGCGTGATAGGGCTGCCAAAGCGATCGCCAGCGTGCTGAGCAACGTCCTCTCTGTGCGCACCTGTTTTTGTATGTATTAGCGCACTACCAAGCACGCCCGCGCGGCCGCATGCCGTGCCCATTGTGCGTGCAGATAAGGAACAACAACATATGCGTAATTCTGTATCCGACGTCACCGACGCCGAGATTCTGGACGAGACCCGCGAGGCTATGGCCCAGGCTGCCTTCGATGCCGCCGATGAGGCCAACGCCGCCCAGGCCGTCGAGTCCGCTACCGAGAGCCTGCCCGCCTTTGACGAGCTGGGGCTTTCGGACGAGATGCTTCGTGCCATCGAGAACCTGGGTTACACGGCGCCGACGCCCGTGCAGGCCGGCTCCATTCCCGTGGTGCTCGAGGGTCGCGACCTGCTTGCCGCCGCTCAGACCGGCACCGGCAAGACGGCCGCCTTTTTGCTGCCGACCATGAACAATCTGGAGCATATCGCTCCTCCCAAGCCCGTGCGCGAGCGTGGCGGCCGCAACCGCCGTCGCGGTGCTAAAAAGCCCGAGGGCAACGGCCGCGGCCCCGTGATGCTCGTCATCACCCCTACGCGCGAGCTTGCTCAGCAGATCGACGAGGTCGCGAGCAAGATCGCCGACGTCACCGGCCATGTCGCCGTGACCGTCGTGGGCGGTGTGAGCTACAAGCCGCAGACCGCTGCCCTCAAGTACGGCTGCGATATCCTGGTCGCCACGCCGGGCCGTCTGGTCGATCTGATCGAGCAGGGTGCCTGCCACCTGGACGAGGTTAAGGTCCTGGTGCTCGACGAGGCCGACCGCATGCTCGACATGGGCTTTTTGCCCGCCGTCCGCCGCATTGTGCGCGAGACGCCGGCCGAGCGCCAGACACTGCTGTTCTCGGCGACGCTCGACGAGGAGGCCGTGGGCGAGATCACCGACCTGGTGAGCGACCCGGCCCGCGTGGAGATCGCGCCGGCCACGTCGACCGCCGACACCGTCGATCAGTTTGTGTTCCCGGTGTCCATCGAGGCCAAGAACAACCTGCTGCCCGAGTTCCTCAAGAAGGAGGGCCCGGAGCGCACGATCGTCTTTATGCGCACCAAGCACCGCGCCGACAGCTGCTGCCGTCGTCTGGAGCGCAAGGGCATCAAGGCCGCCGCGATTCACGGCAACCGCAGCCAGGCCCAGCGCGAGCGCGCGCTTTCTGCCTTCCGCGACGGCACCGTCGACGTGTTGGTGGCAACCGATGTTCTCGCCCGCGGCATCGACATTAGCGACGTGCGCTACGTCGTGAACTTTGACGTGCCGGCCGAGCCGACCGACTATATCCACCGCATTGGCCGTACGGGCCGCGCCGGCGAGCTGGGCTGGGCCATTACGTTTGTGACCGAGCAGGACGTCGACGAGTTCTACGAGATCGAGAAGCTCATGGACAAGACCGCCGACATCTACGAGGCCGGCGACCTGCATGTGGGTCCCAACCCGCCCGCGGTTGATCCCGAGCGCGACCCTGCGGCCTTTAAGGTGAAGAAGAAGACTAAGCGCGGCAAGTCCAAGAGCAAGAAGAAGCTTGAGCAGGCGCGTCGCGACGGCAAGCGCAACGGCGACGATTACGGCGATGTGGCCGGTCGTTCCAACCGCGGTCGCGACGAGCGCCGTGGCGATGGCGAGCGTCCGAGCCGTCCCAAGCGCGGTGGCAAGACCCGCGTGCGCGAGGGCGTTCAGGCTCGCGTGGACGAGGCTGTGGAGAGCGTGGCCCGCGAGGTAGCTGCCGAGGAGCGCGGCGGTGCCGCTGCCGTCGAGCAGGCCCCGCGCGGTAACCGTGCCGAGCGTCGTGCCAAGCAGTTCCAGGGCGAGGCACACCGCCGTCGTCGTGAGGACGAGGACCGTGGCGGCCGTCGTCGTGTCGAGCGCGAGGACGAGGGCCGCGGTTCGCGCGGTGGCAAGCGCGGCGCGGGCGACCGCCGTCGATCCGGTCGTGATGACGAGCGCGGCGGCCGTGATGAGCGTCGCGGCGGCGAGGGTCGCGGTGAGCGTACTGCCCGTGGCGGTGAGTCCCGTGGCGGCAAGCGCTTTGAAGAGCGTGGTAGCCGCGGCGGCGAGCGTCGCGAGGGTGCTCGCGGCAATGGCGGCCGCGGCGGCGCTGGTCGTTCTAACGAGTCGCGTGATCGTCGTGACCCGCGTGCCAGCCGCGATCGTCGCGATGACTGGCGCAACTACGACGATACCCGTGAAGAGCGTCACGGCGGCTATCGTGGTGGTCGTGGCGGCAACCAGGCCGGCTCTCGTGGCGGCCGCGCCGGCGGTCGCGATAACCGTGGCAGCTATGGCAATAATCGTGGCGGCAAGCGCGGTAGCAGCTCCCGCCGCCCCGGTGACGGCGGCGGCAAGCGCAAGTAACATACGCGTCGCGCTCTAAGTCGAGGCGACCAGAGGGCTCCGGGCATGTTTTGCTCGGAGCCCTTTTTGGTGCAAGGGGGACAGGTTAATCTGCATCAACGTCTTGAAGTTGCGGTGAAATACGGACTGTTTTGGCCTTTTGAGCGGCTTTTCAGTCCCTATTTCACCGCAACTCATGATTGGTGCATGGTGGCCTGACTCCTTTGTATCAAAAATGATCCGTTTTCCTCCGTCCCCAAGGGATCATGTGATCCGAAGAAGACGGAGGAAAACGGATCAAAAGGAAAAAATAGTAAGGCGTTCCTTTCCACATTGGATATTGTCATTTGGTAACGCGTTTTATCAAATATGGCATTTATCTGCGGTAATGTTCTATTTCACCGCTGAGGGTGACATTTCATGCCGCCTGCCGAACTGCGTGGAGACCTAACAACTTTTTAGGTCAGTGTTGTGCGTGTAGCAATTTCGCCCGGCCTCGCCTCCGGGCTGCCATGTGAGAGGGGATCTTATGGCTCGACTGCATGTAATGGAACGCAGCCACGCTCAGGCCGTCATGGACGACCTGCACGATGCGCTCGGACGTCGTCTGGCGGTGAGCTCGCTCGCCCCGTGTCCCGTGGAGTTTACGGCAGCGCTCGTCAACCTGTGTTCGACGCAGAGCTGCGGCAAGTGCACGCCCTGCCGCGTGGGCCTGAGCGCACTGAGTGACCTGCTCGCTGATGTGCTCGAAGGGCGCGCCGATGAGTCCACGCTCAACCTGATTGAGCGCACGGCCCGCACTATCTACCTTTCGAGCGACTGCGCCATCGGCTACGAGGCCGGCGCCATGGCGCTCACAGCTATTCGTGGCTTCCGTGATGACTTTGAGCACCACATCCGTGAGCATTCCTGCGGCTTTGATCGCGAGGCCCGCGTTCCGTGTGTCTCGGGCTGCCCGGCGCACGTCGACATTCCCGGGTACATTTCGCTCGTCGAGGCCGGCCGCTATGCCGATGCTGTCAAGGTCATCCGCAAGAACAACCCGCTGCCGCTCGTCTGCGGCCTGGTGTGCGAGCATCCCTGCGAGATGCACTGTCGCCGTGGCATGGTCGACGACCCCATGAACATCCTCGCCCTCAAGCGTTTTGCCGTTGAGCACAGCGACCTCAACGACCACAAACCGCATGTAGTGGACGACACCGGTAAGCGCGTCGCCGTGATCGGCGGCGGCCCGGCTGGTCTTTCCTGTGCTTACTACCTGGCCGTGATGGGCCACAAGGTGACCATCTTTGAGCAGCGCCACCACCTGGGCGGCATGCTGCGCTATGGCATTCCCAGCTACCGCCTGCCGCGCGAGCGCCTGCAGGCCGAGATCGACTGGATCTTGAGCGCCGGCATCGACGTTGAGCTCGATCACTCCGTCAATGGCGAGGAGCTTGCCCGCCTGCGCGACGAGTTCGATGCCGTCTACCTGGCCATCGGTGCCCACAGCGATAAGAAGCTCGGCCTTCCGGGCGAAGAGGCGCCCGGCGTGGAGTCGGCCGTCAAGATGCTGCGTGCCATCGGCGATGACGAGCTGCCCGACCTGAGCGGCCAGCGCGTGTGCGTCATCGGCGGCGGCAACGTGGCCATGGACGTGGCGCGCTCTGCCGTGCGCTGCGGTGCCGAAAAGGTGAGCATTGTCTACCGCCGCCGCATCTGCGATATGACGGCTCAGGACGCCGAGATTGCCGGTGCCCAGGCCGAGGGCTGCGAGGTGCTGGAGCTGACGGCCCCGCTCGCCATCGAGACGGGCGAGGACGGTCGCGTGAGCGGCCTGCGCGTGCAACCGCAGATTATCGGCGAGCCCCGTCGCGGTCGTCCGGCCCCGCGTGCCGCCGCGACGCCCGAGCGCGTCATTCCCTGCGAGCGCGTGTTCGTGGCCATCGGCCAGGACATCGATTCCAAGCCGTTTGAGGACATGGGCATCGCCTGCAAGTGGGGCTGCGTGGTCACCGATTCGGACGGCGCCGTGCCCAACTTCGATGGCCTCTTTAGCGGCGGCGACTGCCAGACCGGTCCCGCCACCGTCATCCGAGCCATCAATGCCGGCCGCGTAGCTTCGGCAAACATCGACCGCTATCTGGGCTTCGACCACAAGATCAAGCTCGACGTGGAGCTGCCGACCGTCCAGTTTAAGGGCAAGCACGAGTGCGGCCGCTGCGAGCTGGGCGAGCGCGAGGCCGGCGAGCGTATTCACGATTGGAATCTGGTCGAGCAGGGCCTTACCGAGGAGGAGGCGCGCCAGGAGGCAAGCCGCTGCCTGCGTTGCGACCACTTTGGCTTTGGCGCGTTCCGCGGAGGGAGGAACCTGGAATGGTAGAGCTCAACAACCCCACTGTCAGCGACAACACCGAAAGCGGAGCACTCAATATGGTCAAGCTCACTATCGATAATTGCGAGGTCGTGGTACCCGAGCACACCACGATCCTGGACGCGGCCAAGTCCGTCGGTATCCAGATTCCCACCCTGTGCTACCTGCGCGATCTAAACGAGATCGGCGGCTGCCGCGTGTGCGTGGTCGAGGTCGAGGGCTGCGACCAGCTGGTTGCAGCCTGCAACAACTACGTGCTCGACGGCATGGTGGTCCACACCAACAGCCCCAAGGCGCGCGAGGCCCGTCGCACCAACGTGCAGCTGCTGCTGTCCCAGCACGATTCGCAGTGCACGAGCTGCGTGCGCAGCGGCAACTGCAACCTGCAGACCATCGCCAACGACCTGGGCATTTTCTATCTGCCGTATCAAAGGCATTTGGCGGGTGAGGGCTGGGATTTCGATTTTCCCATCATCCGCGAAAACGATAAGTGCATTAAATGCATGCGCTGCATCAAGGTGTGCGAGATCGTGCAGGGCCTAGGGATTTGGGACCTGACCAACCGCGCCACGCATACCGCCGTGGGTACCCGCGGG
>ENA-ORUF01002744-ORUF01002744.1-human-gut-metagenome-genome-assembly--contig:-NODE-2744-length-14354-cov-5.922023_pt1 | contig 14354 bp, 10 predicted proteins | sample MGYA00242077_ERZ509203 | MGnify/ENA primary metagenome ERZ509203 (study PRJEB26280, sample SAMEA2338834) | human gut metagenome | biome: human gut; feature: human-associated habitat; material: faeces...
TTTGCTCGCATAGTTTGCGAAGTATCTGACCAATATCTTTTTTGATTTGGCCATATATCACCATTCTCCGATATTTCGGTGCAAACACTACATGGTATTGACATCTCCATGTCGTATGGCTTAAACTATCTACGTCTTTGTTATTTTTCATTTCAAAGAGAAACCTCTCTGTTCCTAGAATGTGGTTGGCAAACCCACACTCTATTCTACAGAGAGGTTTCTCTTTGTCTAGGGCTAAAGCCGTTTTTATTCCACCAGCTTAGCTGGTGGTTTTTCTTCACTCAAGTTCTTAATAAGTAAAAGACGGGGTGCTGTGCATTTGTGCAGCACCCCGTCTTTTATTTGTGTTCATCTGCGCCCGGCTCATAGAGCAGCTCCAAATGCGGTGCCCATGGTTAGATAGATCTCGTCCTGCGGCAGAAGATCAATAAAATTGCGATAATAAACTATTTGCCCAGATGCCAGATGTCGCGGTCGTACTCGGCAATGGTGCGGTCGGAGGAGAACATGCCCGCTTTGGCAATGTTCACCAGACACTTGCGCCGCCAGCCCTTCGGGTCGCAGGCGTAATCACTGAGGGCCTGCCCCTTGCGCACAACGTAGGCGTTGAAGTCCGGCAGGGTCTGGAACCAGTCTTTATGGATCAGCTCGTTGTGCAGGCGGGTCAGGTTTTCGGCGTGACCGGCGGCCAGCATCTCCGGGCCGGTGAGGAAGTTGATGGCGCGGCGGATGTTGGCATCGCCCTCCACCCACTGGGCGGGGTCGTAGTCGCCCACGGCGTAGCGGTGGATGACCTGATCGGAGGTCTGGCCGAAGATATAGATGTTCTCCTCGCCCACCTGCTGGCTGATCTCCACATTGGCACCGTCCATGGTGCCCAGCGTCAGCGCGCCGTTCAGCATGAACTTCATGTTGCCGGTGCCGGAAGCTTCCTTGGAGGCAAGGCTGATCTGCTCGGACAGGTCGCAGGCGGGGATCAGCTTTTCGGCGGCGGTAACGTTGTAGTTCTCCACGAACACCACCTGCAGCCACTTGGACACTTCCGGGTCTGCGGCAATGACCTTGGACAGGGTCAGCAGCGCATGGATGATGTCCTTTGCAATGGTGTAGGCAGGTGCCGCCTTGGCACCGAAGATGCTCACCAGCGGAGCAGCGGGCAGGTGCCCGGCCTTGATCTCGTAGTACTGATGGATGAGGTACAGCAGGTTCAGCTGCTGGCGCTTGTACTCGTGCAGGCGCTTGGACTGGATGTCGAACACAGCATCGGTGTTCACGCTCACCTTCTGGGTGCGCAGCAGCCAGTCTGCCAGTGCTTCCTTGTTGGCCTTTTTCACAGCGGTCAGCTGGTCCAGCACAGCTTCGTCATCAGCAAAGGCCAGCAGCTTTTCCAGCTCGGCGGCATCCTTACGGAAGCCGGAGCCGATGTGCTGTTCCAGCGCGGCGGTCAGGCGGGGGTCGCATTCCAGCAGCCAGCGGCGGAAGGTGATGCCGTTGGTCTTATTGTTGAACTTTTCCGGGTACAGCTCGTAGAAGCCATGCAGCTCGGAATTTTTCAAAATCTCGGTGTGCAGTGCTGCCACGCCGTTGGTGGAGTGGGTGAAGTGGATGTCCATGTGGGCCATGTGCACCCGGTCGTCCTTGTCGATGATGGCAAGGCTCTCGTCCTTGGTGCGGGTGCGGGCCAGTGCGTCCAGCTTTTCGATAATGGGCATCAGTTGGGGCACCACGGCATCCAGATAGGCGCGGGGCCACTTTTCCAGCGCTTCGGCCAGAATGGTGTGGTTGGTGTAGGCGCAGGTCTTTGTGACGATCTTTACGGCTTCCTCAAATTCGATGCCCTTTTCGCCCAGCAGCCGGATCAGCTCCGGGATGACCATGCTGGGGTGAGTGTCGTTGATCTGGATGGCGGCGTAGTCGGCCAGATCATGGTAATCGCAGCCCCGGGCGGCACACTCGGCCAGAATGAGCTGGGCACCGGCAGAGACCATCAGGTACTGCTGGTACACCCGCAGGCGGCGGCCTGCCTCATCGGAATCGTCCGGGTAGAGGAAGAGGGTCAGGTTCTTGTCGATGGCAGTTTTATCGAAGGCAATGCCGTCATGGACGATGCTTTCATCGATGGTGTCAAGGTCAAACAGGTTCAGGGTGTTGGTGCGGCCCTCGTAGCCGGTAACGGCCAGCTTGTACAGCCGGGCAGTGTACTCCTTGCCCGCCAGCTCCACCGGGTAGGTGATGTCAGTCTTTTCTGCCCAGCTGTGGGCGGTGAGCCACGGGTCGGGCTTTTCGTTCTGCACGCCGTCCTCAAAAGACTGGTGGAACAGGCCGAAGTGATACCGCAGGCCCACGCCGTCGCCGGGCAGGTTCAGCGATGCCAGAGAGTCGAGGAAGCAGGCAGCCAGACGGCCCAGACCGCCGTTGCCCAGAGAAGGTTCCGGTTCCACCTCTTCGATATCGGAAAGGCTCTTGCCGACAGCAGCCAGTGCATCGCGGGCTTCATCGTACAGTCCCAGATTGATGAGGTTGTTGGACAGCAGCTTGCCGATGAGAAATTCGGCGCTGATATAGTACAGCTTGCGGCCGGTGACCGGCTGCACACGGTCGGCGCTCTTCTGCCGGACGAGTTCCAGCAGCGCGAGATACAGCTCCTGATTCGTGCAGTCTGCCAGCGGCTTGCCCGTGAGACTCTGTAACGTTTCGGTAAAGCTCATAAATGCATCCTCCTTTGTTAGGGTGTATCTGAAAAGTCGAAAATAGAGTCTGTTTCTACAAATTCTTTGTTTTCAAATACACCTTGCGGAAAACAGGTTTGACATCTGTACTTCCAGATATACCACATAAAACAATCAAAATCTTGCCTAAAAAGCGCAGACTATGGTACAATCCTATCATCGGGAGGTGAAACAATGCAAAATCAGGCATCTTTGCAGGAGACCAAGCAGCATGGTGCCGTGCGGTTTCCCTTCAATCTGTATCCCTGCACCATTCCGGGGGACTTTCCGCAGGTGGCGCTCCACTGGCAGGAGAGCATGGAGCTGGTCTTTGTCAAGCGGGGCACAGGACTGGTGCAGGTGGGCGCTGAGAGCTGCCCGGCCCGCATGGGGGACATCTTTATTTTTACGCCCGGCACCCTCCATGCCCTGCGGCAGGCCGAAGGGCAGTGCATGGAATACGAAAATATCATTTTTGAGCTGGAGCTTCTGGGCGGCGCAGAGGACCTTTGTGCCGAGAAATATCTGCTTCCGCTGCAAAGCGGGCGTCTGTCGCTGCCTGCGCGGCTGACCCCGAACGATTTATGCTATCTGCAGGCCGCCGCCTGCCTGCGGGAGGTGGAAGATGCCAACCGCGCCAAGCTCCCCGGCTACGAGCTGCAGGTCAAGGGGGCATTGCTGCGGTTTCTTGCCCTGCTCCTTGCACAGGGCCGGCAGCGGCTTGCCGCCGAGACAGCCGACACCCAGCGGCTGAAAACGCTCCTGCAATGGCTCTCGGCCCATTATACCGAGGAACTCCGGGTCGCCGATGCCGCCGGGGTCTGCTCCTTCAGTGCCAGCCACTTCATGCGGTGGTTCCGGCAGATGACCGGGCAGAGCTTTGTGGCCTTTCTGAACGAGTACCGGCTCAACGCCGCCGCCGAAGCGCTGCAGGCCACGGATGAGACGGTTCTGACCATCGCTTCCCGGTGCGGGTTTGAGAACCTCTCCTATTTTAACCGGACGTTCAAGGCGCACTTCGGCATGACACCCCGGGAGTACCGGAAAAAATAAGCAAAACGAGGCCGTTCTGCCTCTCTGGAAAAGAGAGGGAACGGCCTCGTTTTTTGCACATCAGATCTCCGGCGGCGGGCAGCAGCTCTCCCGTTGGATGAGCCGGTGCGGCACGATGATCTTGGTTGCCAGAAGATTCGGGTTTTCGATATAAAAAAGAAAAGGCAGTGCAGCCCGCCGGGGCCACACTGCCTTTATCAGACTTTATTGTAATCGATTCCGCTGCGATGCACAAGAGCAAGATTGTACAAAAATAGAAAACAGGGAAACCGGTCTTGTGTGAAAATACATTGCATTGGATTGCTGCAGTCTATTGCAATGACCGTTCAAAAGCGTTAGAATAAAAACAATGATTTGTCTGCAACAGGCAGGAAAAATTTTACTTTCAAGGAGGACTTTGCAAATGAAAAAACGTTTGATCAGCATGGTTCTGGCGGTCAGTATGGCCGTCAGCATCATGCCTGCCCCTGCTTTTGCGTCCGGGGGGGGGCAGCAACCTGAAACTGTGATCGGATAGGAGATCGACCGGCAAAACAGCAGTGGGGACTATTTAGAGGTCTCTTCGCTGGATCAGCTGACCTATATAAACAACGAGTGCAAGGTCCGGCTGACGAAAGACATTGTGATGACCAAGGCAGTTACAGTTAACAATGGAAACAGTCTGACCATTGATCTGAACGGCCATACACTTACGGCAGCGGCAAACAGCCAAGCGTTCCGGATCCAGGGCGGCGCGCTGACGATCGAGGACAGCATCGGAACGGGTGTCATTCAGGGCAGCGGGACCGTGACTGGCAACGGCGGTGCCATCTGGATGAGCAGCAGTGACAGCAACAATGCACTGACGCTGACCGGCGGCACGATCCGCGGCTTTACTGCAACCGACGGCGGCGGTGTATATGTGGATGGCGGCTCCTTTGAGATGTCCGGCGGAACAATTTCCGCTTGCAATGCGACCAACGCGGGCGGCGGCGTATATGTGTCCAGCGGCTCCTTTAAGATGTCCGGCGGCTCGATCGAAGATTGCACAGCACATGAAGGCGCAGGCGTTAAAGTGTATGCCTCCAACGGAAAAACAGCCAGCTTCAGCATGACCGGTGGCGAGATCCAGAACTGCAATACGGATGGTGTCTCGATCTATGCAATAGGCAGCGGTACATCTGAATTCACCATGACCGGCGGTACCATCGAAGACAACGGTGGGTATGGTGTATGGGTGGATAACGGATCTGCTGTGATGAGCGGAGGCTCTGTCAAGGGCAGCGAACGTTATGATATCTATATTGGCAGCAGGGCCACACTGACGGTGAACAACACTCAGGTCGGCGGAACTGTGTTGAACATGGGCAAGATCACGGGTCAGGGTAGCGCCGAGTTTACCGGTACAGTAGAAAATTCGGGATATGCGGCAGCTGGAATTACAGGATGCAAGATCCACAGAATTGAGCATCGCTCCCCTTATAAAGGAACAATTACAGACTCGCCGTGTGACGAGTATGTTTATCTGCTCGGCTACAGCTGGCCGACTGCAAAGATCCCGAGCGGAGCGGGCGAAAGCATCTCCCTCAAGTTCCCGAGCTACATAACGCCGAAAATGGAAAACACATTAGAGATTCCGGAAGGAGTCACGGTTACGGTGGATCTGGCAGGCAAGCCGGTTTCTGCAGATACGGGGGCAAGCGACATCAAGATCATCAATCATGGCACCCTGACGCTGATCGACAGCGGCACCGACGGCACCCTCAGCATCCCCATTGAAAATGACGGCGTCCTGAATGCAAATGGCGGCACAGTGACCGGCAAAGTGACCAACAGGGGAACGATCCAGGCAACCGGCACGCCGGTCACTAAATTCACCGGAACACTGGTCAATGAAGAGGGCGCATCCGTTACGGCCGGCAATTTCAAGGATTGCACGATCACGAACAATGGCGGAACGATCGGCGGCGATGCGATTTTGGATAAGCCGGAGCCTGACCCGGAACAGCCCGGTGCTGGTTCTGAAGATGGCGGCACAGGTGCTGTGATCGCTGCGTTGGCCGTTGGCACGGCCGTTGTGGGCGGCGGCATTCTGCTGGCGCACAGCTACATTCAAAATAACCTGCCCGAAGGCTTTGCGGTTCCTGAGACCCGGCAGGAGCTGGCTGTAGTGCTGTGGAACATGGCAGGCAAGCCGGAACCGGCCTCTCAGCAGACATACACTGACGTACAGGATGAAGAGGTTCTGAAAGCCGTGTGCTGGGCGGTAGAAAATGAATTGGTCACCCCGGAAACGGAGTCCACCCTTGGCGCAGATGTCCGGGTGAACCGGCTTCAGGTGATCGGGGCGATGTATCAGACGAACAAACGGAAGAAGTAACCGATTTTCCTCCGGAAAGAAAACACAAAGGGGCTGTTTGTAAGACTGTTCGGATAGGAGTGCGCGAGGCGCACCACAAAAAAGCACGAAGCAGCAATGCTTGGTGCTTTTTCTTTTTGACATGTGCCGCGGGATGCTTTATAATAAGAATGATTTCAGATGTCTGCGGGGCGGTGCGCCCTGCGGTAAAATTACGGCAAGCAAAAAAGGGAACTGCTATGAGAGAAGAAAAGGCCAGCGCATTGCCGCTGCTGCTGGACGTGCGCAGAATGGACGAAAATAACCGGGCTTACGCCTACCGTATGCTGCGCAAAAATATTATGACCTTGCAGCTGCAGCCGGGCTGTCAGCTGAGCGAGGCCGAACTGTGCGAACAGCTGGCCATGAGCCGCACACCGGTACACGAAGCGCTGATGATGCTGAAAAGCGAGTGGCTTGTGGATGTTCTGCCGCAGCGCGGCAGCATTGTGTCCAAGATCAGCGTTCCATACCTGAACGAAGGCTTTGCCATGCGCCGCATTCTGGAACCGGCGCTGCTGCGCGGGCTAGCCGGAAAGCTGACAAGGGAACAGCTGAACGAATTTCAGGAACTGCTGAACCGGCAGAACGAAGACCTTTATCTGGATCAGGATGCAGCAGATGACTTCTTCATCTCGCTGGATAACGACTTCCACAGGCTTTTGTACCACGATTCCGGCTACGACCGCATCTGGGAGGCCATGCACAACGTTACTTCCCATATGGACCGTGTGCGGTATCTGGACTCGGCCCTTTGCCGGGGAAATATTGCCTCGGTGCAGAAAGAGCACGAGCAGATCTTTGGCTACCTGCGGGACGGCCTGCCGCTGGACGTGGACGTAGAAGCCCTGTTTGAGCATCACCTTGGCATGTACCGCGAGAATTTCCAGAAGATATTGGAACGGTTCCCGGATTTCTTTGTACGGACATAAACCAAAAAGAGCGCCCGCTGCTGACCCTTACAAGGCCATGGCAGGGGGTACTTTTTTGGTTCAATACGGATACGGTTTTACGCCGGGCTGCGGATATCAATTTACGACGGCAGTGTTTCTGATGGATTTTGCACCAGAAATGCTGCTTTTTCTGTTCAAAACCCGGAAAAACAGAAGTTTGTGCTCTTGAATTGCCCGAAAAGCTTGCAGGAATGCAGGTTTTTGTGGTAATATTTAAGATACGTTCCCGTTGAGGGGAAGAAAGAGAGGGGTAATCAAATGATCAATATCTGCATCATTGCCACCATTGTGATCTATCTGGTGGGAATGCTGCTGGTTGGCTTTGTCTACAGCAAATCCAACGAGGACAGCAGCGATTTCTACCTCGGCGGCCGCACGATGGGCCCGCTGGTCACGGCTATGAGCGCCGAAGCCAGCGATATGTCCAGCTGGCTGCTGATGGGTATGCCGGGCCTTGCATATCTCACCGGCATCGCGTCGCCGGGCTGGACGGCCATCGGCCTTGCTGTGGGCACATGGCTCAACTGGCTCATCGTGGCCCGCCGCCTGCGCCGCTACTCGGCCAATCTGGATGCCATCACGGTGCCGCAGTTCCTTTCCCTGCGGTTCCATGACCAGCGCAACCTGCTCAACGCGCTGGGCGCGGTCATTATCATCGTGTTCTTCATCCCGTACACCGCTTCCGGCTTTGCCGCCTGCGGCAAGCTGTTCAACAGCCTGTTTGGCGTGGATTACATGGCGGCCATGATCCTGTCCGCTGTGGTCATTGTGGGCTACACCATCATGGGCGGCTTCCGCGCTGTGTCTACCACCGACCTGATCCAGTCCGTTGTCATGAGTATGGCGCTGATCGCGGTGCTGGTGTATGGTGTCAGCGTGGCAGGCGGCTGGGACGTGGTTCTGGACAACGCCCGCAGCCTGCCCGGCTACCTGACCATGGCTGCAAGCCACAATGTAGCCGACAACACCGCCACCTCCTACAGTCTGCTGGACATCGCGTCCACGCTGGCATGGGGTCTGGGCTACTTCGGCATGCCCCACATCCTGCTGCGCTTCATGGCCATTGAGGACGAAAAGAAGCTGGTGCTCAGCCGCCGCATTGCAAGCGTGTGGGTGGTCATTGCCATGACCGCTTCCATCGTCATCGGCATGGTGGGCCTGGGCATGACCAAGGCGGGCGCGCTGGAGTTCCTGAGCGGCTCTTCCAGCGAGACCCTGATCGTGCGCGTGGCCAGCCTGATCGCTCAGCACGGCGTGCTGGCAGCCATTCTGGCAGGCCTGATCCTTGCCGGCATCCTTGCCGCTACCATGTCCACCGCCGACAGCCAGATGCTGGCAGCGGCCTCCAGCGTATCCCAGAACATCCTGCAGGAGTTCGGCCACATGAAGCTGACCGAGAAGCAGAGCCTGTTCGCTGCCCGCCTGACCATCATCTGCATCAGCGTGGTGGGCGTGGTGCTGGCCCGCGACCCCAACTCCAGCGTGTTCGGCATCGTCAGCTTTGCATGGGCCGGCTTTGGCGGCTCCTTTGGCGCAGTGGTGCTGTGCTCCCTGTTCTGGAAGCGCTGCAACTGGCAGGGCGCACTGGCCGGTATGCTCTCCGGCGGCCTGATGGTCTTTGTATGGAAGTACATCATCAGCCCGCTGGGCGGCGTGTTTGGCATCTACGAGCTGCTGCCTGCCTTCCTGATGTCTCTGCTGGTCTGTGTTGTGGTGAGTCTTATTACCCCGGCACCCTCGGCAGAGATCGAGGCAGAGTTCGACGCTGCCAAGTAAAAACGATTTAAAATGCCCTCCGCTGTGCTCTGGGCATAGCAGCGGAAAATGATTGATCCTTATGCAAAAGAGCAAAGCCGGTGGGCTTTGCTCTTTTGCTTTTTCACGGGTGGGGACGCAGAGGAAAGCGGCATTTAATTCAAAAGGATCAGCCATGCTTCGCAGCATGGAAGCAGAAATCCAAAACAGAAAAAGAACAGAAGATCCAGCACGAGCCGCATCAGACGGGTAAGCGGCGTGCCGAAAGACATGGCGTGAATGATAAAAAGATTCACCTCACCCCAGCGCCGGTAGTAACCAGTTTGCTCAAAATTGTTCCAGAGCTCAAGAGATAGAAATTCAAATCCGGCAAACAATGGAAAAATGACCAGGGAGGACATCCAGCCGTCGGCCTGAAGCGAACCATCGCTGAGAGTCCGCCAGTGCACAGCTAATCTGCCTGGACAGGCAAAAATTCCCCACAGGGCAAGTGCAATGCTTAATGCAAGAAGAGCAGTACGCACAGAACGCCAGTCTACAGTGTGCTGGCGGCGCAGCATGGTGAAAAAATCTTCCAGAGGAACGGGAGGAGTGGCATCTTTTTGACGGGAGTCATGACAGTGCATCAGGTCAGCGAGGGTCAGGCCCAGCACATCGGCCAGCGGCTCCAGCGTGTTGATGTCTGGCAGCCCGATGCCGCGTTCCCAGCGGCTGACAGCTTTATCCGTAACGTGAAGCTGCTGAGCCAGTTCGGCCTGCGTCATGTTCCGCTCCCGGCGCACTTGTGCAAGGAATGCACCAAATTCTTTTGCATCCATTCTGCTCACATCCTTTTCCACAGGATAACACAGAAATGTGGAAAACACAACCGACGGAGCGTTTACCTGCCAGTCTGCAGAACAAAAAGGACGTGCTCCCTTGCGGGAACACGTCCTTTTTTATCGCTTCAGTATCAGGCGGAGATCAGCTTACAGCTGGGGGCCGGCAGAGACCAGAGCCTTGCCGTGCTCGTTGCCCTCGTACTTCTTGAAGTTCTTGATGAAGCGGCTTGCCAGATCCTTGGCCTTCTCTTCCCACTGGGAAGCGTCAGCATAGGTGTCGCGAGGATCCAGAATGCCGGTGTCCACGCCGTTCAGCACGGTGGGAACCTCGAAGTCGAAGTAGGGGATCTTCTTGGTGGGCACATTGTTGATGTCGCCGTTCAGGATGGCGTCGATGATGCCGCGGGTATCCTTGATGGAGATGCGCTTGCCGGTGCCGTTCCAGCCGGTGTTGACCAGATAAGCCTTTGCGCCGCTGGCCTTCATCTTCTTGACCAGCTCCTCAGCGTACTTGGTGGGGTGCAGCTCCAGGAAGGCCTGACCGAAGCAAGCGGAGAAGGTGGGGGTGGGCTCGGTGATGCCGCGCTCGGTGCCTGCCAGCTTTGCGGTAAAGCCGGACAGGAAGTAGTACTGGGTCTGCTCCGGGGTCAGGATGGAGACCGGGGGCAGAACGCCGAAGGCGTCAGCAGACAGGAAGATCACGTTCTTTGCTGCGGGAGCAGAAGAAACGGGACGCACGATGTTCTGGATGTGGTTGATGGGGTAGGACACACGGGTGTTCTCGGTGACAGACTTGTCAGCGAAGTCGATGTGGCCCTCGGCATCCAGAGTGACGTTCTCCAGCAGAGCGTTGCGCTTGATGGCGTTGTAGATATCGGGCTCGGACTCCTTATCCAGGTTGATGACCTTAGCGTAGCAGCCGCCCTCGAAGTTGAACACGCCGTTGTCGTCCCAGCCGTGCTCGTCATCGCCGATCAGCAGACGCTTGGGATCGGTGGACAGGGTGGTCTTGCCGGTGCCGGACAGACCGAAGAAGATGGCGGTGTTCTCGCCGTTCTTGTCGGTGTTGGCAGAGCAGTGCATGGAAGCAATGCCCTTCAGCGGCAGGAAGTAGTTCATCATGGAGAACATACCCTTCTTCATCTCGCCGCCGTACCAGGTGTTGACGATGACCTGCTCCTTGCTGGTGATGTTGAACAGCACAGCAGTCTCGGAGTTCAGGCCCAGCTCCTTGTAGTTCTCGACCTTCGCCTTGGAAGCGTTGTAAACAACGAAATCAGGCTCGAAGTTCTCCAGCTCCTCAGCGGTGGGACGGATGAACATATTGGTAACGAAGTGTGCCTGCCAAGCCACTTCCACGATGAAACGCACTGCCATGCGGGTATCCTTGTTGGCGCCGCAGAAAGCATCCACGACGTACAGGCGCTTGTTGGACAGCTCCTTCTGAGCGATCTCCTTGACAGCCTTCCAAGCCTCCTGAGAAGCGGGGTGGTTGTCGTTCTTGTACTCATCGCTGGTCCACCACACGGTGTCCTTGGAGTTCTCGTCCATCACGATGAACTTGTCCTTGGGAGAACGGCCGGTGTAGATGCCGGTCATCACGTTCACAGCACCCAGCTCGCTGACCTGACCCTTCTCGTAACCTTCCAGCTCGGGATTGGTCTCCTCGGCGAACAGCTGCTCGTAGGAGGGGTTGTGCACGACTTCAGTCGTGCCGGTGATGCCATACTTGGTAAGATCCAACTTTGCCATATTTGCGTACCTCTACTTTCGTTTGATCCTTACATAACTCTGTGTAGGAGATGCAGCGCCATTTATGGTACGGACACCGCATAAGGGGGAGACAGCACAAAACGATGCAATGCAAATTCTCCTGTCTATCATTATACACAAAAGCTTTTCAAAAGCAATAAATGGAAGGTTCTGTTTGCAAAAAAGAAACAAATTTCATAAACAAGCTTTCCCACATTAAGTAAATTCCCGAAGCCCTGCAGGGACGCAGACTGTGAAAAATAAGGCGGGACGGGAGAAAACCGACATTTTGATAAAAGTTTGACAAGCAGGGATACATTAAAAACAGGACGCTTTGCGCATTTTTATCCCCGATTTGCTGCTGCCTTTGTCTTATTGTGTAATTTTTGCGTTGGCTCAAACGTTTTTCTGGCGAAAGGACTTTCGTTGTGCTATACTTATTTTAAACAGAAACACTTTTCTGCCCGCCGCGGCGGCCCACATATAAAGGAACTGCCATGAAAACCATCTACATCCTACTCACCCGCTCCGGCACGCTGCTGTCCAAACTGGTCTATGCCGCCACCGGTGCCAGCTATACCCACGCCTCCATGGCGTTTGATGCAGAGCTGAGTTGCCTGTACAGCTCCACCCGCAAAAACGGCTACACCATGTTCCCTGCAGGCCCCAGCAAAGAATACCTGAACAAAGGCGTTTTCCGTCTGCGGGACGATGCCCCCTGTGTGCTGTACGCGCTGGAAGTGTCCGACGAGGCCTATGTCCGCGCCCTGCGCCGCACCGAGGAGTTCATGCGCCACAGCGAGGAGTACAGCTTTAATATTCTGGGGCTGATCCTGTGCGCACTGCATATCCGCTGGCAGCGCCGCCGGCATTATTTCTGCTCCCAGTTTGTCAGTGAGGTGCTGGAGCAAAGCGGCGCTTTGGCGCTGCCCAAGGACAGCACCCTGATGCACCCCAACGACTACCCCCAGCTGCCCCAGCTGAAGTGCCTGTACAAGGGACGCTTAGCCGACCTGCCCCAGCGCAAGGCCATGGATCTGGGCGAGACGCCCTCGATGGTCAGCATCTATACCGGCCTGCTGGTGGAGCTGCTGCAGCGCCGGGCGCAAAGGTTTTTTGAGTAATTTTGTTGTATAAAACTGAAATTTCCGCTTTTTTAGGTGTCGCTCTTGCTTTTTGCAGCCAATTGTGGTAATATTATTCGGCGGTATTGTTTTGCCGCAGAATATGCGCTCGTAGCTCAGCCGGTAGAGCATCTGACTTTTAATCAGAGGGCCAGGGATTCGAGTTCCCTCGAGCGCACCAAAATCCCACGAAGAATCGTAAGATTCCTCGTGGGATTTTCCATTTTCTGGGGCTCTGCACACTTTTGCACACTTTTTGCACACCGGCGGGAAAGCCGTGTTTTTTCTTGCATTGTCTGCATTCTGTGCATCGTGAGCGTTTTTTCCATACTTTTTTCAGGCGAACAGCAGGCGGGTGAACTCACGCCGCTGCTCGGGATTCATCTGTCGGACAACTTTCAGCATCCCTTCCGGGGTGATCTGGATGCTGTCCGGCAGATTTTCTTTTACCGGCACAGAGCCGGATTTGGGGGAACCGATGTCCTGTGAATAGAAGTCTGCTTCCAGCTTCTCAGCCAGCTCCAACCGGGGCTTGTCCTGCGTGTGGGCGTAGGTGTCCATCAGGATGCCGGTAGTGGCGTGACCGGTGTTGCCCTGCACGGCTTTGATGTTGCCGCCGGATTCGATCAACTGGTAAGTGGCACTGGAGTGGCGCAGACCGTGGAACACGATCTTCTCAAACTCCGGGTGCTCTGCACGCCAAGTGCGGTACCATTTAGAAAGGGCTTCCGGGGCAACAGGCATACCGTTGGGCAGGCGGAAGAGCTGGCCACAGTTGCGATATCTGCCATCCATGGCAAGCTCGTCCTGACGGAGCTTTTCCAGCCAAGCCAGCAGTTCCTCTTTCAAGGGTCTCGTCAGATAAAGGGTACGGCTGGATTTCTTGGTTTTCGGCTTCTTCAGCACCAGTGCGGAGCTGCTGCCCTCACGCTGGTCGGGGAAGATGTGGTAGATCTGATTCGGGTCGGTCTTTTCCAGTGCAGCCTTTTCGGTGCGCTGTAAGCTCCTGCCGACCGTGATGGTCCCACGTCCATCCGCTGCATCGAAGTCGATGTCTCCCGGCTGCAAGCCAAGGATCTCTCCGACACGCAGCGAGAGAATCATGCTCAGATGAACAGCAAGGTGGAGCGTAGGGTCGGACATGGTCTGCAACGCAGCAAGCATGGTCTTTTCGTCCCAGATGGCACGTTCTTCCGAGGTCGATTTCGGGGCTTCTCTCGGAATCGGTGACTTGAGGAGCAGACCCCACTCAACGGCATAGGAAAAAGCAGTCTTGAGCATGGCGTGGACTTCCCGGATGGAAGCACCCGTCAGAAACTGCCGCTTCTGTTTGTCGGTGAGCGTTTGCTTGACACCCTGCTTATACAGTCCGCGCGGTGTCCGGCTCAGCGTGACGTAAAACTGTTCGAGGTCATACGTCTGAACCTTCTGAATCTGCTTCTTGCCGAGATAGGGCACGACAAGATTCTGAATCATGGCTACCGTGTGGGTGTAGGTTTTGGGTGCCCACTTGTGCTTGCTGGACTGAATGGGAAGCCACTTGTACAGCATTTCCGCTACCGTCATCGCGTCAGGAATAAGGAACGTACCGTCCAAGAGTTCTTTCTCTACCGAGATCTTGCGGTCTTGCGCTTCCTTCTTGGTTTTGAAGCTCTCCCAGCCTTCACAGATTCGGCCAGCATGGTCTTTGTATTTGAAACGAACGGAGTAGGAATCTCCGCGCCTGAGAATAGATGCCATAGATATTCCCTCCCTCAGACCGCTGCAAACCAATCGTCAAAGCTCTGCTTGCTCACCCGGATGCTGGTACC
>ENA-ORUF01002752-ORUF01002752.1-human-gut-metagenome-genome-assembly--contig:-NODE-2752-length-14309-cov-4.337940_pt1 | contig 14309 bp, 13 predicted proteins | sample MGYA00242077_ERZ509203 | MGnify/ENA primary metagenome ERZ509203 (study PRJEB26280, sample SAMEA2338834) | human gut metagenome | biome: human gut; feature: human-associated habitat; material: faeces...
GACGCGCCCTCGGCGCTATAAAAAGCTTTTAAAGCTTTTTATCAGATTCTAGTATAAGATAGTGAATGGAGCGTATCGGTGCAGATACGCTCCATTTCTGATCCATATGGTGCAGCTGCAGTCCCTTGGCTCAGCTTGTCAAAAAAGCATGACCAGAGGGCGTTGCATACGGAAATACGATGGCATCAGCCCCGGGCCTGCTTCAGAGCTTGGGCCAGCTGATCTGGGCAGGAGGTGGCCTTGCTGCCGCAGCGAATGCCTTCCATCCGCTGGATGGCCTCATCCACCGGCATTCCTTTCAGCAGCATAGAGATGCCCTGAAGATTGCCGCTGCACCCGCCCACGACCTGGACGGACTGGATGAGGCCGTCCTCCACCTGGATGGTGAAGGACCGGGAGCAGACCCCTCTGGGTGTGTACTGAATGGTCATATCGAAACCGCTCCTTATGGACAAAAATGGGGCCGGCGGACCGGCTTTCCATCATTATACCCGGAGCGGGGAAAAAAGACAAGGGGTGGCCAGACGGGGTCAGCCCTCTTTCCGCTGGAGCTGAAGGCGGTCGGCGATCATGGCGATGAATTCGCTGTTGGTGGGCTTCCCCTTGACATTGGAAACTGTGTAGCCGAAGTATTTTTGCAGTGTTTCCAGGTCTCCCCTATCCCAGGCCACCTCGATGGCGTGGCGGATGGCCCGTTCTACACGGGAGGCCGTGGTGCCGAAGCGTTTGGCCACTTCAGGATAAAGGACCTTGGTGACTGCATTGATGACATCGATATCGTCTACGGCGATGAGGATGGCCTCCCGCAGATACTGATAACCCTTGATATGAGCAGGTACGCCCACCTCATGGATAATGGAGGTCACCATGGCCTCCAGACTGTGAGAGCGATTTCTGTCTTGTTCCAGAGATTCGAAGGTCGTCAGCTGGCGGATACGGGCGCAGATCGTGCTGAACCGGCAGGGCTTGACCATGTAGTGGTCGGCGCCATTGGAGGCGGCCAAGTCAGCAATGCTTCCCCGGACATAGCTGGAAAGCACCAGAATTTTCGGTTGACGTTCTAGGGACAGACTGCGCAGATGCTCCAGCACCTCCAGACCGTCCAGGCCGGACAGAACCATCTCCATCACGATCACATCGGGGAGCAGCGTTTGGGTCAGCTCCAGCAGCTGAAGGCCGTCTCCAGTTTCTCCAACGACCTCCATGTCCGGTTCGTTCTGAAAGGATTCCACCAGATGACAGCGAAACTCCTGGCTCGCGTCTGCGACCAGCAAGCGTTTGACACATTCCATTTTCCTCTCTCCTTCTGAACATCCATATCGTTGCGCCGATCAGGGGCAGGGTGGATCGACTTGGTAAATGTAACATATTTTGACTGTATATGCAAGACGAGAATTACAGAAAATGGCAAAAATAGTTCGCCCAGATATGACAAGAAGAATGGGGAAGCTACAAAATGGCAAGGTAATTATATACAAATTCTAGAAAAAAATGTCGATATAAGTGGAAAATATGTAGAAAATAATTGCCAGTTTTATGCCAGATCTGGGTCGCAGCATGGAGAGCGAGGTTTGGATGCGCTATCATAAAATGACAGATAACGACAAAATGTTGGAGAAGAAGAGGCGCAGGACAGAACCAAAAAATTTTGGAGAGAGGGAACTTTTTTTTCGTATCAGCGTCTATCAGAACAGAAACCCAATCAACAAAAAGGCTGACCGCCTGCTTAAAAGGAGTGTTAAATGATGAAAAGAACCCTGTCTGCCCTGATGATCAGCAGCGCACTGATGTGTGCCCTGTCTCTGCCCGCTATGGCTGTGGAGCCTGCTGCGGACCAAACTGACACGTCTCTGACTCAGGAAGAGACGCTTCCGGACAGCGTGCTGTACTATGGTACGGTGACGGAGGTGCTTCGGGATGAGAAAGGGGCAGTTTCCGCTCTGGTTCTCTTCTCTGATCGGCACGGCGATTATGTGATGAATCTCTCCGCAGATACTGTCTGGGTGGATGCGGGAAAGCGGGCGGCCTCCGATCCATCGAATCTTAAGGTGGGCGAAGTTGTCTATGTGTTCCACAGCGCTATCTCCACCCGCTCCCTGCCGCCCCAGTCCGCCGCCTACGCAGTGGTTCGCAATTTGCCCCAGGATATGGGCTGCCCGATGTACCACGAGGTGGAGGATGTGACGGAACAGGACGGCCGTTTGACCATTACAACAGACAATGGTGGGCTGCTGCTCTATGTGGGCAAGGATATCCAGTGTGTGGACTATGCCACAGGGAAGACTGTGGATCCCTCCGAGCTGAAGGCTGGGGGACGGGTAATGGCCTGGTACGATGCGGTGATGGAGAGTTACCCCGGCCAGGCAGTCCCGTACTGTTTGATGCTTCTGCCCCAGGCAGCGGATCAGGCTCAGGCAGATCAAGCTGCGGCGGCCGCGGAACTGGCGGATGGAACCGCTCTGAGCATTGTTTTGGAGGGGGATATGGTGCTCCCTATGAAGGGCAGCTATGAGAATGGTGCAGCCATGGTGCCCGTGGCTGTAGCTGCCCAGGCGCTGGGCTATGAGGTGACTTATACCCCCGGCCAGGATGGAGCACCTGCCCTGGTGACAGTGGAGAGCGAGACCTTCCGAGTCAGCCTTACGATTGGTCAGGAACAGATCTTCGGTGCCACGAAGATCGAGGGCGCAGTAGGTATGACCGCCCCCATGAAGTACGGGGCCGCCCCCCGCATCGAGGCTCCCGGCACTACCTGGGCTCCCGCTCAGCTGTTTGAGATGTTGGGCCGCACGGTTACCTTGGATGGTGACACTTTGTCCATCCAGTAAGATTAATCTGTACCCAAAAGGTAAAGAGATTCCCCTGTGCTGCACAGCACAGGGGAATCTCTTTTTAGATCGGGAAAACTGAAGTCAGCGGGCAGAGACATACTTGTGCAGAGTCTTGCGTACTGCACCGGGGCCGGCGAACAGTTCGGCAGCCATAGCCTCGATCTTCTCGCCCAGTCCGGCCTCGTAGAGATCCAGGCCGAACACATCCTTCCGGGTGTAGAGCTGCTTCAGGCAGCTCATGTCCTGGGCACCCTCCTGGATCTCCAGAGGGGCTACGATGGCCTGGAGTTCCTCCAGCAAGGGATCGGGAGAAGGCTCGAAGGACTGGCCAGCATCATTGATACCCTTGAGGTAGCGGGCGTAGCCGGCCAGCACCAAGGGGATGAGGACCAGTTCATCCATATTAAGCCCCTTGGCCTGATAGGCCTTGATGGTCTCGCCGAAGCGGATGGACAGCTTCTGGGAGGTGTCGGTGGCGATGCGCTGGGGAGCGTCCGGCATAAAGGGGTTGGGCAGGCGCTTGTTCAGTACCGCACCGATAAAGTCGGCGGGCTTGAGCACACCAGGATCCACCACCACAGGCATGGCCTCGATGTAGCCCATCTTGGTGATGAGGCCGCACAAGTCCTCGTCCTTCATCTCGGCGGAGATGAGGGTGTAGTCCAGCAGACAGCCATAGATGGACATGGCGGTATGCAGGGGGTTCAGACAGGTGCACACCTTCATCTTTTCCACCTTGTCCACCGTCTCACGGTCGGCGTACAGCACACCGCCCTGCTCCAGAGGAGGACGTCCGTTGGTGTACTGATCCTCGATGACCAGGTACTCAGTCTCCTCCGCGTTGACGAAGGGGGCGGTATAGGTGTGGCGGTCAGTAATGATGGTGTAGTTGTCCTCGAAGCCGTCCTCTTCCAGCATCTTCTGAACCTTGGCATCAGGGCGGGGAGTGATCTTGTCGATCATGCTCCAGGGGAAGGAGACCTTGCGCTCATCCTGCAAATAGTCCAGGAAGCCCTGGGGCACCAGGCCGGCTTTTACCCACGACTCAGCATAGGCCATAGCAGCGCTGCGCACCTTATCGCCATTGTGGGAGCAGTTGTCCATGCTCTGCACAGTGATGGGCATGGCTCCAGCCTGATAGCGCTCATACAGCAGGGCGGTGACCTTGCCCATGATCAGCTGAGGTTCAACCCCGCGCTCCAGATCAGCGGGGGAGACAGAATATCCCTTCTCAGTGATGGTGAAACTCACCATCTGGAGAGAGGGGTTGCGGAAGATTTCCACCAACCGGCCCCAATCGGCAGTAAACTGGGGATCGGCCTTCAGGCTCTCGGTGACGGAGGCTACCACCCGCTTCTCGATAGAGCCGTCGGACTTGAGCAGTACCAGCAGGCTCATGTTGTCATAGGGGCGATAAGCCTTGTCGATGATCTCGTAATCAAAGCCCTCGGCCACGATGACACCACGGTCATAGGAACCTGCATCCAGCACTCGCTGGAGCAGGGCGGCAGGAAAGGCGCGGAAGATGTTGCCAGCACCAAAGTGGATCCAGGTGGGCTCGTCGTGGGTCTTCTGGCGGACGGCCTCCAGGTCGAACTTGGGCAGCTCATAGCCCTTGTCCGCCCAGACCTGAGCGTCGCAGCCTTCAGATCGGATCTCAGAAAGTTTCATTGTAAAGTCCCTCTTTCCGGTCAATCACAGTTTGCGCTCCGCCCCGGTTCTGACGGAACCGGGGCGGGCGGATGGATGCATAAATCAGGCTTACTTGCCCTTCTTCTCTGCGTCCAGCTTGTCCAGCATATCCCAGATGCCCCACATATACATGATACCAAGGGCGCGGTCGTACAGGCCATAGCCGGGACGGCAGGTGCCGGGGCCCTCGCCCCACAGCTGACGGCCGTGGTCGGGGCGGATATAGCCCTCGAAGCCGCAATCGTGGTAGGCCTTCACGATGTCCAGGATGCGGGTGTCGCCATCGCAGTCCCGGTGGGAGGCCTCGCTGAAGTCGCCGTTGGGGAAGTGCTTGACGTTGCGGATGTGGGCAAAGGCGATGCGGTCGCAGTGCTTGCGCACGATCTCGGCCACGTTGTTCTTGGGGTTGGCTCCCAGGCTGCCGGAGCACAGGGTCAGGCAGTTATAGGGATCGTCTACCATGGACAGGAAGCGGTCGATGGCCTCGGCATCCACCAGCAGGCGGGGCAGGCCGAAGATATCCCAGGGGGGATCGTCCATGTGGATGGCCATTTTGATATCGCACTCGTGGCACACAGGCATCAGCTTCTCCAGGAAGTACTTCAGGTTCTCCCACAGCTTCTCCTTGGTCACGGGGCGATACATCTCGAACAGCTCGTCCAAACGGGCCATACGCTCCGGCTCCCAGCCGGGGAAGGTCATACCGTTCAGGTTCTTCAGGATATAGTCCGCCATAGCCCGGGGATCATCCTGAATCAGGTTCTTCTCATAGAACAGGGCGGTGGATCCGTCGGGCAGGGGGTGGAACAGGTCGGTGCGGGTCCAGTCGAACACGGGCATGAAGTTATAGCAGATCACCTTCACGCCGAACTCCTTCAGGTTCCGCATGGTCTGGATGTAGTTCTCAATGTATTGATCCCGAGTGGGCAGACCCACCTTGATGTCATCATGGACATTGACAGATTCTACCACGTCCATGTTGAAACCATAGGGTTCCAGCTGTTTCTGGACCTGGGCGATCTCTTCTTTCTCCCAGATCTCGCCGGGCTGCTTGTGATGCAGGGCCCAAACGATGCTGGTCACGCCGGGGATCTGCTTGATGTCAGACAGCTTGATGCTGTCGTTGCCCTCGCCGTACCAGCGAAAGCCCATCTGCATAGGCATAAATAAACCTCCTCATTCTTACACACAGGAGAGACAGAGATGGGAACTGTGCGCCCATTTATCCGCACTCTCAGGTCGCGTTCCTCCCGGGCTGCATACGAAAGCAGAACAGGCAGCAAGCCGGGAGGAACGGAAATTTAACATGGAAAAGGGTTCGATCAGCCGCCGAACCACTTCAGAGGCACCTCGATCAGCGGCGGGAAGATAGCCAGCAGGAAACAAAGGGCCGTCTGGGTCAGGAAATAGGGCATGGTGGGGGGGATGATCTTGTCCATCTTGACGTTGCCGGCGGCACAGGCCACATTCAGCACAGGGCCAACAGGGGGAGAGGTCAGACCCAGCACGTTCATCAGCACGAAGCACACACCGAAGTAGATGGGGCTGATGCCGGCGGCCTTGACCAGGGGCAGCATGATGGGGGTGAGGATCAGAATGCTGGGGGTGACGTCCATAGCCAGACCCACCACCACCACGATGAGCATCAGCACGATCATCAGAAGGGTGGGGTTGTCTACCAGACCCTCCAAGCCGGCAGTCATCAGCTGGGGGATGCGGGAGACCGTCATATAGTAGGCGGCTACGTTGGCGGCGGCCGCCAGGAACATGACTACTGCGGAGGTTTTGGCTGCGGACACAAAGACGGGGCCAAGGTCCTTCAGCTTCATCTCACGATACACAAAAAGACCAACCAGAATGGCGTAGACACAGGCGATGACGCCGGCCTCAGTGGCAGTAAACTTGCCAGAGTGCAGGCCAACCAGAATGATCACGGGGAGCAGCAAAGCCCACAGGCCGCCCAGGAAGATCCGGGCTGCTTCCTTGGGGGTGGGAGCCTTGAAGTCCTCAACGCTGGGGACGACGCCCTTCTTACGGGCACGGAGGAACCACACCACACAGGCAATGACGGTCAGGTACACAGCGGGAGCAATGCCGGCCATAAACATGGACTTGATGGAAACGCCAGCAGATACGCCGTAGACGATCATGGGCACAGAGGGAGGCATGATGGGGGCCACCAGGTTGGCGCTGGCTACCAGGGCGGAGGACTCCTCCCGGTTGTAACCGGAGCGAACCATCATGGGAATCAGGATGGCGCCCAGGGCGGCGCAGGCTGCCACAGCAGAGCCAACCAGAGCAGCGAACATCAGACAGGCGAAGATGGTGACATAGCCCAGACCGCCGCGGATGCGGCCCAGGAAAATGTCGCAGAAGGCAATGATCCGCTTGGTCAGGCCGCCGCGGTTCATGATCTCGCCGGCCAATACGAAGAAAGGCAGGGCCATCATGGTCACAGAGTCGGAACCCTGCATCAGGGTACGGGCGATGATGGTGGGATTGGCGTCGCCGCCGCCCATGGCCAGTGCAGTGCAGACGGCACAAAGCAGCAGGGCCATGGCGATGGGAAGCCCGATGCCGATACCAATGAGCATCGTAGCGATAAATACGGCAATGATCACTGCAGGCCGCCTCCTTCCTTGGCGATGGAGTCCTCCCCGCCATTGGCGCTGTGGCCAGTGAGCAGTTCAATGACAGACTCCTTCAGAACAAACATACGGTACAGATTTACCAGGGAAATGATGATAACGGATGCACCAAGCAGAACACCGGAGAAGTGAACCAGGAACACAGGGAAATGGGTGGCGACCCAGAAGTCATTGCGGTTATTCCAGGCGTTCAGGAAGGCACCGTGGGTTAGGATCCACATCAGCCAAATAATCAGGCCCTGGATGATGAAATACAAGACCTTCTGGCCCAGCGGGGGCAGCTTACAGATCAGGGTGTCGATCATCAGGTGCTGGTTTTCGCGGGCGGCAATGATGGCGCCAAGATAGATCAGATAGATAAAGCAGATACGGGCAATCTCCTCACTCCAGGGAAAGCCGATCCCGAACTGACGAAGAACGACGTTCATAAAAGTGAAGAAGATCATCACGCCCAGAAAAATGGCGATCAGAATCTCAATGCCGCGGAAGAGTTTATCCACCGCCGCACTGATCCCGTGGGATTTGCGACTGCTGTCGGACATAGAGAAACCTCCTCATTCAGGGTGAGACCGCGCCCCCCAGAGGGGGCACGGTCTTGGGGATTGGTTGATTACTGGACAGCTTCGATCTTCTCGATCAGAGCGGGAGCCCAGTCGTTGGCAGCCAACAGCTCGTTCAGAGTGGGCTGGATCTTCTCAATCATCTTGGTGCGCTCGGCCTCGGTCATCTGGGTGACGGTCACACCGGCAGCCTCGATGGTCTCGCGGTCAGTGTCAACGGAGGCAATGTAGTCCTCCCAAGCCTGCTTGGCAGTGGCCTTGGCAGCGTCGCGGACGACCTGCTGCTGCTCTTCGGTGAGCTTGCTCATGGCATTCTTGTTGCCGATGATCTCCAGGGTGGCAACGATGTGGTTGGTCTCATACAGATACTTCTGCACCTCCTGGAAGCTCTGAGCCACCACTGTCACCATGCCGTTATCCTGGCCGTCCACAGTGCCGGTCTCCAGGGCGGTGAACAGCTCGCCCAGGGAGATGACCTGAGCGGAGGCGCCCAGATCCTCCACGATGCCGATGTGGATGGGGTTGTTGGGCATACGGAACTTCTGACCGGCGAAGTCCTCCACACAAGTCAGAGGCTTGTTGGAAGTAAAGGTACGGGCGGAGTTGGGGCCCCAGGACAGCATCTCCACTTCAGGGAACTTCTCGTCAAAGGCAGCGCTCACTTCGTCAGCCACCTCGCCGGTCCACACGTTCATGGCGTGCTCCAGGTCACGGTACAGGAAGGGCCAGTCGGAGATCAGCATCATGGGGAACTCCTGATTCATGGGGGTGCCTACCACAGTGAAGTCCACAGAGCCGTCACGGACGCCCTGCCACAGTGCGGCCTCGTCGCCCAGCAGGCCGTCATGATAGACCTCGACCTTCACGGCGCCGTCGGTCTTTTCCTCGATCTGGGTCTTAAAGACGGTGTCCAGGGCGGCGGCCATGGGGTGGGTGGCGCCCCAGTTGTCGCCAATTTTCAGGGTGACAGAGTCGCTGCCACCTTCACCGCTGCCGCCGCAGCCGGCCAGCAGAGAGGCGGACAGAGCCGCAGCAAGAGTCACGGAAGCAATTTTCTTCATGTTCATGTTCGTTCTCCTCCTAATAATCTCATTCTCACAAACTTCTTTAACGCCAGCGGATCCGCTGGACGGTTAAATACGAATCGATCCGCTTATTCCCCGTCGAAGAGGATAACCATCTTCTTCATATCCTTCGGGGGGTGGATGATGTTCTCAAAGACCTGCTCGACCTGGGCGAAGGGGATATAGTGGCTTACCATACCGTCCAGCTGGAACTCATGACGGGCGAAGCGCTCGATGGTGGGCTGGAACTGATTGCAGGACATACGGGTGCCAATGATAGACAACTCACGGGTGTTGATCATGGCCTGAGTGATGCCTTCCTGAGCGGTGCAGAAGCCCATGGGGACGATGGTAGCTCCGTTGGCGGGGATGCCCATCTCCAGAAGAGCGGTAAGAGAACCGGGGTAGCAGGCGGAGTCAAAGATGACATCTACGCCGGCACCATTGGTGAACTCCTGGACAGCCTGCTTGAGATCCTGCTCCTTAGTATTGACAATGGCATCAGCTCCGTAGTCACGGGCACGCTCCAGAGAACTGGGATTGATGTCGGCACACATGACACGGCAGCCCTTGACTTTCAGGGTCTGGAGAATGACAGCACCGATGGTTCCGCTGCCCAGGACCAAGACGGTTTCGCCGCCCTGGATGCCAGCACGGGCGGTGCAGTGACCACCGATGGCAAAGGGTTCGATCAAGGCTGCATCCTGGAAGGAAAGCTCCTTAGGCATGACATAGACCTCATGCTCCGGAACGGCGAAATACTCTCTCCAACCGCCGTCAATAGCAGAGCCGCGGGCCTTCACCTGCCGGCACACGTTGCGGCGGCCAGCCCGGCACTGGGGGCACTCGCCGCAAGCCACCACCAGGTCTACCACCACATGGTCGCCCACTTTGACATTCTTGACGTCCTTGCCAACCGCCACAATGACGCCGGCATTCTCATGGCCGGGGACACGGGGGAATACGGCATTGGGGTTCTCGCCCAGGAACAGATGCACGTCGGAGCCGCACACACCGGCTGCTTTCATCTGAACCAGGACTTCATTGTCTGCGGGCTTGGGCACGGGGACTTCCCGGACCTCAAACTGCTTTGGGCCAATGATGACAACTTCCTTCATCGTTTCTTTCATCTCTTGTGACCACCCTTCTCAGTTTGGACCGGGTCATTTCCTTTTGCCGCTCTTTCTGGCATACGTACCACAGGCCCGGTCCCTGTCTCACTGACATTATTCTACAATACTTGTATACTAGAACACAAGATGGGGAATAAACAAAGATTTAAGTTATTTTTTATGCAAATCATAAAAAACTTTGAAAATTTGCATGAAAGGATTGGAATTTGTTTTCTTCTTCTGCTTCTTGGCCAATGAGCGGGTTATTTAAAATATTGGGGGAACTCCGCCTGAAGCTTTACGGCATCAACTTTATACCGGCTCAGATGGGTCTCCATCTGCCGCCGGGCCAAATCTGCGTTTCCAGCCCGGATCTGCCGGGTGATTTCCTCGTGATCCTGGACTGCGGCCTGTTGGCTTTCCACAGAGGTCAGAGACATACTGCGTACCCGGTCAAAATGGATGGAGATATTTTGAATGAGGCTGTGTACCTGAGATTTACGGGCGATCCGAAAGAGTGTCTCATGGAATTTATTGTCCAGCCACATAAGATTTTCAGGGTCGTAGTTGTCCAGGTAGAAATGTTGAAGGCGTACATTTTCCTCCAAAGCCTGAAGGTCTGCTGGGGTGATAAGGTCGCAGACCTGTTCCACGATGGCACACTCCAGTACATCACGCATGAAGCGGGATTCATCTACCAGATCGTAGTCGATGAGGGAGACAACACTTTTTCTTTGCGGGTAAGTCTCGATGATCTTCACCTTGGCAAGTTCGATCAGTGCCTCCCGTACCGGGGTGCGGGACAGGCCCATCTCAGAGGCCAGTTCATTTTCGCTGATCTGGCTTCCAGGCTCTAGGTGAAGGGATATGATATTGTCCTTAATGATCCGCAGGGCATAGTCGCGGCTGCTTTCCCGGGGAAGTCGTTCTGAGATATGCACGGGTGTCCTCCTATAACATTTCGGATCTTCCGGCCCGCATAGGGGATGATTCCATGTGGATTCGATTGATCTGCGTACTCAGAAGTCCGGTCAAAGCTATATTTTAATTTTATTGTGGCACATTGCGCACAAATTGTCTACTAGCATACTAGCAACAATTTCTGATGTTTTTTTGGAAGAAATGTCAACGGAAAGAAAAACAGCTGTGAGCGGCTCGTGTGGAGGCTCACAGCTGTGGGTGATGAAAATTCAATCTGATGTCAGGCGGCCTTGCCCAGGGACTGGCGGTTGCCCGTGTGATAGATGGGCTTCCACTCTACCTTTTTCACCAGAGCAGCCAGGGAGATGGGGATATAAGTAAACATAAAGAGGGGGAAGGTAAAGACATAGAGGAACTTTTTCCCGGTAGGAATCTGGATCTGATCCCACTCACACAGGACAGTGAGGATTCCATAGAGAAGCAGTCCCAGATAAAAACTGGCTACGGTGGACAGCAGGAAGCTGCCGGACACGGACAGGATTTCCTTCACAATGTAGGAGGGCTGACCCAAGCAGGCCAGACACACCACCAGATTGAAGGCGATGGTGACCAGAGTGAGCAGCATTCCGGGCGCGACGGTCATAAACATATCATAGCAGGACCAACTCTTCCGGCTGGGTTTTTGGCAGAACCCACGCACCAGGTCGCCGCTGTAATTGGCATTGACCTGATAGAAGCCTTTTGACCAACGCAGACGCTGATCCCAGGACTGCTGGAAGGCGGTGGGTTGTTCGTCATAAATGACCGCTTTATCACAGTAGCCAATACGGCGGCCCTTCAGGGCACAGCTGACGGAGAATTCAATATCTTCTGTGAGCAAATGATAGGGCCAGCCGCCATTCTCACGGATCACGTCGGCGGAGATGAGGAAGCCGGTACCTGAGACGTGGCAGTTGGTGCCCAGCAGCATACGAGGGAAGTTCAGGAAGCGGGCCTCTCGCAGGAACCAGATGGCATAACCAGCAGAGATCCAGTTGGCGCCAAAGTTCTGAGAGTTGCGGTAGCAGGTGATGGCGCCGTAGTCTCCACTGTCAAATACCTTGTTCATCTCCCGTACAAAGTTGGGGTCTACCAGGTTGTCGGCATCAAAAATCAAATAGCCGTCATACTGGTCGCGGCCCTCGTGAGCCAGGGTGCGGAAAAGATAGTCCAAGGCATAGCCTTTTCCCTTTTTGTGCTGGTTGAAGCGCTCATACACGATGGCGCCTGCCCTGCGGGATACCTGAGCTGTGTCATCTGTGCAGTTGTCTGCCACGACATAGACATCCAGCAAGTCTGATGGATAGTTCTGCTGTTTTAGAGTGTGGATCAGTTCACCAATTACTCCGGCCTCATTCCGGGCGGAGATCACCGCGGCATAGCGGTGGAGTTGTTGGGCCTCCGGCTGCTTCCAATGTTTCCGGCGGATCAGCCCCAGAAAGAGGTAGACCAGCTGATAGGAATAGGCCAGGGTGAACAGGACGGCCAGAAACAGGTTGAATGCCTCGACCATTCGGATCATATTCATAGAAAACACCTTTTTGATTGTCCGGAACTGCGTTTGCAGGTTTGTGCCCCTACCCCATCTATAGGATGAAGGGAAGAGCGCTCCGGCATTTGTTGATACGGACTAATTTTGACAGACCCCATGAGTGGGGCATACGTTTGGGTACGCACCATGATAGCACGCTTTTCAAATATTACAAGATTGTTTCTTGAGTCTTAATAAAAAGTTAAGAGTTCGTTCATAATTTCCTGTGTTGGTAGGAACAGAATGGAGATATTATGTGAAAAAATAGAACAAAAGTTGTGTATTAGTTAAAAAACAGGAAGCCTCCTGTGATAGGGAGACTTCCTGGGATTTAATATTTTTGTAACAATTAGAGAGGCGCGCTGCTGCGGAATGGCGTCAGTTCTGCCCGAATAAAGTACCCCTGGGGATGGCGGCACACAGGGCAGTTTGCGGGAGCAACGGTGGCATCTACAACATAGCCGCAGTGCAGGCACAGCCACTCTGCTTTTACATCGGAGACGAATAGACGATCCTGTTCCAGCAGGTCGGCATACCGGCCAAAGCGGTCTCCGTGGAGCTTTTCCACCCCGGCAATGTTCTCAAACAGCTTTCCGACCAGAGGAAATCCTTCCTCCATGGCGGTGTGGGCAAAGGCGGCATAGTCGTGTTCCCATTCCTGATACTCGTTATGCTGGGCGGCTCGGAGATAGTCCAACAGATCGGTATATAGATCCACTGGATAGGTGCCGTCCACCCGTACAGTCTGGCCGCTCAGGTCGTGAAGCTGACGGTAGAACTGTTTGGCATGGTTTTTTTCCTGCTCGGCGGTGAACAGGAATAGGCCCTGGATCACGGCCAGGCCGCTTTTGTGGGCGATTCCTGCTGCAATGGTATAGCGGCTGCGGGCCTGGCTCTCCCCGGCAAAAGCGCGCATCAGGTTCTCTCTGGTACGGCTGGTGGAAAAGTTTTTGGCTTGATCTGACATAGAAGATTCCTCCTTTGTATTATTTGGATTCTGTTCCAGTATGCCCGAAAACGATCCGGGCATTCCCTTTGCAGAAAATTTACAAAAGAGTCCGCTTCTCCTTGCCTTTTCCTCGTTGACCTAGTATAATGGAGGCAATTTAGGGTGTCATGTCACCCACACGAGGAGGATACCTCAGAGATGAAAGCAAAGACAAATCTGACCATGCTCTGCGATTTTTACGAGCTGACCATGGGGAACGGCTATTTCCAGACCGGTCTGGCCGACCGGATGTGCTATTTCGATGTATTTTACCGCTCCGTCCCGGATCAGGGCGGCTTTGCCATTGCGGCAGGTCTGGCCCAGGTGGTGGAGTATATCGAAAACCTGCACTTTGATGAGGAGGACATTACCTACCTGCGGTCAAAGGGCTGTTTTTCCGAGGGCTTTTTGGAATATTTGAGCGAATTCTCCTTTACTGGAGATATTTGGGCTGTTCCCGAGGGAACGCCTATCTTCCCAGGTGAGCCCATCCTGACCGTGCGTGCGCCGGCCATCCAGGCCCAGTTTATTGAGACCTTTGTGCTCCTCTGCCTCAATCATCAGTGCCTGATTGCAACCAAGTCCAACCGCATTGTGCGTGCGGCGGAGGGACGTCCGGTGGCAGAATTTGGTTCCCGCCGGGCACATGGTCCGGACGGGGCCCTGCTGGGTGCCCGGGCTTCTTATATCGCTGGCTGTGCAGCTACGGCTTGTACTATGGCTGACCAGCACTATGGTTCTCCCGCCACAGGTACGATGGCCCACTCCTGGGTACAGATGTTCCCTGACGAGTATACAGCCTTTAAGACCTACTGTGAGCTGTATCCCACCAATGCGACCCTGCTGGTGGACACTTATAATGTGCTCAAGTCCGGTGTGCCCAACGCTATCCGCGCATTCAAAGAGGTGCTGGCCCCTATGGG
>ENA-ORUF01002783-ORUF01002783.1-human-gut-metagenome-genome-assembly--contig:-NODE-2783-length-14146-cov-3.679725_pt1 | contig 14146 bp, 12 predicted proteins | sample MGYA00242077_ERZ509203 | MGnify/ENA primary metagenome ERZ509203 (study PRJEB26280, sample SAMEA2338834) | human gut metagenome | biome: human gut; feature: human-associated habitat; material: faeces...
ATTACATGTCGTCTTTAGGATACCATACTGGCCTTGAACCGTACTTTACTGTTTCTTAAAATCCCATTAAATGTGCCGCCGCAGAGGGCGGCGGGCGCTTGCCCAACTGATTATACTATGTTATAATCCCGATAGCAACCGGGGCGCGCGGGGTGCCCCGGTCTCTTTTTCCGCGGCCCGGCCCCGGAATGAGCAAGGTTTGGAATGGTGATGACATGGAAGGACGCAATATTGCGCTGAAGCTGATGTACAATGGAACAGCCTACCACGGGTGGCAGGTGCAGAAAAACGCAGTGACTGTAGCGGAGACCCTGGAGAAGGCTTTGAGTACCGTGGTGTGCCACCCGGTCAAGTGCACCGGTGCGGGGCGGACCGACGCAGGTGTCCATGCGGAAACCTATATAGCGAACTTTCGTACTACTTCCTCCATCCCTTGCGACCGGATCCCGCTGGCGGTGAATACTCGCCTGCCCCGGGACATCGTGGTGGTAAAGGCAACCCAAGTGCCTGATGGCTTCAATGCCATTGGCTCCTGCCTGCGGAAGGAGTATACCTACCGCATCTACAACTCTCGTCTGGGCAATCCGTTTTTTGTGGATCGGGCCTGGTTTTACCCCAAGCACCTGGATGAGACGGTCATGCAGCGGGCGGCAGATCAGTTTGTGGGTACTCACGACTTCCGGGCGGTTCGCTCGGTTGGGACAGAGACCCGGACTACGGTGCGTACAGTATACTATTTCAATGTGTCCCGTACTGGCGACCTGATCGAGTGCCGGGTGTGCGCCAACGGCTTCCTTTATAACATGGTGCGTGCTATGGCAGGAACCATCGTGTACGCGGCAGAAGGGAAGCTGGCGCCGGAGGACATCCCGGCGATCCTGGCCTCTGGGAACCGGACTCTGGCGGGCCCCACAGTGCCACCGGGAGGACTGTATATGACCAAGCTGTGGTATGAGGAGGACGTGCTGTGAAGGCGGTTTCCTGAATCAGATAAGGGGAGATACCATGAAGGAAAAAGAAGAGGGGGTAAAGCCCCAGAAATCAAGCCTGCTGGTCCGGCTGACTGCGCTTGCGGTAACAGCGGCTCTGCTGCTGGGGGCGCTGGCTCTGGTAGTCTATCGGGACCGCTTCAATCTGGACGCCCTGCGGCGGTGGTTTGAGTACCGGGAGCTGGAGACCAGCGAAACGGGTGAGGCAGAGCCCTTTACCCATGCCGGCGGAGAGCAGGCGTCCTTCGCCTATCTGAAAAATGGAGTGCTGATGGCCTCTGCTGCTGGAGCACGATACTACTCCCTTTCCGGCGAGTTGTATGCGGAGGAGGTCCAACATTTGGAGCACCCCGTACTATCTGCCTCAAAGGAGGCTGGGGTGGTGTATGATGCCGGGGGAGAAGATTTATTTGTGTTCCGCGGTGTGGAGGAGGCTTTCCATCTGGACCTGGGGAGTGGAGGAGAGCTTCTGTCTGCGCGGCTGAACAATGCTGGCTGGCTTGCAGTTACCTATCAGGGAGGCGGCCATAAGGGGTCGGTCACCGTATATGATGGGAGCTATACCAAGGAGATCATCAAAATCAATTTGTCAACATTTATTGTAGACGCCGCAGTTTCTCCAGACTGCCGGACAGTGGCCATCGTTACCATGGGGCAGGAAAATGGTTCTTTTCAGAGCCAGATCCGTTTCTATCCTGTCAACCAGAAGGAGCCGTCCGCCACAGTGTCGCTGGGCAACATGGTGGTGATGGACCTGGACTACGAGAGCGGGCGTCTCTGGGTGCTGGGGGAGGATCGGGTGTCCGCAGTATCAGAGGACGGCTCCGTAACTGGTTCCTACTCCCTGGGCCGGAACTATTTGAAGGGATGCAGTTTTGGCGGAGATGGTTTTGCTGTCCTGCTGCTCAGCCGCTACCGGGCGGGTTCCGCCGGTCAGGTGGTAGTGGTGGGGCCGGATGGGAGCGAGACTGCGTCCCTGACCCTTCCGGCCAATGTGCTGGATCTGGATGCGGCGGGGCGGTATCTGGCCCTGTTGAGCGGCGAGCGGCTGGAGGTGTACACCTCAGATCTGACGCCGTACAGTAGTCTGGAGCATACCCAGAACGCGCGGCACCTCTCGCTGGCTGACTCCGGCGCGGCGCTGCTGGCCAATGCCCAAAGGGCGTGGCTGTATCTTCCGTCCTGAAGGCCCAATAGCTGATCGATGTAAAGGAGTGTTTCATGAGTTGGTTGATTTTTGATGCGATTCTGGGGATCGCTCTGATCCTTGCGGTGGTCCAGGGCTACCGAAAAGGCTTTGTCTTGACGCTGTGTGGCTTTCTAGCTGTGTTTGTAGCTTTCTTTGGGGCCAGCGTCTTGTCCAATGCTTTGGCGGGGCCGGTGGCAGATGCGATCCGACCAGTGGTAGAGGAACGTCTGGAACTGGCTATGCAGAAGAGTCTGGAGGAGCAGGGGTGGTCCTCCGAGGAAGCGGAACAGCCAGCAGACGGCTCGCAGAGCCCGAAACCAGAGGAGCATTTCTCTCTGGAGCAGGTACTGGAACTGATCCAGGAGAGTAAAGTTTTTCAAAGCTTCTCCGGAGCCCTGCACAGTGCGGTCAGCCAGGGACTTCTGGAGGTGACCACCAGCGCCGCCCAGGCGGTTGCAGGCTACTTGGCCCGGGAAGTGGCCCGAATGGCCCTGTTTTTGATTTGCTTTGCGTTGGTACTGGTGGGATGGACTTTGCTCAGCCGAGTTCTGGATCTGGCCTTCCGACTTCCGGTTTTATCTACTCTAAACCACTGGAGCGGTGCAGCGGTAGGCTTGGGAAAGGGCTGCGTTCTGCTGTTCATCGCCTGCTGGCTGTTCCGGGATCTGTTCCCTGTGGAAGCGGTGAATCAGTCTATCCTACTCCGTTTTTTCTGCGGAGCTGGTCCGCTGACCCTTCCGGATGCGTTTTTTTAAAAGATTCATCACCAGTTCATAATTATAGTGTACCCTCGAAAGGTACAGATGCGCTTCCGGCAGGAACCGTATCTGTGGATCAGAAGTTTTCTCCTGAAAGGAGTTGGAACATAGTATGCAGCCAACACTGTGCAGCCGCTGCCACAAGAATGTAGCGGTGATCTTTATCAGCAAGCTGGAGGGGGGCGAGGCCAAGAATGAGGGTCTCTGCCTCAAGTGTGCCCGGGAACTGGGGATCAAGCCCATTGATGACATGATGAAGAAGATGGGGATTTCAGATGAGGATCTGGATAACCTCACCAATGAGATGATGTCCGCCTTTGGCGGTGCAGAAGGGATGGAGGGACTGCTGGCCCAGCCGGACGGAGGGGATGATGAGCAGGATGACGGTCGTACCGCCACCTTCCCCTTTTTGAGCCAACTGTTCGGCGGCGGCCCTGCTGCTGGCGGGAATGGCCCATCGGAGTCCCCGAAAGGGGAGAAAAATGCCGCAAATGGGAAAGGGGAGCGCCCACCCAAGCGGAAGTTTTTAGAGAGCTACTGTATCTCGCTGACGAAAAAGGCCCAGGCGGGACAGTTGGACCGGCTCATTGGCCGGGATCGGGAGCTGGAGCGGGTCATTCAGATCCTCAACCGCCGGCAGAAGAACAATCCCTGCCTCATTGGTGAGCCTGGTGTGGGCAAGACGGCCATTGCTGAGGGGCTGGCTATGAAGATTGCCAAGGGGGACGTTCCCTATAAACTCCAGGACAAGGAGGTCTATCTGCTGGATCTCACCGCCCTGGTGGCAGGCACCCAGTTCCGCGGCCAGTTTGAGAGCCGCATGAAGGGACTGATTGAGGAGATCCGCAAGCTGGGCAATATCATCCTGGTTATCGACGAGGTGCATAACATCGTGGGTGCTGGTGACGCGGAGGGTTCCATGAACGCCGCAAATATCCTGAAGCCTGCTTTGAGCCGGGGTGAACTTCAAGTGATTGGTGCTACCACCCTCAACGAGTACCGCAAGCACATCGAAAAGGACACCGCCCTAGAGCGGCGCTTCCAGCCCGTAGTGGTGGAGGAGCCCTCCATTGAGGACAGTGTGAAGATCATGGAGGGAATCGCTCCTTACTATGAGGCGTATCATCAGGTTTCCGTCTCTCCGGAGATGTGCCGGCTGGCGGTGACGATGAGCGAACGGTATATTACCGACCGCTATCTGCCGGACAAGGCCATTGACCTGCTGGATGAGGCATGCTCCAATGTGAATCTGAAAAACCGGACCCTGGCCCGGCGGGCGGAGATTGACAAGGAACTGGCCGACCTGAGTAAGGAGAAAGAGGTCATGATGGCCGCCGACACCGAGGAGGCGTATGCCAGACTGGCCAATATCCGCAGTCAGGAGCTGCGCCTTGCCGCCGAGCAGCAGCAGCTGGAGGGACAGTCTGTCCCTGCTCTGACGTCGGAGCATCTGGCCAATGTGATCGAACTGTGGACCAACATCCCAGCCAGCCAGATCCAGGAGCAGGAGTATCAGCGCCTTTCTCGGCTGGAGGAGCGGCTGAAGGCCCACATCATCGGTCAGGACGAGGCGGTACAGGCGGTGTCTGCCGCCATCCGCCGGGGCCGGGTAGGCATCAGCCCCAAGCGCAAGCCGGTCTCCTTTATCTTCGTGGGCTCCACCGGTGTAGGCAAGACCGAGCTGGTCAAGCAGTTGGCCCAGGATCTGTTCAATGTGCCGGAGGCCCTGATCCGGCTGGATATGTCAGAGTTTATGGAGAAGTATGCTGTCTCCCGGATCATCGGCTCCCCTCCCGGCTATGTGGGCTATGACGAGGCGGGTCAGCTGACCGAGAAGATCCGCCGCAAGCCCTACTCTGTGGTTCTCTTTGACGAGATCGAGAAGGCCCATCCCGATGTGCTCAATATCCTCCTTCAGATCCTGGACGACGGCCATATTACCGACGCCCACGGACGGAAGGTGAACTTTGAAAATACGGTTATCGTGATGACCTCAAACGCCGGCAGCAATAGCAAGGTGGGCTCTGTGGGCTTCAACCGTACCGCCGATGAGCAGGGAAAAGAGCGGGCCATGAAGGCGCTCCAGGAGTTCCTGCGGCCAGAGTTCCTCAACCGTGTGGACGAGGTGGTCTACTTCCACCAGCTGACGGAGGAGAATTTCCGAGCCATCGCCGCCCTGATGCTGAACGAACTGCGGGATTCCCTGGCGGAGAAGGGGCTTACCCTCGTCTGGGAGGACAGCCTGCTGGACTATCTGGTGAAAAAGTCCTACTCCGCGGCCTACGGAGCCCGGAATCTGCGCCGCCTGATCCAGAAGGAACTGGAGGATGCCATTGCCGCCCGGATCATCGACAGCTGGGAGCACCCGGTGACCCAGCTGCACGCCTCTGCCAATGGGGAAGAGCTGTGTCTCACCGCCCTGTGAGTCAGTTAGCGTAATGAAAAGTGGAAAAAGGCCGCCTCAGGGCGGCCTTTTTCCGGTTGCGGGCTTGACCCGCTGAGGAGGTTTTCCACATGGTACACCTGTATTGTGGAGAAGGAAAGGGAAAAACCACCGCCGCTATGGGACTTGCCTTGCGGATGGCGGGGCGAAACAGAGAGGTAGTTGTTGCCCAGTTTTTGAAGGGGGAGGACAGCGGCGAGCGGCTGGCCCTGGCTCTGGTGCCAGGGGTGCATCTGCTGGAGGTGCCAGAGAAAGTCAAGTTCTCCTTCCGGCTTACTCCGGAGGAACGGGAAGCAGAGCGGGCCCGGAACATCCGCCTGCTGGCTCTGGCCCGGGAGGCGGCTGTTGCGCCCTCCTGCGGCCTGCTGGTGCTGGACGAGGTGTGTGCCGCGGTGAATACCGGACTGCTGCCTCTGGAGGATGTGCTGGACTGCCTGGACTCCCTCACCTGTGAGGTGGTCCTCACCGGCCGGGATCCGGTTCCGGAGCTTCGGGATCGGGCGGACTATCTCACGGAGATGCGGAAGATCCGCCACCCCTTCGACCGGGGAGTGTACGCAAGAACAGGGATAGAACGGTGAAGAAGATGGCTTTGAAAGGATTGCTCGAGAGGCGGAGGGAGTGGGGAACGTCAGGCTGCACCTTCCAGTTCCTCCCGGGCTTCCCGCTCATTGTCGGCTGAAAAACAGAAGCGTCCTGCTCCGTCATATACCTCGATGTGGTCCCGTACCCATACCATGCTGTATTCCATGTGTTGACGCTCCCTTCTTTGATGTTGGGTCCAGTATAGCGGAATAAAAGTCCAATAAACCGGACTTTTTATGGCGTGGCTCTGGGGGAGTCTGTGGACGGATGGGGAGGCACAGATGGAGCATCAGGCTTAGATCAGAGGAGGTGAGAGGAATGGAGCCGATTTTTTACACCGTCCGGGAGATCAATGGGGACTATGCGGAACTGGTCACCGACGGGGGCCAGGAGCACTCCATTACCATGTTTCTGCTGCCGGAGGGTACCACTGTGGGAAGCAGGCTGAAGCTGGAGAATTTTCAGTGGGAGCTGCTGGCGGGTTTTCCCGCAATTCCAGGAAGAAGGACGGTGGGAACGAGGAAGAAAAATATCCCTCCGGACAGTTGTCCGGAGGGATTATTGGGATCAAAAAAGGTCCGTTGGATTACCGCTTGTTGGAGCGTCTCCAGATGTGCATCTTCTCTGCATCCTGGATCAGCTGCTCACGGAAGTCGGGGTGGGCGATGCCGATGAGAGCCTCAGCCCGCTCCCAGGTGGACAGGCCCTTCAGGTTGACCATGCCGTACTCCGTGACCACATAGTGGCCGCAGGAGCGGGGATCGGTGCAGATGGAGCCCTGGGTCAGGGTGGGGACGATGCGGCTCTTGACGGTGCCGTCCTTGCCGGTGACGGTGGAGGACATACAGATGAAGCTCTTGCCGCCGTTGGACAGGTAGGCGCCCATGGCGAAGTCCAGCTGGCCGCCGGTGCCGGAGATGTGCTTGATACCGGCGGACTCGGCATTGATTTGGCCGAACAGGTCCATGTCAATGGCATTGTTGATGGAGATAAAGTTGTCGATCTGAGCGATGACCCGAACGTCATTGGTGTAGTCCACGGGAGCGCCCATCACATCGGGATTGCGGTCCACATAGTCGTACAGCTTCTTGGTGCCGGCGGCAAAGGCGAACACCTGGCGGCCCTTGTCCAAGGACTTGTTCCGGCCGGTGATCTTGCCAGCGGCGGCCATGTCCACGAAGCCGTCCACATACATCTCGGTATGGACAGACAGATCCTTCAGGTCGGACTGGGCGATCATGGCGCCGATGGTGTTGGGCATCCCACCGATACCCAGCTGCAGGCAAGCGCCATTGGGAATCTCGGGTACGACCAGGTTAGCCACGGCGCGATCCACAGCAGTGGGCTCGCCGCCGGCGCCCAGCTGGGCCACGGGGGGATTATCCCCCTCCACCACATAGGTTACGTCCTGAATATTGATCTCAGTACCGGTCAGGCCGTATACCCAAGGCATATTTTCATTGACCTCGACAATGATGCACTTGGCCCGGGACATGATGTCGGCGATATGGGAGGCGGCCAGGCCGAAGTTGAAGTTACCGTGGGCGTCCATGGGGGTGGTCTGGAGCATCACAACATCCACGGGGGAGAGGTTCTCCCGGTAGAAACGGGGAAGCTCAGAATAACGCATAGGAGAGAAATAGCCCATGCCCTTGGTGATGATCTTGCGGTCGATGCCGCTGCAGTGCCAGGAGTGCCAGGTGAAGTGGTCGCCGGCATCCTCGGCCTTGGCGATTTCGGGCATCCACATGGTGACGCCGCCGCGGATCTTCACATCAGTGAGTTCGTCCTTGCGCTCAGCCAGGGCTTTGTCCAGCGCCACAGGGTGGTTGGTGCACCAGGTGTAGTCCACCCAGTCGCCAGATTTGACCACCTTAACAGCTTCCTGGGCGGTGGTCAGCTTTTGTTGGTACATAGCTTGATAGTCCATTTTAATACCCTCCGTTTTATAGAATCAAATAATTGTGATTAGTTATCTAAATAGTAGGGCTTCATCAGACTGTGCTGCTCGGTGGAGTCCTTGGTTCGGCTGGACTTCATGGGTTCGATTGGGCCCCGGGGGCCTCCATGGGAGCGGCGACGGTCTGGGCGGCGGGAGTTGCCGGATGTAGATGCGGCTTTCCGGTCTTGATGGGTACTGTGGCCGCTTCTTGTGTTCTGGGGAGTCTCCGCCTTGACAGATGACTGACGGGGACTGTTGTTGCGGCTACTGTGCTTCCGACTGCGAGGGGCAGAGCGGCGGCTGCCCTCCCGATGACTTTCCTGAGCCGGCGTTGGCTTTCGGGGAGCCAAAAGACGGGCGGTAGCATCCATAATATGATCACCGGCCAGCGGGTCGGGTCGGTCAAATTCTGTTCGGGGCATGGCAGACCCAGTCTCCATCTGGGTACCCGGACGAGTCGGTTTGCTGCGGCGGGAGGACTCCTCAGAAGGAGATTGAGGCGGCTGGGTTGCTTGTGCCTCCTGCGGTTGCGAAGTCCCCTTCTTCCTTTTTCGACGGCGTTTTCTGGCGGGCTTTTCTTCTGCGCAGTCTGGTGCAGGCTGTGTTTCTGATAGAACTTGGGCGGATTTCTGCTTGCGCTCCTCAGCGGCGGCCTTGTTGGCTGCGTCCCGCTGGCGGCGCTGTTCCTTGGCAGCTGCTCGAGCCTCCGCATCCTCTTCATTGACAATACGGCCTCTGGAGTCTCGTTTTGGAGCTTCCAGCACCACCATAGGGAATGGATGATTTTCTACCACTGGAACGGTCCGGCCAATGAGTTTTTCAATGTCCTTCAGCAGTGGCTTCTCGCCAAAATCGCAGAAGGAGATGGCTACGCCCTCCCGGCCTGCGCGGCCGGTACGGCCAATACGGTGGACATAGGTCTCCGGTACCTCGGGAAGGTTATAGTTGAATACATGGGAGAGTTCATCGATGTCAAGACCGCGGGCGGCGATGTCGGTGGCCACAAGGCAGCGGATCCGTCCGCTCTTAAAATCGGATAGTGCCTGTTGTCGGGCAGTCTGACTCTTGTTTCCGTGGATGGCAGCGGCGGTGATCCCATTTTTGCTCAGATCCCGGGCTACCTTGTTGGCACCGTGTTTGGTGCGGGTGAACACCAGAGCGTTTTTCACACCCAGCTGTTCGATCAGAAGGGCCAGCAGCTTGGTCTTGTTGCCTTTATCCACAAAATAGATGGATTGTTGGATGGCCTCCACTGGGGAGGACACTGGGTCTACTGCCACACGGGCTGGGTCGTGGAGCAGGGAGTTGACCAGGGCAGCGATCTCCGGCGGCATTGTAGCAGAGAAGAGCATAGTCTGCTTTTTGACGGGGAGCCATTTTAGAATCTTTTTCACGTCATGGATGAAGCCCATGTCCAGCATTCGGTCGGCCTCGTCCAAAACAAAAATTTCTATGTCTTCCAGCCGGACGAAGCCCTGCTGATACAGATCCATCAGCCGGCCCGGCGTGGCCACCAGAATATCCACACCGCGGCTTAAGGCATCCACCTGAGGGTTCTGACCTACTCCGCCGAAAATGACCGTGTGGCACAGAGACAGATTGGCTCCATAGGCGGCGAAACTTTCGCCGATCTGGATGGCCAACTCACGTGTAGGGGTAAGAATCAGGGCACGGATTTGATGGTTTGATGTCCGGGACGTGCTTAGCCGCTGAAGGATGGGAGCGGCAAAGGCACATGTTTTGCCGGTGCCTGTCTGGGCACAGCCCAGCACATCCCGTCCTGCCAGGGCAGGAGGAATGGCCTGCTCCTGAATGGGGGAGGGGGCCTCATAGCCCTGCTCCTTCAGAGCGGCCAAAATGGGGGCGCACAGCCCCAGGGATTGAAATGTCATGTTGTTCTTCCTTCTTTTCATTCTGACCCGTGGGAGATCCCAGGGCGGCCCGCGTTTTCCGGCCTGGAGCCGGAGCCCCGCGGGCTGGGGTCAGGGGAGGCCCTTCTCCAGAAGGGCCAGCACATGAGAGACAGTCTGAGCCAGCTCCTGACCCGGCAGGGCATCCACGACCCAGTCGGCGTACTGCTCATACAGGGGGGCACGGAGAGTGAGGATGTCTTCCAATGTCTGCCCGGGTTCCAGAGCGATCCCTCTGGAGTCCAGATTGTGGATGCGGGACTTCAGCTCGTCCAGAGGCACCCGGAGATAGATTACGGGCCCCATAGACTTCAAGTGATTGATTGCGCCCTCGCGGCAGACCACACTGCCTCCGGGGGCGATGACATAGTGGTCGCAGCAGACTGAGCGTACCGCCCGTTCCTCTGCATCCAGAAAATAAGATACGCCCCGGCGGTCCAGAATATCTTGAAGCAGGGCATTTTCCTGCTGCTGGATGACCAAATCGGTGTCAAGAAAGCCACGGCCCAATGCTTTGGCCAACAGGACGCCCACGGTGCTCTTTCCAGAGCCCGGCATCCCGATCAGTGTAATATTGCTCACAGTCCCATTCCTCTCATGCTGCTTTGGTAACAGCCTTTAGTTTACCATAGTTTTTACAAAAAAGAAAGTGGGAAAAGCACTGTGTGGGGATTTATGAAGGGGAAACGATCTGCTGTGCCGGTGAAAGGATGCTTTTGCTGCGGCGGAAAATTTTATTGCAATCGGCGGCGGTTCACGTTAAAATAAATATGATTCCACAGGATAATCGGAGTGCTGTCTCATAGAGATGGCATTTTTCCAGACTACACTATATGATAAAAGGAGGTATCCGAGTGGATACGATTTATATCACCGGACACCGAAACCCTGACACAGACTCCATTGTGTCGGCCATGTCCTATGCCGCACTGAAAAATGCTCTGGGTGATCGCCAGTACCAGGCGGCCCGCCTGGGACAGATCAGCGACGAGACTCAGGCGGTTCTGGACCGCTTCGGCGCCCAGCCTCCCATGCTGATTACCAACCTGCGCACCCAGGTGCAGGATCTGGATTATGATACGCCGCCCATCTTATCCCCAGGCGTCACAGTCAGCCGGGCATGGCAGATGATGCAGAAGGATAAACTCTCTGTTCTTCCGATTGCCAATGAGGATGGGACACTGTACGGCATGATCTCTGCGGGCGATGTGGCCAACAATGATGTGGCCTCAGTTCGGAACCCTGTGATTCAGGATATTCCAGTGTACAATCTTCTCTCTGTGCTGGAGGGCCATGTGCTCAACCGCTGCGGCGAGGTCAAAGACACCATCTCTGGTGCGGTGTCCATTGCTCTGCCTACGGACCGGGAGAACCTGATGTTTTCTCATCCGGAGAGCATTGTGATCTGCGGCAAGCAACCGGATATGGTTCGCCGGGCCATCGAGATGAATGTCAGCTGCGTCATCGTCTGCCAGGCGGAGGTGGAGCAGGAACTGCTGGAGCAGGAGACGGATACCTGTGTGATTTCTACTCCATTTGACGCCTATCAGGTGGTGCGGCTGATCTGCCACGCCATGCCGGTCAGCCATGTCTGTAAAAACCACGACCTGGTCTATTTTCATCTGAGCGACTATATCGACGATGTGCAGAACCGGGTGCTGGAGAGCCGCTTCCGTGCCTACCCCATTCTGGACGAGAATGAGCGGGTGGTGGGGATGCTGTCCCGCTTCCACCTGCTGCGTCCCCGGCGCAAGCGGGTTGTGCTGATGGATCACAATGAGCGGGCACAGTCTGTGGCGGGCCTGGAGCAGGCAGAGATCCTGGAAATTGTGGATCACCACCGCTTGGCCGACATCGAGACGAAAAACCCAATCTATGTCCGCAACGAGCCGGTTGGCAGCACCTCCACCATCGTGGCGGGGATGTATCAGGAGAAGGGCCTGATGCCGTCCACCAAGATGGCGGGGCTGATGGCGGCGGCCATCGTCTCGGACACTGTGATGTTCAAGTCCCCCACCTGTACCCAGAGGGACATCGATCTGGCCAACCGCATGGCCCGCATCGCCAATGTCTCTCTGGATGAGCTGGGGAAGGCTATCTTCTCAGCTACCTGCGGAGATGACAAGACGGTGGAGGCCATGCTGAACACAGATTATAAGGAGTTCCACATTGCGGGGCACAATCTGGCGGTCAGCCAGATCACCTGCATGGACTCCGACCGCCTGCTTAAGCGCAGAGACGAGTTTTTGCAGGCCATGCAGGCCATCCGTCAGAAGCAGAAGATGGACACGGTGCTGCTGATGATCACCGACGTGCTGCTGGATGGCACGCAGCTGCTCTATGTGGGGGATGAGAACACCATCCGCCAGGCATTTGACATCCACAGCGAGGAGGAGAACTGTGCCTTCCTGCCCAAAATTATGTCTCGGAAGAAGCAGATCATTCCCATGCTGTCCGGCCTGTGGGGCTGACCCATCCAATCAAAACAGAAAAAAGCTCCGGAAGCCGTCTGACCGCTTCCGGAGCTTTTTGTATATGAGATTGTACTGTCTTTTCAGGCAAGTATTATTTGCTTGGTTTTCTCGAGAAAAGAAAAACAGCCGCCTAGATAGACGACTGTTTTCTGGTGGAGATAAGCGGGATCGAACCGCTGACCTCTTGAATGCCATTCAAGCGCTCTCCCAGCTGAGCTATACCCCCAAAAGTTTGCTGCGCATTTCTGTTTTGCCTCAGCGCAAGATATATGTTACCAGACAGAGCGGGATTTGTCAACAAAAAAATAAAAAAATTTACGGCTCCTCTCCGTGGCTCCTGTCGATGGAAAGGCCAGATTAGGGTAGAGATATTGAGGACATGTAAGTTTGCTGTTCGGTGTAACAGGGAACAGAAAACGCCGCAGCACATCAGTGCTGCGGCGATTCATGGGCTTAGTAATACTTCTTGCGGTTCTTACGAGCAGCCTCGGACTTCTTGCGGCGCTTGACGCTGGGACTCTCGTAGTGCTCACGCTTACGAACCTCAGCCAGCACGCCAGACTTGGCACAGCTGCGCTTGAAACGCTTCAGAGCGCTCTCCAAAGACTCGTTTTCTCTGACACGGACTTCCGACATTTATATTTCCCTCCCTCCGGCGCAACGGGGCGTCCCCTGCTGCGAAAGGGCCATTTATATGGCTTTAACAGAACCATTATATTTGAAATTGCGTCAAATGTCAAGTTCTTCTTTGGTCGAAAAATTTGAATTTTTTGTGACCATGAACGGGCGGGCTCAGGCTTTGGGCTTGAAGATCAGGCTGACCAGCTTACCCTTAACCACGATAGACTTCACCAGATCTTTGCCCTCGGCCAGCTTGGCCACTTTGGGGTCGGCCAGGGCAGCGGAGACAATCTCCTCATCGCTGGCGTCAGTAGGCACCACAATGTTGGCCTTTACCTTGCCGGATACCTGAACAGCCATCTGTGTGGTAGCGGCCACAGTTTTGCTCTCGTCATACTCAGGCCAGGACTGGAGGCACACCTGACCGCCGTAGCCGGCCATCTCCCACAGCTCCTCACACATGTGGGGGGCAAAGGGGGAGAGCATCAGCAGCAGGGCCTTCATGTCGCCCCGGCTGGCGCCGTTGGCATAGAAGTCGTTGACCAGGGACATCAGCGCAGCGATGGCGGTGTTGAACTTCATGGCCTCGATGTCCTCAGACACCTTCTTGATGGCCTTGTGGACAGCGGCCTCGTTGGCCTTGGAGTAGGCATCATCGGTGTGCTCCTGCTCGGTGGCCAAGTTCCATACCCGGTCCAGGAAGCGCTTGCAGCCCCGGACGGAGTCGTCGGACCAGACGGCAGTTTTTTCAAAGTCGCCGATGAACATGATATACAGGCGCATGGTGTCTGCGCCGTAATCCCGGATCACATCGTCGGGGTTGACCACGTTGCCCAGAGACTTGGACATCTTAACGGAGGGACGCAGGGCCTGATTGCCGTACTTTTCAATGAGAGCCTGCTTCTCCTCCTCGGTCTCAACATTGCCCACATAGTGGGGATTTTTGCCCAGGATCATGCCATGGCTGGTGCGCTTGGCGTAGGGCTCGGCGCAGGGGATGACCCCAATGTCATGGAGGAAGTTGTTCCAGAACCGGGAGTAGAGCAGATGGAGGGTGGTGTGCTCCATGCCGCCGTTGTACCAGTCCACCTGGCCCCAGTAGCGCAGCGCCTCCTGGGAGGCCAAGGCCTTGTCATTGTGGGGGTCCATGTACCGCAGGAAGTACCAGGAAGACCCAGCCCACTGGGGCATGGTGTCGGTCTCCCGCTGGGCGGGGCCGCCGCAGCAGGGGCAGG
>ENA-ORUF01002790-ORUF01002790.1-human-gut-metagenome-genome-assembly--contig:-NODE-2790-length-14105-cov-6.494021_pt1 | contig 14105 bp, 9 predicted proteins | sample MGYA00242077_ERZ509203 | MGnify/ENA primary metagenome ERZ509203 (study PRJEB26280, sample SAMEA2338834) | human gut metagenome | biome: human gut; feature: human-associated habitat; material: faeces...
TGCTCAGGAACTTATAAATAAAGTTAAATCAAAGTGTTGCGGAATTAAGGTATAAGTTCAAATAATAAAAGTCCCTCATCCATAATTCCTAAATGGATGAGAGACTTTTGTTCAATCTTACTTTCTCAACGCCTTCTCAATTATAAACAACCGATAATCATAATCCTCTCTTAACTTTTTCGTCGGTGCCATTGCCTTGGCTTTGACATATTCCTGTTTCAAATCCATCAGACATCCATACCAAAAATGAGCTCTTGCCGGAACAGACAGATATGAAATGCTTTCAATTGGCTCCATTCCCCAATGAGAATTAGTTTCTCCAATCGCAAAGCTAGAAGAACCGGATGATGAACCTTTTTCTTTCACCGGACTTACATCCGACCATGAAATAACAGCATTCACGAATTGTCCTTGCATAAAACGCTTAAAATCAGCAGAACTCTTACCCATCCTGGCTTCCTTGAATAAGAAACTTATCAGATCTGAAATAGCTTGCTGTTGCGTGTAAGGATCATTCGATTTACTTTCACTAAGCCAGATATTACTCAACTGCACTAATACCAAGTTTCCCAGGAATTTTTGAGAATAATCGGCAACACTCCCTGTTAAGGCACAATGATTCAGCAATTCCTTATCATCCATCCATGTCATCTTTTCAATCGCATCCAGCATCCATAAAAAAGATTGGCGTTGAACCTCTTTGGGCACTGATTGAAAAGAAGGATAAACATCTCCATAGTAACTATCATTCAAATAAATACCACCCACTTGTTGCAGTACATGCTTCATATATTCATTCACCTGCTTGATGATATGACCATATAAAACAGCACGCAGCTCATAGTCCACATCCTCCTTGTCCAACCACTGGTTGGCATTCTTTATTACTTTCGCTATATTCTCACAAGCTATTGTTGCCGAACGGATAGCATCATTCCCTAAATCCCTTTCCATTCCACGAGGGTCATAATACGCTTTCCTGTTTTGCGGCCCTTTAAACAACAATAACGGATTGTGGTTACGTTCAGATATCAACGATTGCAAACCGGGTAATTCCTCCTGCGGCGTATTCTTTTTCATAGGTTGATACAAATAACGAATTACCCAATCATCATATACCCCTAACACCGATTGCACCAGAGGCATTCCTTCACTATAACTATCATCAGAAAGCAAATAGTTCATGGGGAGCTTGTCCATAACGGAAGCAGATAGCCCATGCTGCTTAACAAACTCCTTCGACCGAAGCGAATCAACAGGATAAGCAATAGATCCTGCCATATTATCACTCAACCCCAAACAATGTCCCCAATGCCTCAACAATAAAGACGTTAACGCTTCCTCAACCAAGCCTTCATCGGGCAGCAACGTACGAGCCTTCTCATTAAAAGAAGATGTTTGCAGGAAATAATCCAACTGTATTTTCGATGCCAAGTTGTGCGGAATGTAAATATTGGCACTTATAATCTCTCCTGTCAACGGATCACTCCAACAGTTGTCTGTAATCTGGTTAGACGGTGAAATGATATAACGAATACAGGATTTAGTAATATTATTGGCATCAAACACCGTACCGTCTTTAGGATAAGGCTTCACTACCAACGCATTGGGAAAACCAATCTTCTGGAAAGACTTGTTCCATATATCAGCACTACGATATACACAGCGCTGCCAGCTTTCGGGCAACAGAGTATCTACATAAAAGACAATAGAGTTTTCCTCTGTCAAATTCCAACGATTCACCCAATACTGCACTTCACTTCCTTGCGCTTTATCCGAAAAGCTAACTTTGTCACTCCATAGAGTACCAACACGAGGATCTGCCAAACGGGGAAGATAATCTTCATCCTCCGGTAATAACATAAATGTACGCTTCACAACCGCACTGAAAGGAATATCGTCTGCTATCGGGAAAAGCCCGAACAACGACATGGAAAGACTATAACTCATATTGCATGAAATAGATACATTATCCGAGTAAGAGGCAATCCCGGATATCATCGACCGGTCTTGTTTAAAAGTAGCCTTCCTTTTCACCCAGCCATCCATTGTATTATATGCCTTCGGATCTATCGGATTCATGTATTCGTCATCTTTAAACACATAAGAAGTGACATCAATCACCAAAGCACTATCAGGAGAATAAGCCTTGATTGGAAACTGCTCCAGAACAATATCACTAAAGCTCTTTTTCAATGCATCGCCGATACGAGAGCCATCACCGGTAGTCGGACGATTGGCAACCCGATAAAGTCTGACCAACGAATCAGATTGGCAAAATCTCACCTGTAAAGAAGTGGCAGGGCGAAATCCCACGGACGATTCCTGTGGATTACTGACTTTATCAACCACCCCTCCCATCAACAGACGTTTACCTAAAACAGCCTTAGGTATTTCCATATATATCTTATTCTCAATCCAATAAAGATTCATTAATCCCTTGGACTCCATGCTATTGGATTTACCTTTCAATAGCTTTTCATAATCACTCTTCGATTTTACCTGCTCTGTTTTTTTCTTTTTCTTAGCTGCCCCTTCCAAAGGATAAGAAACGGACAGACCAAAGACCGACAAAAAAAGTAAAAGGATATATTTATTCTTCATAATCATCTGTTTAACGCATTATTCATTTGATGAAGCAATAATTGATAGTGAAGTCGAGTATCTTTATCGGCATGTTGCTTTTGATTATTCAATAAGTCGCGCACCCGCAAGAAATAACCATAACACATACTCTCCTGATTTCTGGGGACAAAGTACTCGGCCATTGGTTCTTCAAATCCGGCTACAGGATTAAACATACGTTCCAAGTCCGACACACAACATCCTTTGTGTCCTTCCCCTATCTTATGATGAAGCGTGGTTAACGATTCCCAAACATCCTCATCTGCCAATGATTTCGAATCTTTATTCCAATTAATCTTTGCCGTTGAAGCTAACTGTTTAATAAATAAATTCTGCAACTTCATTTGAGTAGAGGTTAGTTTACGCCCTTTCAAAGTAGGACTCCAGATGTATTCATAAATGTCATTCATACATTCGTCAACATCATATTTATCGCCTTCAGCTTTCAGTGCCGAAAATTCCACACGGGCAGGAGCCGCCATCAATAATTTCATCAGCACATTACGCAAAGCATCAGAAGGTTTACCAACCATAGGCAACTTATCCAATACATCGCTGTTATCTAACCAATCCATCGTTTCCAGCTGTTCCAGAAAATAACTCATTGCCTCTTTTTGCTTCTCCTTCGGTTCACTTTCCAGAGCTTCCACTTTATCACCGACCAGTTTTTCATGCAGATAAATGCCACCGATATTATGATAAACATGCAACATATAAGTCAAATACTGCATTATAATACCATCATAAATAGCAGATCGGTGTTTATAATCATTATCTTCCTTATCCAGCCATTGGTTCAGATTAGCCAAGATATACTTCAGGTTTTTCACACCATATTGAGTTGCTTTTACCGCATCATCTCCCAAATCTTCCGTTTGAGAACGAGGGTCAAGTATATCCGACTGTTGTTTTCCATACCGATATATAGGATCACCGGATAAATCCGTAATCCACTTTGAAGTAATCGCATACTCTTCTTCCTCTGTTTTAGCTTCCGGTACTGGTGTATAATTCCAACGGATCAAATAATCATCATACAGCCCAAAGCGGGGAGGCATCATACGAACCCCACGCTCCATATCACCGGGTTGTGCCACATAATTAAAACGTGCATAATCCATTATAGAAGTAGTAGTACCATGTTTCTGTGTAAACGAAGGAGAACGCAGAGAGTCGACCGGAATGACGGAAGAAGCACTCATATTGTGCATAAATCCGAGACAATGTCCTACTTCGTGTGAAACGACATAACGTAAAGCATCATCCATCACTTCCCTTGGAATAATTTTATGACGGACACGTTTGTCAGCTTGAGCAGTCTGAATAAAAATCCAGTTATTCAACAACTTTATAACATCATGATACAGATATACAGAAGCATTCAGTATTTCTCCACTGCGCGGATCTACCCAAGAGGGACCCATTGCATTTTCAATAGCAATCGGTGCATAACGAATACAAGAGTATTTCAAATTATCCGCATCAAATTCCGGATCATCTTTCGGAAATTCTTTAGCCTGGATAGCTTGTATAAAACCTATTTTTTCAAATGGCTCATTCCATTGGTTGACAGCTTCAAATATAGATGCTTTCCAACTATCAGGGAAACAACTATCTACATAAAAAACAATCGGCTTCACAGGTGTCACCTTTTTACCCTCTACATAACTTTTTAAATCAGAAGGCTCCAAACGCCAGCGATTTGCATAATAGATTGCCCGCATCGTCTGTTTGGTTGCCGAATATTCTTTTTTTATAGTCGGGAAAATACCAATCCGGCTATCCATCAATCGGGGACGGTAAGGAACAGAATCCAATAACAGGATAGAACGTGTCACCTTTGCAGTCAGAGGTTCGTCCTTAATGTCTTTTCCACTACCTCCGGTCAACGAATAAGTATAACTTAGGCAACTCCGGACAGATATATTGTCCTTAAAAGCCTTAAAACCATCAACAAACGACTTGCTACTTTGGAAAGAAGTGGAACGCTTACGTCCTCTCGACATATTTGCACTATATTTATCAAAAGGATCCATTAGCTTATTGTCACCCACAAAAAAACCGGTAACATCAAACACAACAGCCGTACTATCATTATTATAAGCAGAAATATCAAAAGCTTGCAATATGGCATCCATGTTACTTAATGCAATAGCCGTCTTCAATCGATTGTCATTATCACCACTCACATTATCTGTTTGAATAGCAGACAGACAGATTTTGTTATTCAGTTTTTCAAAACGAAAATGAATAGGTTCGGTAGGTTTTGATCCTATAATGGCATTTCTATTATCACTGATTTCTGTAACTGCAGAGCCCAACAACATATCACGTTTCAACAACGATAATGGAAGTTCAAAATAAACTTTTTCTTTCACTTTGTGTACAGTGATGAAACCTTCTGCTTTCGAATGATTAGATGAGAACAGTTTATCATAAGCAGTTTTTTCTTTCTCAACAGATTCTTTCTTTTTTGTCTTTTTACGTTTAAAAGAAATAGCATTTGCTGATACAGCTCCTCCCAACATAGAAAATACTAAAAGAGCCACCCAAATTCTTTTCATTTTGATAATAGTGTTAATTCATACTCTAGTAATAGAATACAAATCTAAGAATTATAAAGAATTATCTCCAATAAAATCTACTTTTTTCTGTCTTCAAATAAAGCGATTATGACTGCTTTTAGAACAGGATAAAAGATTATCAAGGCTTTCGCACTCCAAATGGTTAAAAGTATACCATATAAGATTGGCATTATTTGAATCTTATATGGGTCCTTGAACAATCCTAAAACGCATAAACTTATCCCACCTAAAAAAATCACTAAAAAGAACACTGCAGATATAAAAATGGGAAACGGACCGTCATATTCAGTAAAATCGGCTAATCCAAGCCATTTCTTCCATTTTCTCCACCGTTCTCTCCTCCTTTCTTCCAGTTCCCTTTCCTTCCTCATTCTCTCCGACTCTATCACACGCCGACGGAATTCCTCTTGGGGACGCTGTAAACTGAGATTGTATCTCCGCATCTTTTCACTAATGCGTTTCTTTTTCCTTTTTGTCACTCTTATATTTGTTATTTCTTGTGTGGTTTTACCTATTTATTTCTTTTCTGCCTGATAGACTCCAAATATAATGCAACCTGCTCCCAATAATGTAATCCACGTGATTTGTTCGTGAAGAATGATTACGGATGCCACCATTGTCACCAACGGATTGAGATAGATATAACTGGAAGCTCTAACAGTTCCCAACTGTTTTAAGACCACATTCCAGAGGACATAACATATCAAGGAAGCCAGAACAGCTAGAAACAAAAGATTGGATAATACAATCGGTTTTAAAAGTACATCAAGATTCGGTTGCAGCGGATGAAGAAGAAAGGCGGGAAGTATGGTCAATACTCCATAAAAAAATATCTTGCGAGTGATAAATACAGTGGGGTAACGCCCCGTCATTTTCTTTATCACTAAACTATAAAATGCCCACGACAGGGCAGCAAGTAAAGTAAGCAAATCCCCTACCGGAGATAATTTAAGTACAAAACTGCCGTTAAAGACCACCAGTCCCACTCCGATTAAAGCTAATATGGAACCATAAATCAAACCTTTGGTGGCTTTTTCACTCTTATAAAAGAGAAGGGAAAGAATGGTGGTAAGCAAAGGAGCTGTGCAAATGATGAAAGCTACATTGGATGCTTGCGTGATTCCTAAAGCTGTATTCTCGGTAAAGAAATAGAGTGAGCCACCAAAAAGACCTCCTGCCATCAACCAAAGTTCGTCTTTCCAATTACCCGCAAACAGACGTTTGGGAGAAATCACCCAAATACCCAGATAAGCAATGAGAAAACGATAAAAGAATATCTCCTGTGGGGTCAGTCCGTGATTAATTAATACTTTGGTTGATATGAAAGTCAATCCCCAGATAGCAACTACAAGTATCGCAATCAGATGGTAATATCCATGCTTCAATTCCATAATGGTGGTGATGTTTGTTTAATAGAGTGCAAAGATAGCGAGAAGTTATGGAATGTTTGTTTGGAGAAGTAACAAAAAGCCCGTACCTTTGTTTATGTTCAAAGAAAGCTCCTAAAATAAGGTATAAGTTATGGAAAAATATATAGCACCGGACAGAAAACGTATCCCATACGGCATGATGAACTTTGCAGTAATCCGCCGCGACGACTGTTATTATGTGGACAAAACCCGGTTTATACCCATGATAGAAGAGGCGGACAAGTTTTTCTTCTTTATTCGTCCGCGCCGTTTCGGCAAAAGCCTCACTGTAAATATGTTGCAGCACTATTATGATATACTTGCCAAGGATAAGTTCGAAGCGCTGTTTGGCGACCTTTACATCGGAAAGCACCCTACGCGCGACCGGAACAGCTATCTGGTACTATACCTCAACTTCTCCGGAATAGTAGGCGAACTACACAACTACCGCAAGGGACTGGACGCGCATTGCCAAACAATGTTCGACTACTTCTGTGACATTTACGCTGACTATCTCCCCAAAGGCATCAAGGAAGAACTCGACAAAAAAGAAGGAGCTGTCGAACAATTTGAATACCTGTTCACAGAATGTAATAAGACCAACCAACGTATTTACCTCTTTATCGACGAATACGACCATTTCACCAATGCCATCCTCTCGGATATAGAAAGCCTGCATCGCTATACGGACGAAACACATGGCGAAGGTTATCTGCGCGCCTTTTTCAATAAAATCAAAGCCGGAACCTATTCCAGCATCGAGCGTTGTTTCATCACCGGCGTAAGCCCCGTGACAATGGACGACCTCACAAGTGGTTTCAATATCGGAACCAACTACTCGCTCACACCGGAATTCAACGAGATGATAGGTTTCACGGAAGAAGAAGTGCGCCAAATGCTCACTTACTATTCCACCACCAGTCCATTCAACCACAGTGTGGACGAACTGATAGAAATAATGAAACCTTGGTATGACAACTACTGCTTTGCGGAAGAATGTTATGGTGAAACCACTATGTACAACTCTAATATGGTACTCTACTTCGTCAAGAATTATATTCAACGAGGCAAAGCCCCCCGGGATATGGTAGAAGACAATATCCGTATCGACTACGAAAAATTACGTATGCTCATCCGGAAGGACAAAGAGTTTGCCCATGATGCCTCCATCATACAGACATTGGTGAGCGAAGGCTACGTCACCGGAGAACTGAAAAAAGGTTTTCCTGCCATCAATATCACCAATCCCGACAACTTTGTGAGCCTGCTCTACTATTTCGGTATGCTCACCATTAGCGGCACGTATAAAGGAAAGACCAAACTCACCATTCCTAATCAGGTAGTCCGCGAACAAATTTACACTTATCTGCTAAGTACCTATAACGAAGCCGAACTCAATTTCAGTAGTTACGAAAAGAACGAACTTGCCAGCGCTCTTGCCTACGATGGCGATTGGAAAGCCTATTTCGGTTATATTGCCGACTGCCTGAAACGCTACACCTCCCAGCGTGACAAGCAGAAAGGTGAATTTTTTGTCCACGGCTTTACGCTTGCCATGACGGCACAAAACCGTTTCTACCGTCCCATTTCCGAACAGGACACACAGGCAGGTTATGTCGATATTTTCCTCTGTCCGCTACTGGATATCTATTCCGACATGAAGCACAGCTACATTGTGGAACTGAAGTATGCCAAGTATAAAGATCCCGAAAGCCGCGTGGAAGAACTGCGACAGGAAGCTATTGACCAAGCCAATCGCTATGCTGACACTGATACGGTGAAGAGAGCAGTCGGCACTACACAGCTTCATAAGATTGTGGTGGTGTACAAAGGAATGGATATGCCGATATGCGAAGAGGTTTAATACAAAAAAGGCACTCGCATTACAAGCGCATTATGCAAAAAACAGATAGGCTAACAATATGAAAAGATCAATAAAACGTTTGCCCAAACGCACGCAAGAAGAGTTGGCGGTGTTGCAAGAGCTGATATTGTCGAATCTTACGAATGTGCGTATGATTATCTTGTATGGAAGTTATGCACGGGGAAAATATGTTATCTGGGATGAAACATACGACGAACGTGGAGTAACTACTTACTACCAAAGTGATTTGGATATTCTGGTGATATGTGATACGAGAGACGCAAATAAAGCAGAGAGGCATGCGCGCGAGGTGATCGTTCCTAAATATGATACAAGAATGGAAGGAAAGCGGCATCCGGCACCGCCTAATATTATTGTAGAAACTCCAGTGACCATTAATAGAGCTATAAGAAGGAAGCATTATTTCTTTTATGAAATTATAAAAGACGGAATTCTGTTGTATGACAATGGTACGTTTCATATTGGCAAACCTGAAAAGTTGCCGTATCGGGAGATTAAGCAATATGCAGAGGAAGAATATGAAGAATGTTTTCCTTTAGCAGAAGGATTCTTAAGACATGGCGAACTAGCCTATGAAGATGGAGACTATAAATTAGGTTCTTTCTTATTACATCAAGCCTGCGAGCGCTTCTACAAATCATTTACGCTTGTGTATAACGGAATTCGCCCTAAATCTCATGAATTAAAAGTACTGGGAGCGATGGTCAGAAGCTGTTCACGAGGATTTGCTAATGTGTTTCCTACCAATACTTTCGAAGATAATAAAGCATTTGATAAATTATGCAGGGCATATATCGAAGCGCGATACAACCGGCTGTTCACCGTCAACAAAGAGGAATACGAGTATATGCTGGCACGAACAGAGGTACTGCGCGAAGTGACTATCCGAGAATGTGCTGCACGCATAACATATTACGACGAGATGATAGAAAAAGAAGAGAAAGACAAGATATAACCATATATTGTAAAAATGAAGAATTACCCTCATCACAAATAGCTGTAATGAGGGTAATCACGTTAAAAGAGAGTTTCGATACATCTCCTTACTATCAAATTCTTACATGAAGAACTATTTGGTCACCTTGTAAGTTCCACTTCCATACTCCTTTGACTTCATCTCTCCGGGAAGGGTTACGGTAGCGGTAACACCCTTAGGAATGGTGAATTCCCAAATCCAGGTATCTCCTTCGTATTTCCAGGCGCTCTTGATGAGTCCGGCAGCGGAACGATATTCGGCAGTTACGTGTCCCAATCGCTTGTCTGGAATGGGCTTCATAATGATATGCTTGAAGCCGGGAGTAGCAGGATCGGCTGCAATGCCGGCAACGGTTTCCCAAATCCATTCACATACGCATCCGTAGGCATAATGATTGAAGCTGTTCATGCCGCGCGGTCCCATTCCTTTGTCTATCATATAGCTGTTCCACCGTTCCCAAATGGTGGTGGCTCCATTGTCCACAGAGTATAGCCAGCTTGGGTTCTTACGTTGGAAGAGGAGTTCATAGGCAATGTCTTCCATGCCATTCTCCGTGAGGGTGGCCATGAGGATGGATGTGCCCAGGAATCCGGTCTGCAAGCAAAGATCGTGCTGTGCGAAGTTTTCGCGCAGGCGGTCTATCATCTTCGCTTTGGCTTCGCCTTCCACAAGCTGGTTCTTTAGGGCGAACAAGGCAGGAGTTTGCATGGTATTAAGGATGGCGGTTTTGAAGGTGCCGTCTTCGTTGAGGAAGTTCTCTTTGATGTATGCCTTTGCTGAATCAGCCATTTGCTGGTACTTGGTAGCATCGCGACCGGTGGCGGCAGCCATATCTCGCATCATGAAAGCATCTATCACCCAGTAGGAAGCGCTCAAATAGTTCCAATAGCTGACGGCATCAGGAAGCGGACCTTGGGGAGAGAAAGCCAGTCCGCTACAACTTTCCAGCGGTTCGTAGCTCAACCAGTCAGCCCATTGGTAGTTGCCGTTCTCGCCACAGAGGGTCTCATGGTTATACTTGGTGTCGTTGATGTGGTTCATAAACAGGTTCATGGCGTTCCAGTTCTCCTCAATAATTTGCGTGTCACCGAATTGCTTCCATACCGTCCAGGGCACGATGATTCCGGCATCGGCCCAACCCAAACGCATTTTCTCATCACCGTATTGTGCCAAGGGAGCCACTCCGGGGAATCCACCCAACCTGTTTTGGGTGTCGCGCATGTCACGCATCCACTTATGGAAAAACTTCATGGTGTTAGCAAAGAACGTACCGGTTTCTGCAAACACTTGTGTGTCTGCTGTCCAGCCCAGACGCTCGTCGCGCTGCGGACAGTCGGTAGGTATGGAGAGGTAGTTGGATAGCTGTCCCCAATAAGTGTTGGAGATGAGCTTGTTCACAAGGTCGTTGCCTGTGGTGATAGTGCCGGTTTCCAGTTCCTTTGTGATAGAAGTAACGGGGATGGACTTCAACGACTTGATAGAGACATTTCCGGTGGCAGTTATGGAGACGTAGCGGTAGCCGAAGAAGGTGCAATGAGGGTAGTAGGTCACATAATTATCTCCGGCAGCAAAGGTGTAATCCAGGCGGATACCAGTGTGGGGAATGCGCAGGTTTTCACGGTGGCAACTTCCTTCCGGACCGTCCATGCCACGAATCTTAGCACCGTTGCCGTCATTGAGCAACTCTGCGGGAAGGCAGGTCAACACTGTTCCCTCGGCAGCTTTGAATACGAAAGAGGGTACACCGGCACAGTTTTGCCCGAAGTCCACCACTAACGTCTCTCCCGGACTTACGGTCATCTCCGTACCCGATGCGAACTCACGGGCGATAATTACCTTACCGAACTCGTTCTCTTTCGCTCCTTCTATATTCTTCCAAATATATGCTCTGATAGGAGCAAGAGCAAGATCTGTACGCAGATAGACTTCCGCTCCGTCTGAAGGCAGGATGTCGCCGGAGAATTCTGTATTCTCTTCGGGGGTGGAAAGTTTGTCCACACATTCGTAGCCCATCCGTTCGCGTGCATCGTACTCTTCTCCGTCAAAGATGCCGGCATGTTTCACCGGGCCGGCAATTCCGGCTTTCCAGTTTTCGAGATCGGTACCGTAGCGCTTCTTGGTTCCGTCAGAAAAAGTTAGTTCCAGTACACCACGGAAGGCACATTTCTTGCCTATCATGCCGTCATATCCTCCGGGAGTTATGATTTTGTCACCCCACCATCCTGGCGTCACCTGTACGGAAAGCATGTTCTCGGCGTTTGGCTTGGTACGGATGATGTCTGTAATATCATAGGTGAAAGAACGTTTGGTCTTGGCATAGTGTGTGAAGCCCGGTTTCAGAAATTCCCCGCCTACGGGTTTCCCATTCACATACAACTCGTAAACTCCCAGTCCAGCGGTCATCCACTTGGCGGAGACTATTTTCTGTTCATTTTTCACGGTAGACACGAACCAACTGGCACCATCAGCTGCGCGACCGTTGTTATGTCCTTTCACTACAGGGGCGTCTACTGCTGAAATCCATTTGGATTCGTTCCAGGCTGATGCTTCCAATGGGTCAGTACGTTTTCCGACTTCGGTTGCGTTTATCAGTCCGCTATTCAAGAAAAGCGCGAGAATCATTATCGGGATAAGATTCTCAAAACAATGGAAATTCATTTTCATACTTATATGTATTTTTTAGTATTAAAAGATTAACTTGGAAATGCTGTTTTAGTTTTACAGGGCTTGCACAACAAAATTACAGAATTATATGATATGACAGACGATTTCTGCATTTTTTTTGACTCAATGCTGGTTTCTATTCAATCCGGAACTGACTCATAAGTCCGATCTGATTGAACAGACGACAGGAACTTTGTACATTGAATGATCGATTATCAAGCAAAACAATGATATATTGTAAAATAATATAATCAATACAATCATTCAGCCTATTGTACCTATTATTTACCAAATAAGAAAAGAAGATGCCAGTTATTCATTGCAATCATTCTTTCTTCTTTACACAAAAACCTCGAAATCGAATAAACTCTATTCAAGTTTTTAATAAATAACGAAGGGGTTTATTATAAACGGTATCCAAGTTTATTATAAACTCTTTTTTGACACTTTCAATACCTAAAATAGAATTATTGCAACAAAAATGGGCAAGAACCTTCACAGTTTCTTGCCCATTCGTTATCCTCATATGCAATTTTGCACATTCACCTATTGAACCTATGTAATAATACTTATATATTTCATGATTACTTTTCTGTTTTTAATTTCCCCAAATATACGAAATAAAAACGAGAAAGTCAATAGGTAAAGCGTGGTTATCTGAAAATAAACACGTAAATTTTCATCCATATATGATTATCAAGGACTTACTTTCTTTGTTATTTACTACGGTTCTTCACCAGTCTCAAAGAACTCGTGACAAATATAATTATTTTAATAACACAATTAAATAAGAGTACAATAAAAGTGCGTTACTAGAATCCAATGAATGTATTGAAATGAGTGTTTTCTTTAAAAAGCATAATGTGTGAGCACTCCTGTACGTATTGTTTTATGAAACGTAACCGTCCTCTTCCTCCCTTGCGTCTGGAGCTGAAGGAATTGAAAGTGAATCTGGGTGAAGGCAACTTTATTTTTGTAGGCAGCAGTACAGATGAATGGGCGGCTAATGTCCCGTCAGAATGGATTGAACAGGTGCTGGACTATTGTGACGATTTTGATAACAGGTATCTTTTCCAGTCAAAGAAGTCCGTCCTTTGCACTACCATTGAGACGAACTGTTTTTATCCGGATATAATGAGGAATGCTCCGGTACCTCAGGAACGTGCGGTTGCTATGCGAGAAATTGCTAGTCATGGCATCCCAACCTACGTAACTTGTGAACCTCTAATGAAATTCGATTTGAGAGAATTGGTGGAACTGGTCGGTATGTGTTCGCCACAGCAGGTGAATATCGGTCGTAACTCACGGTATGATATCCCCCTTCCCGAACCGACTGCGAATGAAGTGAAAATGTTGAAGGCGGAACTGGAGAAGGTTACAAAAGTGGAAGTAAAGGCGAATGCTTATTGCTAGATAAAATAGATTTTAATGTTTTGTTATACAAAAAACTAAGGGGAAATATTATTTCTGATTTTATAATATGTATAAGACGAATATTTTGGGGGATTAATGCAATATATATCCAGTTAATCATTATTTTTGCGGCAGACCTTAGAATTATTAATAGATGGAATAACATATATATATAGACTCTGATACTTATTTATCATAATTTGAAAAATGCATTCGAATCTAGAAGATAAAATATTGATTCAAGGCTTAGTCGAAGGAAATTCTAAAATTTTCGACTATATATTTCTGCACTATTATTCGGTGCTGGTGGCTTATGTAATCAAACAAGGGATAGATAATGCGGCTGCCGAAGATATCGTTCAGGATTTTTTTATCAAACTATGGATAAATCGAAATTCACTTTCCATCACCGAATCATTAAAAAATTACTTTTTTATTTCTATAAAAGATAAGTGTTACGATTATTTCCGGCACGAAAAGGTGGAAGAAAAAGCAAAAGAAATGCTGTTGCTTGACAGTGAAGAGGGTTTCAACGACAGAGATCATCT
>ENA-ORUF01002791-ORUF01002791.1-human-gut-metagenome-genome-assembly--contig:-NODE-2791-length-14096-cov-2.876718_pt1 | contig 14096 bp, 13 predicted proteins | sample MGYA00242077_ERZ509203 | MGnify/ENA primary metagenome ERZ509203 (study PRJEB26280, sample SAMEA2338834) | human gut metagenome | biome: human gut; feature: human-associated habitat; material: faeces...
CAACGGTGCGTCGAGATAGATGGCTGTCTTAAAAGACAGAACCCGGCTTATAGGCCTACTTGCACCAAAAGGACCAGTATGAGAAATCATGCTGGTCCTTTTTCGCTTATCTATGCTTATCTATCAAGAGCCTTTCTACAAGGATTCTTGTCGCTCGAAGGCGGCAGACAGAACAAAATGGAATCCCGTCATTTCCTGGAACGTGCACCTCGAAAATGATACTTCTAACAAAATCTTCCTAGACAATTCTGAAAGGAATCGAGGGGAGGTTTTTGTGTCATCCGTCTCAGAAAAGTGGCTGCATCACTTTTCGACCATCATATCGCTCCATGGGTTTCTTCACCCCCACTTCGGATGCGCTCCACCAGACGGCGGGTCTGCTCTAGATCCGTGCTGTAATGGTTATCAGGCGGTTCCGCCCGAGCGCAGGGTACTGTGCTACCGTGGATTTTGGAACTCTGTCCCTCCTCTCTGGCCTGCTGGCGGCGGCGCTCACCAGCCTGGCGTCGAAGGAGCCACCGCTGGGTGTCCCGGTCTACGGCGGAGGCCATAAAGCGGAAGCCCATCTGAGCCTGTGGGCCCATACTCGGCCAACGGACCAGAATCTCTTCTGGATCTGTCACATCTCCCCGCCACCGCCCGTCAGCATACTGTATTAGGGCAGTAAACAGAAGTCCCCGCTGCTCCGGCGGCATCTCCAGGAGCATAGGATAGTTATCAAAATAGATTACAAAGCCCCGTTTTGGATTGTTCATATCTATGCCTCCTTTTACCCTTGGTGGGATTCCCCTATTTGATGTATATTTGCGTGCGACTATCCCACCCGTAAAAGGTAATAGTAAAGAGTCATAGAAAAAAGTCATAGTTACTGTTATGGTCAGGTCAAGCATGGCGGCGGCCCGGAGAAAAAACAAAAAATTTTTTCTCCATCGCAATAAAACTCCAGTCCCGTGCATTTCATAGTCAGAAGCACAAAACAGAGCAGCCTGAACGGCTGAGAAAGAGAGGAATCTAACATGAAAAAGTCTTATATTATCGCCGCCCTCGCCCTCACCAGCTGTATGATAGTGGGAACCGCCGCCGCCAGCCAGAGCAACAGTGTGACTGCCACCTTCCGCCCAGATGTGACCCTGAAGGTCAATGGCACCACCTACACTATCCGGGACACCACCGGGGTGAAGGTCTCCCCCCTGATCTACAACGGCACCACCTACCTGCCCCTGTCCTCCCTGGGACAGCTGCTGGGGGCGGATGTCTCTTGGGACAACGCCAGCCAGACCGTTATCATCCATGATGATGACACCAGCTATATTGGAGAAACCAAGGCTAAGGAGCTGGCTCTGAAACACGCTGGACTCTCCAGCAAAGAGGTTTCCTTCCTCCAGCTGAAGCTGGACTGGGATGACGGCCGGGCCATCTATGAAGTGGAGTTTTATTCCGGCAGCCGGGAATACGACTATGAGATCGATGCTGTCACCGGCGCAGTGGTTGACTTCGATTCTGACATTGAGGATGATTCCATTTCCTCTGAAAGCAAGGACTATATCTCCCGGGAGAAGGCTCAGAAGCTGGCTCAGGCCAAGGCCCCGAAAGCCACTCTGATCAAGCTGGAACTGGATGTAGACGATGGCCGGGCAGTCTATGAGGGGGAGCTGCGGGAAGGCAGCACAGAATATGAGTTTGAGATCGATGCCGTCACCGGCAGCTTCCTAAAGTGGGAACAGGAGCGGGACTGAGGCCCGCCCTCTCGGCACAAATACGCATACAAAAGGGACCCGCCGCCGGCGGGTCCCTTCATCTTGTTAAAAAGGTTCTCTGTGAGCAAAGCTCCGTGCGTTCTTTCTCAAAAGTGGTTATTCCACTTTGGTACAGCCTCTTTTGTTTCTTGCTTCCAGCAGGCGAGGGCACCACGGTTCATTTAGGCTCCAGCTCCTGCCACAGCGCCCGCAGAGCCTCCAGCTCTGCCAGCGCTCCATAGTCCTCCAGCTCACCAGTCTCCTCCCAGTCTCGTGAGAGGATCTCCTGGGCCAATTCAGAAGCCTTGTCCCTGTCCTTCTGGATCCCAATCCCCAGGGCATAGCATCGCGCCAGGCGGCACAGACTGTTCAGATCTTCCAGTTCCGCTCCCTTCTGGTAGTATTCAAACGCCTGTTTTGGATCCTGTTCCACAGCAATCCCGTTCTCATAGAATCGGCCCAGCCCCCAGCAGGCGGCCGACTCGCCCAGTGCCCAGGCCCGCCGCAAACACTCCAGCGCCTGTTCCATCTCCCCCGCCTGCTCATGATACCACCCCAAGTTGTACCAAGCGTATCGATTGTCCTGCTCCGCCGCCCGCTGGTACCACTCCATGGCTTGTTCCAGATCCCGTGGGACATCCTCACCCTTTGCCAACAGCTCCGCCAGATTGTTCATACTGCCGCTGCTGCCCGCCTCGGCACCACGGCGGTACCACTCTGCTGCCTTGAGACAGTCGCGCGCTACGCCGTGTCCCTTTTCGTAACACCATCCCAAGTGAAACATGGCCCGGCCGCTGCCTGTTTCGGCGCCCCGGCGATACCAGTGGATTGTCTCCTCCCAACTCTGCTCCACACCGCTTCCGGTCTCATAGCACCAAGCCAGATTGCACATAGCCTGTCCATCCCCTGCCTCAGCGCCTTGGCGGTACCATCGGATAGCCTGATCCCAACTCTGCTCCACACCGCTGCCACTCTCATAGCACCAGCCCAGACTACACATAGCACTTCCGTTGCCTGCTTCTGCCCCTTTTTCATAGCATCGGACTGCCAGCTCCGGAGCAGCCTGGGTTCCGATTCCGCGGAGCAGACAATCTGCTAGAAGCAGCAGACCACGGGTAGAACCCGCCTCTGCCGCCTGACGATAGAGCTCCACCGCTCCCTCCGGCTCCTCGTCCATCCACTTGCCGTTCTCCATCAACCAACCCAAACAGCACTTAGCTTCCGGCTCATCCCCATCTGCCGCATGGCGGTACCAGCGTACCGCCAGTTCGGGATCCTGATCCACTCCATCACCAAACTCATAATGTTTGGCCAGCAGGGTCTGGCAGGCCGAGTCTCCCTGCAGGGCCGCCATACGCAGCCACTTTACCGCCTGGGCCGGGTCCCGCTGAGCCATCCCGATCCCCCGGTCACAGCAGCGAGCCAGCAAGCGCTGGGCCCGGGTAGAGCCATACTCCGCAGCCCGGCGGTACAATTCCACCGCTTGGTGCGGATCGGATGTAGTTCCGATGCCTTCCTCGTAACACACTGCCAAATTGCACAGGGCTGGCAGACTTCCCATCTCCACAGCCTGCTGATAGAGCCAGAAGGCCTGTCTTGAATCGGCCTCCACCCCGGTCCCCTGCTCAAAGCACAAGCCCAGGTTGCACGTTCCCCAGCCGCTGCCCAACCGGGCCGCCCGGCGGAAACAGGACACCGCTTGATTCTCCGCCCCGGTCTGCTCCATCCAGAATACCCCTAGCGCACACCAGTCATCTCCGGACATCTTCTCCCGGCTCCCTTCAGTCAGTGCCCCGCCGCACCTTGGGCAGGCATCCGGCATCGACTCCCCCTCGCCCCAGAAGTGGCAGTTTCCCTTGGTACAATGAAAGAGCATACGCTCCTCTCCTCTCTGATCTGTCTGATGCGTAGGGGCTTAGTCCAACCCCTGCTCCAGGATGCGGTATACCGCCTCCATGTCCAAGCTGTCCCGTAAAGCGGCGGCCAGCTTGTCGTACTGTTCCTCACGATAGGCCTGTCCGTCCTCCGGCCCGGCCTCTCCCGTCCAGGCCAGCCCCTTTCGGGCCAGCAGCAGAGAGACGAGCCGGTCCCGGAGCTCCGGTGCATCGAAAAAGCCGTGGAGATAGGTACCCATCACATTCTCTCGGACGGAAAACAGGCCCTCCGATCCGCTGTCCCCCATGTGGATCTCATAGCCCTCCAAGGGGCAGCCCGCCAGGGGAGCAAACAGGCCGGAGCAGGCCGGAAAGGCCGCTCTGCGGCGGGTGCGGGTCTTTTCCCGGGAAAACTGTGTGGAGACAGGCAAAAGACCCAGACCTTCCTGGCAGCCGCCTCCCTCCACTCCGTCCGGGTCGTCCACCCGCTGTCCCAGCATCTGATAGCCGCCGCAGATCCCTGCCACCGGAGTCCCCGCCGCAGCCAGCGCCAGCACTGCCCGGTCCAGCCCGCGCCGCCGCAGCCAGGCCAGATCAGACAGAGTGCTTTTTGTTCCCGGCAGGATCACCAGGTCGGGCTGCCCCAAGTCCTCCGGCCGGTCTGTATAGCGCAGGCCTATCGCCGGATGCCGTCCCAAGGCGTTGAAGTCGGTAAAATTGGAGATGTGGGGCAGGCGGATCACCGCCACGTCCAGGGGGGCCTCCCTCCGGCCGGCAGAGAGCCGTGGAGAAAGACTGTCCTCGTCATCCAGATCCAGTTCCAGCCAAGGGACAACCCCCAGCACCGGGATCTGAGTGAGTTCCTCCAGCATATCCAGGCCAGGCCGCAGCAGAGCCGCATCCCCCCGGAACTTGTTGATAACCGTCCCCTTTACCATAGCCCGCTCATCAGCCTCCAAAAGGGCCATCGTCCCATACAGAGAGGCAAACACCCCGCCCCGGTCGATGTCCCCCGCCAGCAGCACTGGGGCCCTAGCCAGCCGGGCCATCCCCATGTTCACGATGTCGTCCGCCTTCAGGTTAATCTCCGCCGGGCTGCCCGCTCCCTCCAGCACGATAATGTCGTGCTCCTCCGACAAGGAGCGATAGGCCGCCAGGATCTGGGGAATCAACTCCTTTTTGTGGCGGAAGTAGTCGGATGCCCGCATATCGCCCAGCACCTCGCCGTTGACGATGACCTGGCTGCCCATATCGCTGCTGGGCTTGAGCAGAATGGGGTTCATCCGGACGCTAGGCTCCACCCCGGCGGCCTCTGCCTGCATCACCTGGGCCCGGCCCATCTCCAGGCCCTCCCGGGTGACGAAGCTGTTCAGTGCCATATTCTGGCTTTTGAAGGGAGCCACTGAATATCCGTCCTGGCGGAAGATGCGGCACAGCCCTGCTGTCAGCACGCTCTTTCCTGCATTGGACATGGTCCCTTGGATCATAATGGCCTTTGCCGCCATATCAGTTCCTCCTCAGCTGCCGCGCTGCGGCGGCCAGCAATCTTTCGTTCTCCTTCTCTGTCCGGACCCCGATCCGGAACCAGCCAGGCCCCAGCCCGGAATAGTTGGAGCAGTCCCGTACCAGGATATGTTCTCCCTCCAGCAGTCGCCGCCCCAGATCCTCCGGCCCCTGGAGCAGGAGGAAATTCCCGTCTCCCGGACACACCCAGAGGCCCAGGGCAGTCAGCCCAGATGCCAGCTGCTCTCGGCCATGGCGGATCGCTTTTAGGCTATCTGCCGGCCAGCGAGGGAATCGCTGTAAAGCAATCTCACCTGCCACCTGTGCCGGAATAGATACTGCCCAGGGAGGCCCAGCTGCCTCCATCTGATCCAGCAGAGTTTTCTCCCCGCACAGAGCATATCCAAGGCGCAAGCCCGCCAGTGCATAACTTTTGGTCAGCGCCCGGAGGAGCATCAGCCCGCCCCCGGACACCTCCTTCGTCAGGCGGCAGGGATCGCCGTCGGTGAGCTCCAGAAAGCACTGGTCCACCGCCAAAAAGGCTCCCACCTCACGGCACCGGGCCAGAACCCGACCCAGCAAAGCCCCATCTATCAGCCGTCCGGTTGGGTTGTTGGGGTCGCACAGGAATACTAGATCCATCCCAGGGACGATAGCAGCCAGCAGGTCCTCTCCTGGCAGGAAACCTGCTCTCTGTTCCAGTTGGTGCTCTCGTATTTGACAGCCCACTCCCTCCAGTGCCCGACGGTACTCAGAAAAAGTAGGTGCAAGCAAAAGTGCTTGTCTTGGCTTGAGCGCCAATACTAAGCGGTAGATCAGATCGGAGGCCCCATTGCCGCACAGGATCTGGCCCTCCTCCACACCGTCCCGGTGGGCAATGGCTCTGCGCAGACCGCGGCAGGCCGGGTCCGGATAACGTGCGCAGTCCAGCACCGCCCGGCGCGCTCCCTCCAGCACAGGCCCAGGAACCCCCATGGGGTTCAAGTTAATGGAACAGTCCAATAGATCGGTGGGACAGCCGTAAGTGTCCCCTCCGTGTTCAAAGCGGGGCATAGCCGCACCGTCCTTCTCTGTGATGTTCCCGCAGGGCGGGACACTGGTCCGCCCGCTGTTTTCCGGAACGAAACCCCTACAAAAATCTCCTGGGGAGCAGGCCCCTCCCCATCACGCCGACAGCAGGATCCCACCGCCCAGCACCATCGCCAAAGTCAGCAGCTCTGTGACATACATCAAACGACAGGCCCGGGCGACATCCGCCTGTTCCACCGGCCGGAGGTTGTCCCCAATGGTGGGCTTGGACACCTTTTTCCCAAAATACCAGGCATCTCCCGCCAGCCGGACCCCCAAGGCCCCGGCGCAGGCCGCTTCTGTGTGGGCAGAGTTGGGGGAACTATGCTTTTTCCGGTCTCGGAAAAACACCCTCAGCGCCCGCCGGCCGGAGCAGCCGGGCAGCAGGGCGGCAGCCAGACACATCAGCAGGCCGGACAGCCGGGCAGGGATCCAGTTGAGCACATCGTCCAGCCGGGCGGCCGCCGTACCAAACCAGCGGTACCGCTCATTCCGGTAGCCAACCATAGAGTCCATGGTGTTCACCGCCTTATAGACCATCCCTAGGGGCAATCCACCTAGAGCCAGAAAAAGCAGCGGGGCAATCACGCCATCGGAGGTGTTCTCCGCCACCGTCTCTACGGCCGCCTTCACCACCCCTGCCTCATCCAACTGCTGGGTATCCCGGCCCACGATGCGTGAGACCGCATCCCGTGCTCCCTCCAGATCCCCCGCCGCCAGAGGGGGGCACACTGCCATACTCTCCTTCTGAAGGGCTCTGGCGGCCAGCAGCTGATAGGTAAACCAGACTTCCACCATCCAAGCAAGTTGAGAGGACATCCCACGCAATCCTTCCAGAAGAAACCAACTGCCTCCGCCAAAAACCACCGGGATCAGGATAGCCAGAAGCGTTCCCGCCAAACGCTCTCCTGCTGGAGTTCTGGGGAGCACACGGCGCAAGACTCCTTCCAGCCAGGCAATAGACCGTCCCATCCACCGTACCGGGTGTGGCATCCAATGTGGATCTCCCAGAAGCCAGTCCAGAACCACCCCGGGCAGGAGAACGGTGGTCAGATGTGCTGTCAAAATCATAACGCCTCCAGCACCCGCAGTTCCATTTGCTCCCGCTGGACCTCTACCCGCCAGCCTCTGCAGTTCTCCGGCTGCCAGTGGTAGATCTCACGCTCCGGGTGGCCAAAGGCAGACATCACCGCCAGCCAGGTTCCTCCGTGGGCCACTACGGCCCCCCTGTCCACTCCGGCGGTCTCCGCCTCCTGAACCACAACCTCTATCCCCCGGCGGCTCCGTTCCAGAAAGCCCTGCATAGTCTCCCCGCCAGGGAAGGCGATGGTCAAGTCACCCCCCATCCAAGCCCGGTATAGGGGATCGTCCTTCAGCTCCTCCCAGGTCTTTTTCTCAAACCGCCCAAAGTCACACTCCCGCAGCTGTGGGACCTGCCGCTGCTCCACTCCTGGGAACAGCAGCTCCGCCGTCTGCCGGCAGCGGAGCATGGGGGACACCCAAAGCCCACCGATCTCCGGCATCTCCTCCCGGCGCTTCCGGGCCAATTCCTCCCCCTCCGGGGCAAGAGGCTGGTCGGTGACACCGATATACTGTCGTTTCAAATTCCCCGGCGTGATGCTGTGCCGGAGCAAAAGCAATTCCATAGCGTTCCCGCTCCTGTCTTTCTCTACTGATGGCGAGGCTTCCAGTTCCTTTTCGGCAGAAACTCCCGCAAGCATTTTTACTTTATACAGATTGCTATTTCAGACGCATAGCTAGTCCGCATTGGATGCGGTAGACGGCCTCTGCCTCTCGTGCCAGGTCACAGCACAAGCGGCCCACCGCCTCCCTCCAATCCCGGTCCCCCCGGTCCATTGGGACCACGCCGCAGCCCACCTCCCGGCAGACCACCACCTCCCGGCCCAGCAGTGCCTCCAGAGGCGGGAGGGGATCTATCTCCTCCAGGCCATACAGCACTGGGCCGTCCTCAGATATCTGCTCGGGAGAAAATCCCAGGACATCCATGACAAAACTCCTCTTTCCGGCCCCACGCCCACCAATCACAAGGATCACAGCACTCCCTCCAAACTCTGGGCCAATACCAGCCCAATTAGACAGGCCAGCTCACATAGTTGTAAAAACCAGCCGGCTAAATCTCCGGTGGTCCCGCCAAACTCCCGCTTTGCCGTCCGGATATAGTACCACAGGGCCAGCAGGGCCGCCCCGCCGATCCACAGGTACCCTGGTTCCAGGGCAGCCAACCCGGCAGCACACAGCAGAGAAATGCACAGGGGCAGCCAGCGGCCCCGGCGACGCTCCCCGGTCACCGCCGCCAGCAGGCCCCCGCCCCGAGCGTTTGGCAAGGTTAGGGCGGCAAAGGCGGACAGCCCCCGGCTGAGCGCCGGGACCAAGAGCAGGACGGCCCACAGCCCCTCATCTGCTCGCTCCGCCTGACACCACAGGCCGAAGGTGAGCAGCAGCAGCAGTCCGCAGCCCTGCACCGCGAAGGCCCCCACATGGGGGTCTGCCATAATTTCCAGCTTCCGCTCCCGGCTCTGGTGGGAGGCCAGAGCGTCGCACACGTCGCAGAAGCCGTCCAGATGGATGCCTCCTGTGATCAGCAAGGGGATGGCAGTCATCCCCGCCGCCCACAGCAGCTGTCCCAGTCCAAGGACTCCCGCCAGACAAGTCCACAGCAGCAGTCCGCCGCCCACCGCCAGTCCTACCAGAGGGAAGGCATACAGCGTATACCGCCGGGCCCCGCTTTCCCAGTCCAGGGGCGGCACAGGGATGCGGGAGTACAGGGCAAATGCCATACCTATGGCCCGCAGAACAGTCATACCTCTCCTCCCTTCCAGCGAACGGGCAGGCCGCACACCAGTTCGATTACCTGGTTCGCCTGAGCGGCCAGATCCTGGTGGAGGCGAGCCATCAGATCCAGATAAACTCCGGTTTCCGTAGGATAGTCCACTCCGTCCCGAAACAGATCTCCGCTGACCACCACCAGATGCTGCACACTCGCCATTAAAACATCCAGCCCCTGCCGGATACGGCGGTACGCCCCCTCCGGGTCGGGGCTCTCCCCGGAAAACAGCTCATTGGCTACCAGGTTTCCAAGATCCTCCAGTAAAACAGCACTCCCTGCCGGCGGATCCCACCCTGCCAGATCTCGGGGGCGCTCCACCGTATAAGAAAAACCCTTCCCAGACCGGAGGATCTGGTGACGACCGATGCGCGCCGCCGCCTCACCTCCCCAGGGTTCCATAGTGGCCAGATAGATCATGGGACCCGTCCGGGGCAGAGCGCAGATTAAATCCTCGGCCCAGCCGCTCTTTCCGCTGGCCGATCCTCCCAACACCAGAGCGGTCACAGTTTCCCCTCCTCTGGACTCCGGCCATCGGAGCGATAGGCTGGGATGCCCAGCCCATCAAAGGTGTGCATCTCTCCATACACCGACAGGGCCATGTCCAGCAAGGGCATAGCCGCCACCGCCCCGGTGCCCTCCCCCAGGCGCAGTCCGGCGTCCAGCACCGGCTCCAGCCCCAGAGCCTCCAGCAGCAGCTGGCCGCAGGGCTCCACCGGACGGTGGCTGGCCAGCAGACTCTTCTCCGCCTGGGGGCACAGCCGCACCGCACACAGGGCTGCGGCACATGAGATGGCCCCATCCAGCAGAACCGGCAGGTTCCGAACAGCACACCCCAGATAAAACCCTGTCATAGCCGCAATATCAAGTCCTCCGACTTTACAGATAATATCCATAGGATCCAATGGGTCCGGTCGATTGACCGCCAGGGCAGCGGCTACCGCACGGCGCTTACGAACCAGACCATCGTCCGATAACCCGGCCCCGCGGCCCACCGTCTCCTCCGGAGAGCGCCCCAGAAGGGCGGCGGCCACCGCCGCTGTGGTTGTGGTATTACCAATGCCCATCTCTCCGGCGGCCAGCAGTTGAATCCCCCGGTCAGCCAGCTCCTCCGCCGTCTCCAGCCCTACCCGCAAAGCAGCCTCACCGGTACGTCGGTCCATGGCGGGGCCCTTCGTCATGTTCCGGGTTCCCCCTTTCATGACCACACGATCCAGCAGACCAGGAACTGCTCCGTGGGCCAGCATTCCCACATCCACCGGAATGACCTCCGCTCCGGCCACCCGGGCCATACGGCAGACAGAGGATTGTCCGGCGGCCATGCTTCGGGCAACTGCCAGGGTAACCTCCTGGCCGGTCTGGGTCACTCCCTCGGCCACCACCCCGTTGTCGGCGCAGAACACCGCCACCACCTTCCGCTCCAGGCGCACCTCCGGTGTCCCGGCCGCCCCGGCGATCCGAACCACCATGTCCTCCAGACGGCCCAAGCCGTGGAGGGGCTTGGCGATGGCATCCCAATGCCGCCGGGCCGCCTCCATAGCCGCCCCGTCTGGAGGGGTAATCCTGTCCAGACGTGCCTGGATGAATGTATCTCTCATAGCGTGGTCTCCTTCTGATATTGGATGCAGGCGGCGGCAAAGCGGGCGGCAAAGCGGGGATTGGATGGGAGATAGAGGTGGGGAAATCCAGCAAGCATTTTCCCTTTACAGATTATACAGGGTCTTGGGTCTCCTCCGGTAGGCCGGACGGCCCGGCAGGCATCCCCCGGCTGAGTGCAGGCCCAGCGATGAAACTCATGCCCAGCGATCTCCTCCCCGGGGACCAGATAGGGGTTGTCCCCCTCCGGGCGCAGAGTAAGGTATCCAAAGGGCTGCCGTTCCCGGCTGCGCGTCCCCTCTCCCTCCAGAACGCCCGCCATAGGCCATACCCGCCCCTCCGGGTCCTCCAGACTGCTTTGGAGGTAGAGGAAGCCGCCGCACTCCGCCAGGGCGGGCATCCCTCCCCGGATGGCTTCCCGGACCGCCTGGCGCATGGGGTCGTTCCGGCTGAGTTGCTCCGCCCAAAGCTCCGGATAGCCCCCGCCCAGGTACAGGCCGCAGGTCCCGGCGGGCAGCGCCCGGTCCTCCAGAGGGCTGAACTCCGCCAGATGCAGGCCGTTCTGCCGCAGCAGATCCAGGTTGTCCTCATAATAGAAGCAGAAGGCCCGGTCCCGGGCTACCGCCACCACAGGGCCCGCCGAATCCGGTGGGACGACGGAGGGAGCCGCCGGAAGAGAGGCGGCAGAGCGGGCCAGGGCCAGGACGCCCTCCAGATCCACCGTCTCCTCCAGCTGGCTGGCTAGCTGGTCTACCTTCTCTTCCAGATCCTGGACTTCCCCCGGCGTGAGCAGACCCAGGTGCCTGCTTGCGATGGCGCAGTCAGTCAGCTGTGGCAGCCAGCCCAGCACCGGCAACCCCGTCTCCCTTTGGAGCATGGGGGTAAGCAGTTCCGCCAGTCCCTGGGAGCAGCCATTCAAAAGAATCCCGCCGATCATGCCGGGACTTCGGAATCGGGCCAAACCCTGCACCATAGCCGCCAGAGTGAGGGCCGTCCCTTGTGGGCGCACCACCAGCAGGATGGGCGTCCCAGTGGCCCGGGCCAAATGCCAGCTGCTGGCCCGCTCCGTGCCGCCCACACCATCGTAACAGCCCATGACCCCCTCCAGTACCGCCACGCCGTGGCCACGTCCAGCCGAGGACAGCAGGGCACATACCTGCTCATCCTCACTGAAAAACAGGTCCAGATTCCGGCTGGGCAGACCCAGCACCTCCCGGTGGAACATCGGGTCGATATAATCCGGCCCGCACTTGAAAGCGCAAGGAGCCAGTCCCCTGCGTTGAAAGGCCCTCAACAGGGCGCAGGTCACGGTGGTCTTACCACTGCCGCTGGCCGGAGCGGCCACCAGCAGTCGGGGCAGATCCATCTTCTTCTCCATGGCTGCGCCCTCCTTTCCAAATAAACAAACAACTTATATTATACCGAAGCAGTGGGGAAAATGCAACGTAGGTTGGCAGCCTCACTGTGCCCAGAGGAAAATTTTCCTTGCACCCGACCGCAGTTCCCCGGATTTTGAGGGAGGGTTTTTACTTTGCGGGGTTAGTTCCTTTGCCCGCGGCGGCAAAGGAGGTCGCCCCGCAGGGCGAAATCCTGTGAGGCGCGGCGCGCCGAGTCGTCGCGCCCTACGGGCGTCACGATCTACGGGGAACGGGCAGGCCAGTGTCCCGCTCTTACGGGGTGTCAGGCAAAATACAGCAGAACCGAACAACGGGAGGGGCAAGCCCTTCCCCTACTGGATGGTGGGGAATAACATTCTGCGCCAGCGGGCGGGTGGGCCCCTCCCCTCCAAAAACTCATAGAATGGCGGCAGGTGAAGGTGGACTCCCACCTCCGCCTGCCGCTTGTAGACTGTCACAGAATGATGCAAATGAGGCCGCCGGAGCCCTCGTTGATGATCCGCTGAAGGGTCTCCCTCAGCTTCTCACGGGCATCTTCCGGCATCCGCTTGACCTTGGCATTCAGATCCTCCCCTACCAGTTCATGGAAGGATTTTCCAAAAATGTTGGACTGCCATATCTTAGCTGTATCCCCTTCAAACTCCTGGAGCAGATAGTGGATCATTTCCTCACTCTGCTTCTCGCTGCCCACGATGGGAGACACCTCTGTCTCAATGTCCGCCCGGATCATGTGGATGGAGGGTGCGCTGGCCTTCAAACGCACACCGTACCGTCCGCCCTGACGGACGATTTCCGGCTCCTCCAGCACCAGGGAGTCGATGGAAGGCACCACGATGCCGTATCCGGTCTCCTCCACCTCCTTCAGCGCGTCAGCCACCTTGTCATACTCCGCCTTCACCTGGGCCAGCTGGGTGAGCAAAGCCAACAGATCCCCGTCATCTCCAATCTGGAACCCTGACTGCTGGGACAGCGTATCATAGAATAAAGCTCGGGGCAATTCCAGTACAGCGGCGGCCAGACCAGTGCCAAGGTCGATGTTGGTTACCCGGGCCTGGCTGACCTGCTCGCACTCCCGCATGGCTCCAATGGCCCCTTCCACATCCCGGATCCGGTGGAGCTGCCCCGCTCCCTGCCGGATAGCCCCATACAGAGCGGCTTTGATGGGGTGCTCCTGGGGAAGAGCGTTCACCCAGGGAGGAAGGAACAGGTCCAGTTCTTTCAGGGGAAACTCATAAAGCACCTGCTTGAGCAGGCCGCTGATGTCCTTTTCACCCAACTCCAGGCAGTTGGCCGCAACACAGGCCACCTGGTGCCGCTGGGCGATGTCTGACCGGATGGCCCGGGCCCGCTCAGAGTCGGGGTATGCGGAGTTGAGCACCACCAGGAAAGGCTTGCCCAGCTCCTTCAGCTCGGCAATCACTCGCTCCTCTGCCTCCACATAGTCCTCCCGGGGGATATCCGTGATAGATCCGTCGGTTGTGATCACCATTCCAATGGTCGCGTGCTCAGCAATCACCTTCCGGGTCCCAATCTCTGCAGCCTCGGACATAGGAATCTCCCGATCAAACCAGGGGGTGGTCACCATCCGCTGTTCTTCTCCCTCCAGCTGTCCCACTGCACCGTCAACCATATAGCCCACGCAGTCGATAAGCCGCACCTGGAAGGCTGCGCCGCCATCCATGGAGATAGACACTGCCTCCTCCGGTACGAACTTGGGTTCCGCCGTCATAATGGTGCGACCCGAGCCACTCTGGGGCAGCTCGTCCCGAGCTCGCTCCCGGCGATAGACATTTTCGATATTGGGGATGACCAGGGTCTCCATGAACCGCTTGATAAAGGTGGATTTTCCGGTGCGCACCGGACCCACCACCCCGATGTAGATGTCGCCCTCGGTCCGAAGCGCGATCTCCTCGTAGATTTTGCGATCTTCCACTTGAACTCCTCCTTCGGCCCGCGAGCCGGTCATTTCCCTACACTATATGGGGATAAGCTGTAAGATATGCCGGCTCTCTGCCATCATACAAGTCAGGACCCCCGGCTAAGCCGGGGGCTTGAGTAAGCCCTAGAAGGGCACAAT
>ENA-ORUF01002801-ORUF01002801.1-human-gut-metagenome-genome-assembly--contig:-NODE-2801-length-14060-cov-16.486041_pt1 | contig 14060 bp, 8 predicted proteins | sample MGYA00242077_ERZ509203 | MGnify/ENA primary metagenome ERZ509203 (study PRJEB26280, sample SAMEA2338834) | human gut metagenome | biome: human gut; feature: human-associated habitat; material: faeces...
CATTATTAAAATCACAGATGGTAAACTTGCAAATGAGCTACTTGATGTCATTTACAATAGCGGAAAATAGAAAAAATAAGTGGAAAAATCATCATTTTACTCTCGCATGACAGTATCCCAAATGTGATGACTCTTGCCGAACAGATGAGAATAACAGCCAAAGCTGCAGAAAACAAAAATTGATTTTTCTGGAGGGAGCGCAGTTTACCGTCTGCCCACTTTATTGTATTTCTAAAAAATATCCTTCTTAAGTAATGGGAACAGCATATAGAAATAGAATCGGATGTGATTTAATTTCCATCTATATGCTGTTTTATATTTTTCTTCTGACTTTTCCGTCAGTCGCTTGTTTCCGCTGCCGTCGGTATCCATTGTACAGACGTGAAAGGGAAAAGGTTTTCGGGCTGAATACGCTCTGAAAGAGGAAGATTCAGCCCGAAACGGCAAAGCCGCCTGACCTTTTCGCTTTCAATAGAGTCTGTACTAACTTCTATGGACGGCAGAGGGAACGGACGACTGTCCGGGATTGTTCTTTTGCTCTTGTCTTCGTTTAATCAGCTTGTCCATGTCCTCGGATATTTTATCATCGGTTACTTTGGCATATCCTTGTGTCGTTTTAATACTCGTGTGTCCCATCATTTTACTTATACTTTCTATCGGGACACCTGCAGAAAGCATCAAAGTGCCGAACGAATGCCTGCTGGCGTGATAGCTCAAATTCTCCTTTATACCGGCCACGATGCCTATTTCATGTATGCAGTACCATAACATGTCACGTTTTGGCAATGGGAATATGGGGTTGCTTTCATCCGTTGTGTTATACATAGCCAATATCTGTTCAGCTATGGGATGAAGAGGTATGAATGACTCCACATCCGTTTTTTTACGGTTGATACGGATGTACTTTCTTCCGTCTAAAGTCGTTTCAATATGTGAAGGATAGAGCCGTTTAACATCAACGTAAGACAATCCGGTGAAGCAGGAAAATATGAAAGCCCTGCGGGTAAGTTCCTGCAATCTTTCCGGCATAGGCTGCTCCATAATCCTTTGCAACTCAGCCCTGCTTATATGTTTCAATTTACCTGTAGGCTTTTTCTCGTAAGGTACATCCGCAAGCGGGTTGAAACGGAGAACCTCCCTGTCAACGGCAATATATATCAGTCTGTTCAGCCATGTAAGACAGTGGTTGATGTGACTCGCACCGCAACCTTTACCCTTCAGATATAGTTTGTATTCCCAACCGAAATCTTCTGTAATGTCTTCAAAAGCTATGTCATTCATCCCCATAGAAAGCAGGTATTCGTGCAGGTATGCCTGAGTAGACTTGGACTGACGGTAAGATGAGGTAGAATTTATCGCTACGGAACGGATTCTCAACCTTTCGCGTTCTTCTTCTCCGGTTTTCAAAAGAGTTACAGGAACAGTCCCTACACATGTTATTTCGTTTTTCAGCATTTCAGCAGTTATCATACCCGTTTCCTTTAACAGGTTCATGTAAGAAGTTTCAAGCCTTGCCCGTAGGTTCGCAAGAAGACCGTTTGTCCTGCCATCTTTTACCGTTCCGTTTTTGGTATTCCAGCATTCAGGATTGCAATAATATCCGGTAGTAAATACACTGCTCTTGCCGTCAATCGTGATACGGCACATGATGGCTGTTGTCCAGTCGGCTTTGACCTTGCCTCGGTTAATATAATAGAGAATTGAAAATGTACTTCGCATTGTTTAAATATTTTAAGAGTTATAGAATCAGTTTCAGGTCTTTTGTCGCCTCGATATATTTGTCCATGTCCTCAAAAAGTTTTTTGGGAGTCACACGGGCATATACTTGGGTTGTACCTATATCCGCATGTCCCAGCATCCTGCTGACAGTTTCAATCGGCACACCGTTTTCCAATGTCATAAGGGTCGAGAACGAATGTCTCCCCATGTGGTATGACAAACGGCCTTTTATCCCGACTTTCATTTTGATGCTTGTAAGACACCACTTCAAAGCCTGGTAGGGGATGACAGGAAACAAGGTAGCCCTTGTCTCATCCTTGTACTTTTCAATAAGAACCACGGCTTCCGGCAACAGCTTGACACGGCACAGTTGTCCGTTTTTGCCTCTTCGGTACTTCAACCATGGCGCTCCCTGATCATCCTTGGATAGGTTATCAGGAGTAATTGCAACTACGTCAACATATGAAGTTCCGGTGTAGCAGGCGAAAAGAAACATATCCCTGACAATAGAGTGTTCGGGGCGGCAGCCGGTAAGCTCTACATCTCTTATTTTTTCGAAATCATCCTTGCTCAATGCTCTCGGTGGTGTCTCTTTCTGTTTTGGCAGCTGGTAGTGTTCAAAATAGGACTTGTCCGAATGTCCTTCCTTGAACGCGATACGGCAAATCTTTTTCAGTATGGCCAAATAGTGACGCACAGTCTGGACTCCCAGTCGTTTCTCAATTACTACATATTCCTGAAATTCACGTATAAACAGTTCATTAAGCTGGCAAAAGGCAAGGTCTGACACCTTGAATCTGCAATTTATGAATTCTGCAAGACGGTTACGGGTATAAATATAGTTTGGAAGTGTACGGTGGGATATGTCTATCCCCACACGGGACTTCACTTCCTCGATATGCCTGTCGAACAGCTTGAGCAATGTCATTTGGGTATCTTTGCTGCCTTGAAGCATTTCTTTTACATCCGTTGCATTAAAATCATTTTTCCGCTCCACGAGAGAATCAAAGGCAGAGTTTACAGCCAATAGCAACCTGTCGATTTTTGCATTGGTTTCCACCGCTTCTTTACTTTTTCCATTCAACCGACTCTCCCGTGGATTCCATAACTCTGGAGCACATGACAGCTTGCAACTGAATTGCGCCATCGTGTTGTTCACCGTTATTCGTCCCATAATTGGAGCCTTTCCGAACTTGTCAAGACCGCTCTTTTTCAGGTAGAGCAACACCTTGAATTTTTCTACTTTCATACGCTTATTCTTTAATGGCAAAATTACCTAATTTATAAGCGCTCTTAGATATGCAAAACATTGACGACCAGTGAATAATAGCCCATCGTGATAGATTCTGTACTCCTCATTGCGTTACCTGTATGCTTCGGTAACTGGACAGCTAACGCTTTGGTAACTGAACGAATACTATAAATTACCTTTTTTTGCGTTTTACTCATTTGGCAGAATTCAGCGAATATGCTAAATACCAACCATTTAAGTTTTATCTACTCATTTTTGTTATCGCTTGCTTTCCTGTTACTTATGCATGTGGCCCGCCACACCTTCGCCTGCATGGCCGTCGAATACGGAATGCCGATCGACGTGCTGGCCAAGATTCTCGGGCACTCGAACACCAACATGACGCGACACTACGCCAAGTTCTCCGAGACGGTCATCGGCCGCGCGATGGAGGCTTTCGGCGAACGGCTGGCATCGGCGGCTTCGGCCGAGTAGCGAGACGACGGTCTATGGAAGCAAGTTTATGTTTCGGGCGACCCGAAACTCCATCGAACGCATCCCTGCGGTCTGTATGAAAGAGAAATCCAAAGGCGGACGCCCGCCCAAACCCGCAGGCGAAAAGCTCAAGGAGCGGCTGACCGTGAAAATGGCCGCAGCAGACTACTACACCCTGCGCGGCAAGGCGCGGGCGGCAGGTCTCACCTGGGCCGAATACGCCCGGACGGCACTCTCAAGGAGCGTCGTCCGCCAGCGCCTCACGGCAGAACAGATGACCCTGCTGCGGCAAATAGCCGGTATGGCCAACAACCTCAATCAGCTCGCCCGCCGAGCAAATGCCGCGGGGTACGCCCGGGCCGCCGCGGAGTGCACGGCACTGATCGAAAAGATAGATACGCTAATAGATCAAATCAATGAATAACCATGATAGCCAAAATATCGAAAGGCGGTTCGTTCGGCGGAGCCGTCGATTACGTCCTCGACAAAGGGAAAAACGCCGAGCTACTCGCCGGACTGGGCGTCCGGATGAGGGACAACAAATCCATCACCCGCAGTCTCGAGATGCACGCGGCGCTGAATCCGCATCTTTCGAAGCCCGTCGGCCACGTCGTCCTCGCCTTTTCAGCACAGGACGCCGCACGGCTCGACAACCGGCGGATGGTCGGAATCGCCGCGGAGTATCTCTCCGGCATGGGCATCCGAAACACGCAGTTCATCATCGCCCGCCACCGCGACCGGGAACATCCCCACCTGCATATCCTTTTCAACCGGGTGAACAACGACGGCCGTACCGTCTCCGACCGCAACGACCGCTACCGTTCGGAGCGACTCTGCAAGGAGCTGACCGTCCGGCACGGGCTCTACTTCGCATCGGGCAAAGAGAATGTCAAGGAGCACCGCCTGCGCGAACCGGACAAGACGAAATACGAGATTTTCCACGCGCTGCACAACGCCGTACCCCGCTGCCACGACTGACCGGAGCTGACGGCAGCGCTACGGCGCGAAGGGATCGCCACCGAGTTCCGGATGCGCGGAGGAACTTCCGCCCCACAAGGCGTCGTTTTCGCCAAGAACGGCTACCCGTTCAACGGTTCGAAAATCGACCGGCAGTTCAGTTTCTCCAAAATCGACCATGCGCTGAGCCTGAACCGCCGACAAGCACTCTCCGCAAACGAACGCGGCCCCGCAAGCAATCCGGCCGCATCGTTCAGTCACCTGCTCGAAGATCTTCTGCAACCGGCCTACGATACGGACGAAGAACGGCGCCGTCAGGAGCGACTGCGCAAAAAGAAAAGACGCCAACGACTTTAAATTTCATTACCTATGGAGACAACCACCGTCATCGAGCTCTTCGAAGAACTGAAAAAGCAGATCGCCGCGCTCGCCCGCAGGCTGGACGACCGCAACCCGCCGGCCCCGCCGGTGTCTTCGATACCGACTGAACCGGATAATCGGCTCGACCGGCTGCTGGAAATGGCGCGGCACACACATGAACGTCGAACGGGCCCGCATGGAACTGACGGACCGGATCTCGGCACTGGAAAAGAAACTCGGGCAGGAGCGCGAAAGATGCGGTGCCGAGGCGGCCCGTGCCGCTCTGCCTTCGCTGCAGCGGCATATCCACACCATCGACTTCAAATCCTCGAAATCGACGCTCTGCATGTTCGGGCTCTCGCTCGCCGTCGTTTGCTGCGGCGTATATATCCATCGGCTGCACACCCGCATCGGCAGCATCTGCGACGCCGAACTGAAATACCGATACATCAGGATGAAAGGAGAAGCCTCCTCCGAGCGGATCGCAGAATTGGAGGATATTTTCGAATGGAACAGGGACGACGACAAAATCCGCCAGATGAAAAAGAATGTCGAACAATACGAACGAACTATTCAGCAGAGAATAGCTCTCGACGAACAAATAAGATTAAAGGGACAGGAGGCCGAACAATTGGATGAAAAAGCAAAAAAATCAAGAGGAAAGTAAATCTTTCCTCTTTTTTCGTGTGGCCCCATGGTTTCTTCGTATATTTGTAAACAAGTAGTAGCATAAACAAACTCCATTATGATGACTTTCGCCGACATTCTACGAAAATTCCGTAAAGAATCATTATCTCAAAGAGACAAAGGATTTCGTTTTGAGCGACTTATGCAGGGCTATTTGAAAACCACTTCATTATATGCCAACCGTCTCGAGGAAGTATGGCTTTGGATGGAATTCCCCTTCCACGACCAGTTCGGCGGCAAGGACACCGGCATCGACCTTGTGGCCCGCACCGTCGAGGGCGAATATTGGGCCATTCAATGCAAATGTTATGCGGCGGATACCTTCATCAACAAACCCGACGTAGATACATTCCTCGCCACCTCGGGCAAGCGCTTCGAAACCGAATTCGGCATGACGGGATTCGCACAGCGGCTGTGGATCTCAACGACGAACAAATGGAACTCCACGGCCGAGCAGACGATCCGCAATCAGAATCCTCCGGTAACGCGACTGAACCTTATCGACCTCGAAAACGACGACGTCAACTGGAGCAGCCTCGAACAGGGCCTCTTCGGCGTGGCCTCCCGGCCCAAACCCTTTGCCATACGGGAGCACCAGCAGGAGGCCATCGACCAGGCCCACGCCTATTTCAAGATCGACGAAGCCACCGGCCAACCCGCCCATACGCGCGGCAAGCTCATCATGGCCTGCGGCACAGGCAAAACCTTCACCTCGCTGCGAATCGCCGAGAACGAAACCGGAGGCCGCGGTCTGGTGCTGTTCCTCGTCCCCTCGATTGCCCTGCTGGGACAAACCCTGCGGTCGTGGCTGCAACAGTCCCAGGAGCCGATGACGGCTGTCTGCATCTGCTCCGACCCGCAGGTCTCGAAACAGACCGAAAAGAAGGACAACGACACGACGAGTGTCATCGACCTGGCACTTCCGGCCTCGACCGACGTCCCCTCCATCGTCAAGCAACTGCAACACGCCCGTCGGCACAATGCCGAAGGACTGACTGTCGTCTTCTCGACCTACCAGTCCATCGACGTCATTTCGCGGGCCCAGCAGCAGCTGCTCGCAGAGACCGGCGGCGCCTTCGGCACATTCGATCTCATCATCTGCGACGAGGCGCACCGCACCACGGGCGTTACGCTCAAGGACGAGACCGAGAGCGCCTTTGTCCGGGTTCACAACAACGACTTCCTGCGGGCCGTGCGCCGTATCTACATGACCGCCACGCCGCGCCTCTATACCGACGAGACGAAGAAACGCGCCGAAGAGAACTCCGCCGTCCTCTGCTCGATGGACGACCGCTCGATGTACGGCGACGAGATCTACCGCATCGGCTTCGGCAAGGCCGTCAAACAGGAACTGCTCTCCGACTACAAGGTCCTCATCCTCGCCGTGGGCGAAAAGGACATTACCCCCACGCTGCAAAACGCACTGACCCGCGAGGACGGAACCATCGACGCGGATGATCCCTCGAAACTCATCGGCTGCATCAATGCCCTCTCGAAAAAGGTGCTCGGCGCCGATGAAGAGTTCGTCAAGGGCTCCGACCCGCTGCCGATGCGCCGTGCCGTGGCCTTCTGTTCGAGCATCAAGGCCTCGAAAGCAATCGCCAATGCCTTTACCGACTACAAGGACCTCTACATGGAGGACATCCGCGAGGAGGACCGCGCCACGATGGTCGATGTCGTCGCCCACCACGTTGACGGTTCGATGTCGGCTACCAAACGCGACGAGGAGCTGATGTGGCTCAAGGAGCAGCCCGAAAACGAACGCGAATGCCGAATGCTGACCAACGCCCGCTGCCTTTCGGAGGGTGTCGATGTTCCGTCGCTCGACGCCGTGGTCTTCATTTCACCGAAGAACTCGCAGGTCGATGTCGTGCAGTCGGTCGGTCGCGTCATGCGCCGCAGCGAGGGCAAGAAATACGGATACATCATCATTCCGGTCGTGGTTCCGGCCGATGCCGAGGGCGACAAGGTTCTCGAAAACCACCCCAATTTCAAGGTGGTCTGGACTGTGCTGAACGCCTTGCGGGCTCACGACGACCGCTTCAATGCCGAAGTCAACAAGATCGAACTGTCGAAAAAGAAGCCCAAAAACATCCTCTTCGGCGGAGTCGGCGCCTCGCGCAAGGACGAAGACCAGCACAGCGACGGCGACAGCAAGCCTCGCGCCGAGAGTGCCGCCGAGCAGCTCGCCACCCAGCTCTCGATGAGTTTCAACGACCTGCAGAACGTCTTCTACGCCAAACTGGTGACCAAGGTCGGCACCAAACGCTACTGGGAACTCTGGGCCAAGGACATCGCCCAGATTGCCGAACAGCACATCGCGCGCATCAAGGCTCTCATCGCCGACAACGGCAAACACCGCCGGGCCTTCGACCAGCTCATGCGGGGTCTGCACCGCAACATCAATCCCGGACTTTCGGAACAGGATGCCATCGAAATGCTCTCGCAGCACATCATCTCGCGCCCCGTGTTCGAGGCCCTCTTCGAAAACTACCAGTTTGCCGCCAGCAACCCCATCTCGCGGTCGATGCAGAAGATGCTCGACCTGCTCGACGACGAGACCAAAACCGAGGAGGAGCACCAGAAACTCCAAAAATTCTACGACTATGTCCGCGACACGGTCGGCGACATCCACGAAGCCGATGCCCGGCAGCGCATCATCGTCGAGCTGTACGACAAGTTCTTCAAGGTGGCCTCGCCCCGCACGGTCGAGAAACTGGGCATCGTCTATACACCGGTCGAGGTGGTCGACTTCATCATCCGCTCGGTCGGTTACATCCTCCAGCGGGAGTTCGGACGGTCGCTCTCCGACGAGAACGTCCACATCCTCGACCCCTTCACCGGAACGGGCACCTTCATCACACGCCTGCTCCAGAGCGGGCTCATCTCGCGCGAGGCCCTGGAGCGCAAATACGGCCGGGAGATCCACGCCAACGAGATCGTACTGATGGCCTACTACATCGCCTCGGTCAACATCGAAAATGTCTTCCACGACCTGATGGGCCCTGATACGGAGTACCGGCCCTTCGGCGGCATCTGCCTGACCGACACCTTCCAGTTGGGCGAGGAGGCTGCGGACGAGAACCTCTATTCCGAGCAGTTCCCGACCAACTCGCGGCGCGTCATTGAGCAGAAGAAACGGCGCATCACCGTCATCGTCGGCAACCCGCCCTATTCCATCGGGCAGAAGTCGGCCAACGACAATGCACAGAACGAATCCTATCCCACGCTCGAAAGCCGTATCGAAAACACCTACGTTGCCCAATCTGAGGCCGCCCTCAACAAATCGGCTTACGACAGTTATATCAAGGCTTTCCGCTGGGCTTCGGACCGACTTAACGAAAAGGAAGGCGGTGTCATCGGCTTCGTTACCAACGGCGCATGGCTCGATGCCAACGGGCTCGACGGCATGCGCAAATGCCTCGAACGCGAATTTTCGGCCATCTATGTCTTCAACCTGCGCGGCAACTGCCGCACAAGCGGTGAAATCCGCCGCAAAGAGGCCGGTAATGTCTTCGGTCTGGGCTCCCGCACTCCGATTGCTATTACGATTCTGGTCAAGAAACCGAAGGTATCCGACGAGGCGGCCCGCATCTGCTACCACGACATCGGCGACTACCTCTCGCGCGAGGAGAAACTGCGTATCATTCACAATATGGGCGACATCAGCAACCCGCTGATGCAATGGATCACCATTACCCCCAACGAACATGGCGACTGGCTCAACAAGCGCAGCGAGCAGTTCAAACTCTTTACCCCGCTGGAGCCCGAAAAGAAGTTCAAGAAAGGAAATAAATCGTTCTTTGAAGGATATTCATTAGGACCAGTATCTGCTCGCGATAGTTGGGTTTATAATTTCTCTTTAGAAAAACTAAAAGTAAATATTTGCAAAACGATCTCTCACTATGAGGAACAGCGAATTTTATTACTAAACAAAAAAATATCAGAACCCGAACGTAACCCTTTGTTAGGATCTTGGTCCAGAGACTGGTTAAATCAAATTAAAAAGAATAAAGTTATTGTTGAGAATCCGCAACAATACCGAATATCAGCATATCGCCCATTTACTCGAACCAACAATTACTTTGATGATGATTTAAATCAAGAAAGATATCAAATACCAAAAATTTTTCCAACAAAAAATCATAACAATATAGTAATATGCGTCTCTGGAATAGGTTCTAATAAAGATTTTTCTTCTATTATAACAGATTGTATTCCTGACTACCAATTACAATTCAACGGGCAATGTTTTCCGCTTTATTGGTATGATGACAGCACGGCGGATATCGCCGACCTCTTCTCGGCTCAGCAGAGCGATGCAGACCGTTACGTCCGCCGCGACGGCGTGACCGACTGGATCCTCTCCACGGCCCGCAAGCAGTACGGAAGCCGCGTAACCAAGGAGGACATCTTCTATTATGTCTATGGCATCCTCCACGCCCCGGACTACCGCACGACCTTCGCCGCCGACCTCAAGAAGTCGCTGCCCCGACTGCCGCTGGTCGAGTCGCCCGACGACTTCTGGGCCTTCAGCCGTGCCGGCCGTAGCCTGGCCGAACTCCACCTCGGATACGAGCATGTGGAGCCCTACGCCGGATGCCACACGGTAAACTCGACCACTTCGGAAGATGACGCCATCAACTACCGTGTAGAGAAGATGCGCTTCGGCAAGCTCGACAGCAAGACGGCCGACAAGAGCATAATACATTACAATGCGGGCATCACGATCGAAAGCATTCCGCTGGAGGCCTACGACTATGTGGTGAACGGCAAGTCGGCGATCGAGTGGGTGATGGAGCGCTATGCGGTGAAGACCGACTCGACGAGTCTCATCACCAACGACCCCAACGACTGGTGCCGAGAGCACGACGACCCGAAATACATCTACAACCTGCTGCTGCGCATCATCACCGTCTCGCTCGAAACGATGAAGATCGTCCGCTCGCTCCCGAAACTCAAACTGGAAGAATAAAACGAGGGCTATGAATAATCTTATCAAGCAAATAGAAATAACGAACTTTCGGTCGATTAAACATACAATAATTGACTGCTCTTCGTACAACCTTTTTTGCGGACAGAATGATGTCGGTAAGTCGAATGTATTGAAAGCGCTCAATTTATTTTTCAATCAGGAAACCGATTTCCAAACTCCGTTTAATTTCTTTACGGATTATAATAAATATGCCTTAGCGGAAGCTCAATCGTCAAAAAAAGGGAAACAATTTATTCGGATAAAAGTAACATTCAATACTCCTCGTTCCTATAAATCAATCCCCAATCAGACATTTTACATTGAGAAAACATACGACCGCAATGACCGCAGCGGAAGTGGCACAACCAGATATTCAGAGGATTCCACTATTGCACGAACTTCGATTTCGCGCCTATACAATCAAATTCGTTATGTATATATCCCCGCATTAAAAGGGAAAGAGGTTGTTCAATATTTGTTAGGATTGTTAGGAGAACAACAGCTAATTGGGCAAAAGCAAATTGACGATCTGAATCAACATATTAACGAAAAAACTCGAAATCTGACAGGGTTACTTAACGAATCAAATATTGGCATCAATGTTACATTTGGATTACCAACTCTTCTGAGAGATTTTTGGCAACAACTTTCTGTCGGCACCAACTATGAATATATAGAAAAGATTACTCAACAAATTTCAAAGAAAAAAGGTGCTGAAGTAGATCTAAATCCGAAATTGTATCAGATTCCACTAACCATGCGTGGTGATGGAGTCAAATCGAAATTCCTTCCGCCAATTTTGAAATGGTTACAGAATAATAATCAATCCATGATTTTTATTTGGGGAATCGACGAACCTGAAAATTCCCTCGAGTTTCGTGCGGCCGAAGCTCTCAGTACGCTATTTTGTGATGAATATGCAAAGACCACACAAATTTTTGCGACTTCTCATTCTATGGCATTTATAAATCCTCGTGAATCGGCCAAAGTCAAACCCACCATATTCAGGACAATGAGATCAAATTATGGTGAGACAGAATTCCGCAATATTGATGATTTATTTAAAGATTCCCAAAGCACCGAATTATTGGAAGAGATAGGAGCTTTGGAAATACAACAAAAGCTGATATCAACTTTTAGAGAACAAATTGATGCCCAAATAAAAGTTAAACAAACATTTGAGGCCCAAGTAAAAGATTTGCAGGACAAGATTGAGAAGTTAAAAAAGCCATTGGTCATTACAGAAGGAAAGACCGACATAAAGCACATAAAAAAAGCCCAAGAAAAACTTGGAATCATAGATATAGATTTTGAACAAATAGAAGAGAATAATCAACCCTCAGGAGAAGATGATTTAAAAAAATTATTGGCACACTTAAGCAAAATACCTCATGCTCATAAAATAATTGGTCTATTTGATCGAGATCATGATCCAATTATTAAAGATATTGAAAAAGATCGCCAAGTATACAAAGATTATGGTAATAATGTATATGCATTCTGTATTCCCGTACCTCAGTTTCGCATAGACAAAAATCAAACCAAAATATCTATTGAATATTTATATACAGACGATGAAATTAAAACTCCATTAGAAAATGGCTGCAGATTATTCTTTGGAACTGAATTTACCAAGCATTCCTTACGACACAATACCGAGAACCTAATATTGAGGTACCCTAACGGTAAAGGGGAAGATAAAATAATCGAAAATAACGGTGGGCAAGCAGTATTTGATAAAGATGAACAAAATGTATTAGCGAAAAAGGACGATTTTGCAGAGGCAATTTTACATGATAAAATTCAAATAAGCGCCCAAAGTTGGGAAAATTTCAGACCAATCTTTGATAAGATCAAAAAAATCGGTGAATTGTAAATGTGATTTATGGCCATCATCGACGATTTCACCCGCGAGGTAGAGTGTATCTACAAGGATGAACGATACGCAGTCCGCGATAATGGTGCTGTCTTCCGCTATCCGCGTGATGGAAAGCGTCCGCGCAAATACGACAACTTCTGGACATTCGGGAAACCCAATATCGTACATGGCTATATGGAAATCGCATCTGTCCGAATCCATGCCATTGTCGCAACTGCATTCTTCGGCCCCAAGCCCACCAAAGAACACGTTGTTGATCATATCGACACGAATCGTCGGAATAACCGGGTGGAGAATCTCCGTTGGATTACGCGGGTGGAAAATATACTCGACAACCCCATTACACGGAAAAGAATCATATTGCGCTGCGGCAGCATCGAAGCATTTCTGGCGAATCCTGCTATACTACAGGAAAATGAATTGCCGCCCGATCTCAAATGGATGAGAACCGTAACCAATGCAGAGGCGCAAGTAAGTAAAAAACGATTGCTGGAGTGGGCTGAAAGCGATAAAGAGCCCTCTGGAGGCTCCTTGGGTGCATGGGTTTTCAATCCATCCGAGAAATCCACCGCATATTCCCGGCAACCCCAAGTTTCAACACTCAATCCTCAAGCAGATTTACTTACAGGAGAAGGTCAATTAGGCGTTTGGGGATACAGGCAACCAGGATTCCAAGAACATGACCAATCCAACACGCTTCAAGACGAAGAAGACAGAACCCCTAATCTCGTATTGTCTCTGACTCCCGGAGCTGCTCAGGTCAGAGTGTTTTTTGACGACAAGCCTTGCGAATATCCATGTACTCCACAACATTTCGACGAAAATCCCTTGGCGGCGTATGCAGCCAATCTGACTGACGATGCCATTTTTTGGCGCAATCAAAATGGGGATCGTGCATATTCAGTAGCAAAATACGGCTATTCAAGCGATGGAGATTCTTTGATTGTAATGTCTCAAGCCGCCTATGTATGGAAAAAACAAACAGTCGGCGATTCTAAACCCGTTTCAGTAACGCAACTCAGGCCTGACGAGTATAACAAAAACGATTTGCCATGTTCGCTTACCGAAATAACATACGAACAAAAGCTGTTTGTTCATAAGAGAATCGAGACTGGATTCCACTCCAAAGAATATTTGGAAGAGATATTTAATCAATGTATAAAAGAAACTTAATCATTTTAGAAATCGATGAGTACAAGAGTCTGAAGAACTCGTAACCCTTATAATTAATCGTAGTAAAGTACCTCAAATCTCCTTTAAAGAATAGTCATAACCCATATCCGTGAAACAGCACAAATTGCTATGCGTACCTGATAGACATAGTTTTTGCGGTTCAATATTGGTCATTGGGAAGTGAGAATAAGGGCAAGATTAGTTGTTCTTATTTATCAGATTCACCACCACCTTCGTCATCACGTCCTTCTCCTCGGTGCGGCTCTCGGCGATCATCAGCGTCAGGGCGACCAATGTGTTGTTGTCCAAAAGGCGCGAGCCGTCGGAACGGTAGAGGATGCGGTTGTTCTCCAGAAACCACAGGAACAGAAACGCCGCGATGCGTTTGTTACCGTCGCTGAACAAGTGGTTCTAGACTGTCAGGTAGAGCAGATTGGCCGCTTTATCCTCGACGCTTGGACAGCCGAAGGTCTGGTAAATCGCACCCATCGTGCTCTTGAACGACTCGTCCTTCTCGCGGGCGAACAGTGCGCTGCCGCCGAACTTGTCGCGCAACACCTGCAACGCCGCCATCGCATTCTCAT
>ENA-ORUF01002802-ORUF01002802.1-human-gut-metagenome-genome-assembly--contig:-NODE-2802-length-14058-cov-2.424909_pt1 | contig 14058 bp, 7 predicted proteins | sample MGYA00242077_ERZ509203 | MGnify/ENA primary metagenome ERZ509203 (study PRJEB26280, sample SAMEA2338834) | human gut metagenome | biome: human gut; feature: human-associated habitat; material: faeces...
AAGAACACCGCCCCGTACACCAGCTCCTTCTTCCCGAAGGAGTGGACTCTGGACAACTATAGGGTGCTGTTCACCGACCGCAACGTGTTGGACTTCCCGAAGATGTTCGGCACCACGTTCATCATCGCCTGCTTCACCTGTGCGATTTCTCTGATCTTCGTGCTCTCCGTGGCGTACTGCATGAGCCGTATGCGTTTCCGTGTGCGCAAGACTTTCATGAACGTTGTGCTGATTCTTGGCATGTTCCCGGGTATCATGGCCGTCACCGCCATCTACTTCATCTTGAAGGCCTTGGGCCTGTCAAGCGGCACCATGACTACCGTGGCGTTGATTCTCGTGTACTCCGCCGGTTCCGGCGCTGGCTTCTACGTGATGAAGGGCTATATGGACACCATTCCGACCTCGCTGGACGAAGCCGCCCTGCTCGACGGTTGCACCCGTTTCCAGGTGTTCCATAAGATCATCATCCCGATCTGCAAGCCCATGATCGTCTACCAGGCCATCATCGGCTTCCTGACCCCGTGGCTCGACTTTGTCATGGCCAAGGTGATCTGCCGTACGCAATCCAACTACACCGTGGCATTGGGCCTGTGGCTCATGCTGCAGAAGGAATATATCCAGAACTGGTTTGCCCGCTTCGCCGCGGCCGCGGTCGTGATCTCCGTTCCGATCGCCATCCTGTTCATTGTGATGCAGCGCTTCTATCAGGAGTCCATGTCGGGCTCCGTGAAGGGCTGACGGAAAGGTAACGCAATAATGACGCTCGTAGACAACTTTGCACAGCCGAACACGAGCGTCGCCGAACCGTTCCCGCTTTGTTTGGAACGGCCTCTGGGTGCCGTGGTTGCTCAATCCGGCACCCAGTTCGCTCTCTGGGCTCCTTCCGCACAGAAGGTGACCCTGAGACTGTTCTCGCGTGGCTCCATGGGGGAAAGCGGCGACGCTCTGATTGGACAGTACACGATGCGTCCGGAATCCGATGGTTCCTGGACGTACGATTTCGCCGACAACATGCACGGCGTGTATTACGACTTTTTGATCGAACGCGATTGCGGTTCCGTCGACCGCATCGCCGACCCGTGGGCGCGCGGGGCCGGTGTGAACGGCCGGCGCAGCATGGTCGTGGACTTCAGCCGCACCAATCCGGATGGTTGGTACCGCGACCATATGCCGGACGTGCCGCTTGCGCAGACGGTGGTCTGGGAAACCCATGTGGGCGATTTCAGCAATGATCCCGCCGGCGGTTTCCCCGAATCGCATCGGGGCAAGTATCTGGCGTTCACCGACGACGGTACGTCTCTGGACGGGCATCCCGACTTTCCCACGGGCATCGCATATCTCAAGAAACTTGGCGTCACCGCGGTGCAGCTCATGCCGATTTACGATTTCGGTTCCGTGGACGAAGAGACCTGCGATCGCTACAACTGGGGGTACGATCCGGTCAATTACAACGTGCCGGAAGGCTCGTATTCCACCAATCCGTTCGACGGGTCGGTGCGCATCCGCGAAGTGAAGCAGATGGTGCAGGCGCTGCACAACGCCGGCATCAAAGTGATCATGGACGTGGTCTACAACCACATGTTCTCGCCCGATAATTGGTTTGAGCGGTTGGTGCCGGACTATTTCCTGCGCCGTAAGCCCAACGGCGCGCTGGCCAACGGATCCGGCTGCGGCTGCGATATGGCCACCGAACGCAAGATGTTCCGCCGGTTCATCGTGGAATCCGTGACGTTCTGGGCGCGCGAATACCACATGGACGGCTTCCGTTTCGACCTGATGGGTCTGATCGACGTGGACACCATGAATGCCGTGCGTGCTGCTCTGGATGAGATTCCCGGCCGTGGACGCGACATTCTCATGTACGGCGAACCGTGGTCCGCGGGCGCCACCGCGCCGCTGCCCAGCGACACCGTGCTGGCTGACAAGTCAGGCCTGTCGAAGCTTGACAGTCGCATCGGCCACTTCTGCGACACCACGCGAGACACCATCAAGGGCCATGTGTTCTTCTCGGACCGCCCGGGTTATGTGAACGGTGGCATGCACGAGAACGTAGCGGCTGCGCGTGAGGCCGTGGACGCGTGGCGTCGCGGCAAACATTCGGAAGGAGTGGCAGGCCAGGTCATTCAATACGTGTCCGCGCACGACGACCTCACGCTGTGGGACAAGTTGTGCGCGAGCTTTGCGGCTGGTTCGTTGGGCAGCACCGTGGCCGAAGGTGTTAACGAAAATACCGTGGATGTGCCAAAAGTCATGTATGACGCCGATTTCTCGGCGGAAGGGCTGGCCGGTGTCGGTCCGCAGATTGCGGCCGCGCTGACCGACGTGATGGACGCCAACAAGCTGGCTGTGGGTATCACGCTTACCTCCGCTGGCATCCCGTTCATGCTGTCCGGCGAGGAGTTCGCACGTACCAAATTCGGCAGCTCTGATTCTTACGATTCCGCCAAAGAGCTTAACTGGCTCGATTGGAACCGTGCATGGCAGAAGCGCGATTTGATTGAGTATTACGCGAAGTTGATTGCATTGCGCAAGTCTGATCCACAGTGGTTCGACGGCAATCGCAATATCGTCGATACGGAAGGCGACGAACTCGTGTTCCGCGTCGGCGATTATCTGATGGCCGCCAATCCAGGCAGACACGTCGGCGTTATTGACGTGGCCGTAACGGGTTTGGAACCGATTGGCGGAATACGGAGATACTGGTGTGGTCTCGGCTCGTCCGTCAGTCCGGTGGAAGGCAATGTGAGCGCAGGTGATGGCGATTATTTGATTGTTCCACCGCATACGTTTGCAATCTGGCGGTTGCAGTAATACTCTCAGTAGGGAAGCTACAAAACGGCGACCGCAAAGCTGCGGTTGCCGTAACAGATACGGCAATGGGGCCGGAAAACCAGAAAGGATACGAGAAGTGGGAGCCGGAGCTCATAATCCACGATATGAAGTGGTATTTTTCGACCTCTACGGGACGTTGATCGACATTCGTACAGACGAACAGAGCGAAACCGCCTGGCAGGCGCTATATGACTGCGTTTGCGAACTGGGTGCCGACTACGAATCGGTCGACGAAATGCGCGAACGCTTCGAAAAACTTGAGGCCCGCGAAATGGTCCATCAAGCCGATCGTGCAATCGTCCGTAACGGATGGGATGAATTCGATATCCTGCCGGTCTACCGGTCGCTGCTGATGAACCGTAGTGAGGAGGCTGAAAAGAAACTGGCACTGCCGCAAGCCGCGCTGAAAGCCGCATGGGCGTTCCGGCAGGGCAGCACCAGCATGATCCGCCTGTATCCGGGCGCACTCGACATGATCGAAGCATTGCAGGAGGCCGGCGTCGTCGTGGCGCTGCTAAGCAACGCACAAGCCTGCTATACTCGCCCCGAACTGGAAATGACCGGCTTGGCGAACGTACTGGACGACGTGATTATCTCCAGCGAAGAGAAAATCCGCAAGCCTGCCCGCGACTTGTACATGCTGGCTCTCGACCGCGAGTTCGTAATCGCAAAAAACGCGCTCATGGTGGGCAACGATGAAGCAAACGATATTATCGGAGCCAATTCCGCCGGTCTCGACGCAGCATACTTCCGTACGGAAATTTCGCCGATGAGCGACCCGCCCAAGTCGGAGCATGCGGTATGTTCGTTTACCGGTGCCGACTACGACGGTCTGCTGAAATTCGTGCTGAACGCGTGAAACGCGCGTAGGTTGCGTCTTGGGCGTACTGGGCGTCTTGGGCGCACGAAAGGCCGTATGCGGAACTGAGGAGGACATATGGAAAGCTATGCCGAGCAGGGTGCTGGAGCTGATTCGATTGAACAGATCGGATTCGGCGGCGCTCGCCGTACCAAGAAGAAGCACCGCGGACTGACGGTGTTCCAGCTCAAGGTCATCGGCGCTGTGGCGTTGGCTCTGTCAGCTGGTAGCACCACCATTGTGCCGCTGTTTTTCGGTTCCGACGTCAATAATATGACGTCGCTCACGGCGATGGTCTTAAGCGAGGTCATATCTTGGTTCGCCATTCCGATCTACGCGTGGCTGCTGGTGCAGGGTTTCCGTGAAACACATAGTCGCGTCGCGTATGGTCTACGGCTGTTCATCCTCGCCGTGGTGTGTGAGGTGCCGTACGACCTCTGCACGTCGCATAAGGCTTTCGATTTTGGCTCGCAGAACCCTGTTTTCGGTCTGTTCATCGCGTTCGTTGTGCTTGTCGTGTTGGATTGGGTGGCGGCGCGCTACCAGAAGTCAATGAAGATTGTGTTGTCGGTCGGTCTGGTGTTGATCGGACTGTTGTGGGATCTGCTGCTGCGCGTCGGCCTGCGCCAGCATATGATGAGCGTCGGCGCGGTGACGCTTGGTTTCGTGCTGATTTTCACGTTGATGCGCCAGCATGAGAATTCGATGATGTTCACTGCCGGCCTGTTTGGCGCGGTGATGATGATTATGCCTGGCATTGGCGTTGCATTCGTGCATTATTACAACGGCGAGTTGGGTTATAAGCGGCAGTGGACGAAGTGGGCTTTTTACGCGGCTTATCCAGTTATTTTGATATTTTGTGCTATTGGTGCAACATTAGCGTGATTTTTGACAACGTTCGCAGTATAATAGTAGCAATATGGGAGAGCATTGCCGCTCGGGCAAGTGTTTCCAAGGCTGGGAACGTTTGTGATTATGATGCAGAAACCGCAAAGGGGTTGAGAGATGGATAGAGCAGGCATTCGCGAGGTGGCCAAGGCCGCGGGTGTGTCGATTTCCACGGTATCGCGCGCGTTCACGCGGCCGGAACTGGTGTCCGAACGTACACGTCGCAAGGTGCTGGAAACTGCCGACAAGCTTGATTTCAACATCTCACGTTCCGCGACATCGTTGAAATCGGGCCAATCGTACCGTGTGGCGATGCTGATGAATGAAGAGATCACTAGCTGGTTCAATACGGAAGTGTTCGCTGGAATCGAATCCGTCATGCATAATGCCGGGTATGACGTATCGCTGTTCCAGCATGTCGACACGGCCGAGAATCGCAAGGAATTCTTCACGAATCTGCCCGTCCGCCGCAACGTGGACGCCGTATTCGTAACGTCGTTCGGCGTGGATCCGAAGGAAATCCAGCAGCTCAAACGCATCCACGTGCCGATCATCGGCATCAATACGCCGACGCAAAACGGCTTCGACGCCACCATCTCCATCGACGATGAGGACGGCATGTTCACCGCCGCCCAGCATCTGATCAATCTGGGGCACAAGAATATCGTGTACGTGTGCTCCGATGCGGTCGATTCCATTAATTCCTCCATCGATGCGCGAGGACAGGGCTTCGTCCGCGCCTGCAAGACGATGGAGGCCTCCCATGACTTCAAGTGGCGCGTCGTCTCTGTGCCGCGTGGCAAGACCTTCGCCGACTCGGCGTTGACCGCGCTGCTTGCGTTGGACGAGTTCCCGGACGCGATTTGCTGCCAGATGGATATGATGGCGATTCCGCTGGTGTTGCGTTTGGAACGTTACGGCCACCACACGCCGAGTGACTATTCGATTATCGGCTTCGACGATTCGCCGTACGCCGACACTGTGAGCCTGACCACCATGCGCCAGGATCCGTATGCGATGGGTCGCGCGGCCGCACAAAAGGCCATGAAGCTTATCGAAGGCGAGCCGCTTGAGAACGCGCATGAGATTGTGCGTGCACAGCTTGTGCTGCGTGGCACCGATTCCGTGTATGGCACTGGCCGCTGAGAGCCGAGTCTCATTGTCCTTCCGCAGCCCGTCAATGCCGACGGGCTGATTGTGATGGCCTGGGGTGGATTGATAAGGGATACCCCCACTGTAGTCATGGTGTGTGGCATACGTTTTCAGGAAAAAAATGAAACAATTTGCAGTGATGTGTTTCATGACACGCCAATCGGGGGCTGATGAATGATGAATTTCATTCAATGATCAGCATGTGTTTTTGATTTTGCAATCGTTGACAAACCTTTGAATATCAGGCTTTAAAGCGTTGTCCCCGTGAGAGGGGACGAAAAAACGTATCGGGGGAGGGGTGTGGGTTCTTTCTGTTTCATTTTGTTTTCATAACTGCAAAGGTTATCATAGTAAACCGTAGGTCAGAGAAAAAGGGAAAACAGAGGTTTCCGGCTGTGTTGCCGGAGATGGGAACAGCGCAGAAGCTATACGTAAAACAGAAGTGATAACGGCATTATGCAAAGGATATCAACCCTCGAGTTGAGGGGCTCAGAAGGGTGAACACTTTGCGGATAGGGGACAAGATGAGGCAATGGCGTAATGGTGCCGGCAACGCACCACGACACTATGCAGGAACGCGATCGGCATCCGGTTGCGCGCTTTCGCGTACCCGCTCGCTGACCGCCGCCGCCATAGCGGTAGCCATGATGGCCACCGTAGCAGTAACTTCCCTCCTCCCCACCTACAATGCCAAAGCTGACGAAAGTCACAATGACGGCGCAATCTGCACGCCTACCAGCATTTCCCTTGGCACCGATACCGGTAGCGGAACTGTGGATTCCGGAATCGCCACATATGTTGGCGGTGATATGTATGTAGGCCAGAAAGCCTCATCCGGCAATATGAATAACGTCAATGGGCCGTCTGGTTCATACGCTGCCGAAGCCGAGGGCTTGACCGCGGTGAACGGCAAGCTGCTTATGCATCCGCTTAAGGGGCTATGGACTTCGTATTACACGGATAAAGATGGCGTGAAGAATGGTTATATAAAAGACTACAAGGGCTTCCGTTTTGGCATTGTGGGCTTTGGTGGTCAGTATCGTCCGGCAACAGGTTCCTCCACGCTTGAGGTGAGGGGTAATAGCTCCGATAGCGACATCAGTTGGGTCGGCGGTGCGCAGGCTTGGGGTAATGCCGGATGGGTCGGCCAGACCAAGACTTCGGAGCCACGTTATACGGCTAACATTGCTGGCGCTCCAACCACCGTGTACGGCGGTTCGTCCAATGACATTCTCGGTGCGTCTTCCGGCTCGCAAAATACCAATAAGGATAAGTACACCCAGCGCAATTCTGTTTACGTGCCGAGCGATACAAGCGGTACTGTCAACTGGAATCAGAATGATGATCAGATAGGTTCCACCGGTCAGACATTCACCGAGTTCGGCTCCTATATCAAGACGCTGTCGGGGAATCTGAGCAGCCTCAGCAAGCAGCAGTCAAGCAGTGTCTACGTGGCTGATGCGACAATCTCGTCAGATAACGAAAATCAAAACGGCCTTGTTCGCACGAAGTTCGATGGAAGCTATACCTTCACCATCGACAGCGTGCATGAGAAGATCATCAAGTTTGTAGGCAATGGCACGTCCTCCATGCAGGTGTTCAATCTGCCGGCAAGCATGCTTAACGAGTCCTCGTCGTATACCGGCGTGAGCTTTAGCTTCTCGAATATTCCGGACACCTCTTCTGTGGTCATTAACGTGACCGGGGGAAACGTGGATTTCCACAACGGCTGGCGCTTCTGGTGGACTGATATGAATAATCAGACCAGTGAACTGAGCGGCTCCTACACCGACAACGCTTACGCCAAGCGCGCTCAGCAGATTATGTGGAACTTTGCGGATGCGAGCAATGTAATCATCCGCGGTGGTCAGGGTTCGGGTACTACGACTCGTAATGTCGAGAATTCTGCAGCTGAGGGGAATGATGGCGTGTGGGATGGCTCGTTCCCCATGAAAACCAACGATGACCCGGCTGCGGGCATGCTCGGCAGCATTCTCGTACCGAACGGCAGCTTTGAATCGCATGTGAGTACCAACGGCCGCGTATGGGTCGGCGGGTCTTTCGCCATGTACAACCCTGATGCGGTGGGCAATACTGGTCAGGACGGCAAATTCTATCTGTTCATCAACTACGAACGTAGCCATTCCGCTTCCGCATTGGATATGGATCAGGAGCGCCACAATCTGCCTTGGAATGGTTCGTATTCCACCTCCTGCGCCGCGATCAAATGGGATAAGGTCGATGCCGAGGGCAAAGCCCTGAAAGGTACTTCGTGGACGGTGTACGGCACGAGGGATAATGCCGTGAATGGCACGAACTCCATCACCACGGTTGCTGATGGCGGCTGGAATGATGCGGATGATGCGGATAACGGTAGCGTCACCCTGGGTAGCTTGGCGAAGAACGCCACATATTATGTGAGGGAAAGCGGCACTGGCAGCAGCCAGTATGCGTTGAACACGAACATCTATCGCATCGTCACGCACGACAGTACGGATACTGTTTCAACCATCGACAAGGTGTACGATGCCGACGGCACTGAAATCACCGATGACACCGCCAAGCAGCTGAACAATGGCGCTATTGTCAACAAGAATTCAGGTACGTCCATCGCATGGTCGAAGGTCGATGGCACTGACGGAAGCACGTTGCTCGCGGGTTCCACTTGGGAATTGACCAAGAAGGGCGATCCCGACCAGTCGTGGACCATTACGGACGATGATTCAGGCAGCGAGGTTGCGGGCATCAAGGTCACGGTTAATGGGCAGGAAGTCACTTCGTGGCGCTTTACCAATTCGACTCCTGCAAGCATCACCTACGTTGCCGTGGATAAGGATGGCAAGGAGCTCGCCACGAAGGTGCAGTGGAGGTCCGAGGATCCGGCCATTGCCACCATTGCCAATAATGGCACGCAGCTGCAGCCGAACAGCAGCGGCTTCACGAACATCGTGTTCACGGCAGGCGACAAGACCGTGACATTCCCCGTTACGGTAAGCGGTGTAACCGTGGAAAGCTCCGTGAGCATCGGTAACTATACCGAAGGCCAGAAAATCAGCCTGGAACAAGGTAAGACCATGACGCTGACGGCTACCGTGGCACCTGAAGGCAACACGGTGAACTGGTCTTCGAGCAATACGGATGAGGTTTCCGTAAGCCCCTCAACCGGTACTGCTGTTACGGTAACCGCTAAGAACGCGACTTCAGGCTATGTGACCATCACTGCCATCGAGCAGCGTAGCCAGAAGAAAGCCACCCTGAAAATTAAGGTGACAAAGCCTGCTGCGACCACCACCACTGTGTATTTCAAGATGCAGGATGACTTCAACCAAAATAACGGTCAGAAGCTATTTCTGGAATGGAAGTACGCCAATGGAAGTTGGCCTGCAGACAAGGGCGATCAACCGAACCGAAAGCAAATGACCACCGCAAGTGGGTGTGGCGAATACGTCTCCTACACCATCAATTCGGTGATGCCATCTGATGCCATCTTCCGAATTCGCAGGGATAAGGCTAACTGGACCACTCCTCAATCCTTCTATCGCCCGAATACCGATGGCGGATACTCGTTCAACGGTGGAGACGTGGTGACGCTGGAAAGCAACACTAACGTGTATTACAGCGCACCTTCCGGCTGCACGGTGACCAGCGCATATGTGGAGAATCGCTCCCATCGTTCCACGGTGAAGAACGCGGTGTTCTATGACCAGCCGGTGGTCCGCGCTATTACCAATACGACTGCCAAGGCAGCTGACACGCGGCAGGATGAGGATCCGAAGGGCGGCCAGTTCAAGGTGTCCGACCTTACGGATGGCACCTACACGCTGAAGGAAACCAGCGCCCCGAACGGTTTCGATGTCAGTAAGACGAAGACTTACACCATCGTTATTGAGAATGGGCAAGTCACGAGTTCCGGTCTTCCTAGCGCGGGCAACATTGAGAACTCGCGTCTTACCGGTACGGTGAACTGGAAGAAAACCGACGAGACTGACACCAGCAAGCTGCTGGCCGGTTCCGAATGGAAGCTGTACAAGACTAGGAACTTCTCGTGGGATAACGGCAACGCGGTTTATACCGAGACCGGCAGTACTGATCCGGTCGCAACCATCAAGGATTGCGTGAACAGCAGCGAGAAGACCTGCTCCGCGCAGACGGGACAGTACACGGATCGTGACGGCGAAGCCGGCAAGTTCTCCATCGTCGGCCTTGAGTGGGGCGAATACCAGTTGGTCGAGTCCAAGGCTCCTGACGGGTACAACATCGATACGACTCCGCACGTGTTCCGCATCGGGCCGGCCGAAGGCGCGAACGTGAAGGGCGAGTGGTATACGTCTTCCGGTTTCAAGCCGGAGACTACCGCCGGCTATCAGAAGTCTGCCGCATTCACCGTTGACGGTGGTTCCATTACCAACACCCCCGGCGTCGTTCTGCCTGGTACAGGCGGCGAGGGAGTAAACAAGATGTACGCTGCGGGATTCCTCGCAGTGGCGATTGCCGTGGCCGGTCTGGCCTTGAGCCTCAGGAGGCGGCAATGATGGAAGCGTCTAGGAGAAGGGGGAGTGGTCCGTAGCGTAGCGAACTCGCTGCCCTCTAGGCAATAACTGAATACGAATAACTCAAGATTCCAAAAATTTCAAACAAGAAAGAAAGGGAGAACAATGAACAAGGTTCTCAAAGGCCTCGTAGCCGTGGCAGCCACCGCGGCAATGGCCGTCGCCGGTTTCGCCGGTGCCTCCACCGCAACCGCCGAGGAGTCTACCTCTGCGAAGTATCAGATCACTGTCCCCGAGACTGATACTCACACCTATGATGCATACCAGATCTTCAAGGGCGATCTGAATGATGCTGGAACAGTGCTCAGCAATATCACTGCTGGTTCCGACTTCAAGGAAAAGAATGCGGCCGGCACTGACGGTGCTAATCTGACTGCTGCTCAGGCTGCCGAACAGATTGCTACTGGTACATATGCGGATGACACTGCCAGGCTGGCGGCAATTCAGGCTTTCGCCAAGCTGTCCACTGTGTATGGCTCCGTTTCTAAGGACAGCCCGCTGTCTGCCGTACCGGGCTACTACCTGTTCAAGGACAAGGATTCCACTGCAGACAAGAATGATGCAGCCACGCTGTTCATCGTCAAGGTTGTTGGTAATCAGGAAATCGAGCGTAAGGCCGATCAGCCTTCTGTCGAAAAGAAGGTCCAGGATACCAACGATTCCGATGGAACCACTTCCGGTTGGCAGGATTCCGCCGACTATGATGTGACCGACGAGGTTCCGTTCCAGCTGACCGCCACTCTGCCGACCGACGCCGCTGATTTTGCGGCATATAAGACCTACAAGCTGGTGTTCCACGATAGCCAGTCCGAAGGTCTGACTTTCAACAATGACATCACTGTCAAGTACGGCGATAAGGTCGTTTCCTCCGATTCCTACACTGTTGATACCACTGGTCTTAACGAAGGTGAAACCTTCCGCGTCACCATCAACGATGTGAAGACCGTCAAGGATACGGATGATCAGCCGATTGCTGTTATTGCAGGCGGCAAGTTCACTGTTGCATATTCTTCCACTCTGAACGAAAAGTCCATTATCGGCGCTCAGGGCAACCCGAACAAGGTCTCGCTGGAATACTCCAACAACCCGAACGTGGGTGGCGAAGGCGAAACCGGTAAGACTCCGGAAGATACCGTCATCGTTTTCACCTACCAGCTGGATGTCAACAAGAACTTCAACGCTACTGTCAACGACAACGATCTGCCTGAGTTCACCCTCTACAAGAAGGTTGGCGCTTCTGACGACTACACCAAGAAAGTCGCTAAGGTCAAGGTTGTCAAGAACTCTGATGGCAAGTACGTCGCTTCCTTCCCGCGCGTGGACGACGGCCTGTACAAGCTCGTCGAGACCAAGGTGCCGGACGGCTTCAACAAGGCAGACGATACCTACCTTGAAATCAAGGCTACCCATGATGAGACGGCTGAGAGCCCGGCTCTGAAGAACCTGACTATCACTGTCAAGAATGTGGAGACTAAGGGTGACACCGCCACTGGTACCGTTGCCACTAGCGTCGTGAACAAGAAGGGCTCCAACCTCCCGTCCACCGGTGGCATGGGCACCGTGCTGCTGTACGTGGCTGGTATCGCCGTGTTCGTGCTTGCTGGCGCGACCCTGGTGATGGCTCTGCGTCGTCGCAACGCCTGATCCTCCGGATTCCATAAGAATCTGAAGTAACCATGCGAAACCCGTGAGCCGCGTTGACGCAAGTCAGCAGCGGCTCACGGGAATCGCAATACATAATTTAAAAACTAAAAATTAAATAATAACTGAACCCACATATGCTGGGCTGGACCACCTCAATCCCTTGTACACTGCCTAATTTTCTTGAGTATCCAGCCTGGCTCCATATATTTTCCGGTTTGCCGTTGGGGGCGAATCAAACATGCTTACTTTCCAATCCACAGAAGAGGGGTCGGCAATGAAGGAACGCACGATCGCAAGCCGCGTCATCGCCGCATGCTGCGCAATCGCCGCCACATTCGCCGCGGCAGCCTGTGCATTCACTACTCGCGATGCCGTCGCGGCGCCAACAACAGACTCTGCCAGCGGCAGCATCGCCATTTCTTACCAACACAAAAGCTCGGACTCCGAAACTGGCGACGATTCTACCAACTTCGCCATTTCGGACGCCAGCTTCAACCTCTACAAAGTCGGACAGATTCCAGCCAGCGGCGGCGCCACATTCGAACCCGTCGCACCGTTCACCGACTCCACCGCCTACCCCGTCGACTGGTCGAAGATGACCGGCAAGGACGCGCAGGTGTGGCGAGACATGGCCAACACGCTCGCCGGACTCATCGCGGTGAACCAACCCGACGCCACGGCAACCGGTGTCACCAACGCTTCCGGACATCTGACCTTCACCGGACTGTCCGACGGCCTGTACTTGGCCGTGTCCGACAGCGTTGACGTGAAGGTCGCCAACGCCTCCGGAAAGAACCAGACATGGACGTGCTCTTCCGGCAGCATGCTCGTCGCAGTGCCCGAAGACGGCGTCTCCGGCGGGTCGCGTGTGCTGAGTATCGAACCGAAAACCGAATGTGTGGCGCAACCGCCGAAAACCGTGGAACGCACCGTGCGCAAAATCTGGAATGACCGGAACAATTCCGACGGCAAGCGCCCCGAATCCATCACCGTGAAACTCCTGCGCGACGGCGAGCCCGTGGAAAACGTGAAACTGGACGAGTCCAACAAGTGGACGCATTCGTGGACAGCGCTCGACGCGGACCACGAATGGACCGTGGTCGAAGCGGCGGTGCCCGACGGCTACACCACCATCTCCGATGTGGAAGGCGACTCCACTGAAATCACCAACACGCACACGCCACCCACCACGCCGGACCAGCCGCACACCGGCGCCGACGTGCAGCAGGCCGCTTGGATTGCCGTGGCCATCTTGGGCGCGGGTTTGGTGCTGCTGATCGTTGCCAAGACGGCTTTGCGGAAGCGGGCGTAGCATAAGTAACGTGACGGATGAATCGGACGCCAAGCCAGCTGCGCAAGTCGAATTGGATGCGCAGGTTAAACCGGGTGCGCAGGTTAAACCGGCTGCCAAGCATAAGAAATCGAATGCGCTGCTCAATGTGATGATTGCCATTTCCGCAATCGCCATGATCGGTGCGCTGGGCCTCATCGCATATCCGACATTCAGCGACTGGTGGAACCGCATGCACCAGTCATACGCCGTAGCAGGCTACGTGGAACAAACCAAAGACATGTCCGGCGCCGAACGCAAAGCCATGCTGAAAGCGGCACGCGAATACAACGAACGGCTCGCCGCGAACGGCGATCGGTGGCACATGACCGACGCACAGAAGCGCGAATACAACGAAACGCTCGACGTGACCGGCACCGGCATCATGGGATATGTGACCATCCCGCGCATCAAAGTGAAACTGCCCGTCTACCACGGCACCAGCGACGGCGTACTGCAGATCGCCGCCGGACATTTGGCCGGCACATCGCTGCCCGTAGGCGGGGCGACCACGCACGCGGTGGTCTCCGGGCACACCGGCCTGCCGTCCGCCCGGTTGCTGACCGGCCTGGACGAACTGCAAAAAGGCGACACGTTCGCATTCCACGTGCTCGACGAAACCTACACGTACCAAGTGGACCAGATCTCAGTGGTGCTGCCGAGCGAAATCAGCAAGCTGAATATTGAGTCCGGGGCCGATTACGCGACGCTGATCACGTGCACGCCGTACGGTGTCAACTCACACAGGCTGCTCGTGCGCGGGCACCGGATTCCGAATCCGAAAGTGCCAGACAAGACGCAAT
>ENA-ORUF01002807-ORUF01002807.1-human-gut-metagenome-genome-assembly--contig:-NODE-2807-length-14044-cov-9.039531_pt1 | contig 14044 bp, 7 predicted proteins | sample MGYA00242077_ERZ509203 | MGnify/ENA primary metagenome ERZ509203 (study PRJEB26280, sample SAMEA2338834) | human gut metagenome | biome: human gut; feature: human-associated habitat; material: faeces...
GCGGCAGCATGGTGATCTTGTTGCGCAGGTGCGTCATGTTGAGGTTGATGTCCCAGACGAGGTTTTCGCGGCGGATCGGCGTAAAGTTCAGTTCGATCTCGATACCGCTGTTGCGCATGTCGCCCACGTTGGCGTAGTAGGAGGAGTAGCCCTTCGAAGGCGGCACGGGGAATGCCAGCAGCATGTCGGTCGTCTTGCGGAGGAAGTACTCGATGCCGCCGGATACGAGGCCCTGGCGGAAGCTGAACTCCACGCCGGCGTTGAAGTTGGAGTTGGTCTCCCAGGTGATGTTCTCGGAACCCTTGTCTTTGAAGACGGTCGATACCTCGCCGTTGGCGTTGTTGATCGAGTAGGTGTCCGTATAGCGGAAGTCGCCGATGTTGTCGTTGCCCTGCGAACCGATCGAGGCCTTCAGCTTGAGGTTGTCGAGCCACTTCTCGGTTCCGGCCATGAAGCCTTCGCGGCTGATGATCCACGCGCCGCCCAGCGACCAGAAGTTGCCCCAGCGGTGGTCGGTGTGGAAGCGCGACGAGGCGTCGCGGCGGTAGGAGGCCGAGAAGAAGTACTTGTTCTCGTAGTCGTACATGACGCGGGCGAAGTAACCCTCGTTGTTGTACTCGGTGCGGTAGGACGCGGCCGACTGCTTGTCGATGATCGCTCCGGCCAGCTCGTCGTTGTCGTCGGTGAGCATGTGGCTCTTGCCGGCCGAGAGGACGGAGACGACGGAGTTGTAGTATTCGTGGCCGGCCATGACGTTGATGTTGTGCGTGCCGATCTGCTTGGTGTAGTTCAGAATCTGCTGCGTGTTGTACTCCAGTTGGCGCTGGTGGCCCTTCTGGAGCAGGCCCTCCTCGCTGACGAACTGCCCGAAGTAGGGGTTGTAGTAGATCGTCGAGCGCGCCTCGTCGAGCGTCACGCCGGCGTTGAACGTGAACTTGAAGTCCTTGAGGAACGTGACGTCGAAGTAGGCCGTGCCGTTGAAGGCGTTGCCTTCGCTCTCCTGCTTGTTGAGGCGCGACTCGGAGAGGGCGTTGCTGTTGGTGAAGAGCGAACGTTCCATGCCGGCGTTGTCGCCGTTGCCGTAGTCGTAGAGCTTGATGCCGTCCTCGTTGTACATGACATTACCCTCGCCGTCGCGGATGTAGAGCGGGTAGATCGGGCCGACGGTCGTCGTGTAGGCGAAGACGTTGCCCGACGAGTTGCTGGCGCCGCTGTCGTCGATCTGGTTGTAGCGGTAGCGCGAATAGGTGGCGTTGGCGCCGAACTTGAGCCACTTCTTGGCTTGGTAGTCCATCTTCAGGCGGCTGGTGAAGCGCTCCATGTCCGAGTTGTAAACGATGCCCTCGTTGTCGAGGTAGCCGAACGAGGCATAGACCGAGGTCTTCTCGCCCGATCCGCTGATGCTGACGTTGTACTCCTGGCGGAGCGAGGTCCGGTAGGCGGCGTCGGTCCAGTCGTCGGGACGGACGTAGTACTCCTCGCCCTTGTAAACGAGGCGGCGGCCCAGCGTGGCCAGCGGATTGACCTTGCCGTTGATGCCGATGAACTGCTGCCCTTCGGGAAGCGTGTAGATCATGTAGCCCAGACCGCCGTCGCCGGCCGCACCCGTGAGGTTCTGGTTGGCCTTGTTGTGGGCCTCCATGGCGCTCATGTCCGAGCTGAGGTAATAGTTCTTCAGGGCGCCGTAATGCGTCTCGTAGAACTGCGCCGGGTTGGTGATGTACTCGTAATCCTTGACGGCGCGCGAATTGACGCCCCACTTGGCGTCCACCGTGACCACGGCTTCGCGCGACCTGGCCTTCTTGGTGGTGACCATCACCACGCCGTTGGCGCCGCGGGCGCCGTACAGGGCGTTCGAGGCGGCGTCCTTCAGCACGGTCATCGACTCGATGTCGCTCGGGTTGAGGTTGTTCAGGTCGCCCGAATAGGGCATGCCGTCCACGATCCACAGCGGGTCGTTGCCGGCGTTGAGCGAACTGAAGCCGCGGATGCGGATCGAGGGGCTCGAGCCGGGCTGTCCCGAGGTGTTGGCGATCTGCACGCCGGCGACCTTTCCGGCCAGAGCCTGCGCCACGTTGGACTGCTGCGACTTGGCGATGTCGTCCGACTTGATGACGGCGGCCGAACCGGTGAAGGCCTCTTTCTTGGCCGTACCGAACGCCATCACGATCACGTCGTCGATGGCCTGCGCGTCCTCTTTCAGGACGATGTCGATGTGCGTCTTCCCGGCCACGGCGATCTGCTGCGACTGGTAGCCGATGAACGAGACGAGCAGCGTCCCGTCTTCGGGGGCTTCGATGACGAAACTGCCGTCCGCGTTGGAGGTGGTTCCGGATGCCGAGCCGCCGACCAGAATGGTCGCGCCCGCCACGGGCAGGCCCGTGTGGTCCTTGACCGTGCCGGTTATCCGGAGCTGCTGCGCGAAAGTCGCGAAGCAGACGCCCAGAGTGACCGTCAGTGTGATGAGGAGTTTTCTTGTCATATTGAAAAGTTTGGAAATTGCGTTTGCGCCCGAAAGTGCCGGCCGCGGGGCCCGCCGCCTTCGGGAAAGGCCCTGAAAATCCCCCCCCCCCCCGGTCCGGCCGCCGGGCCGGAATCCGGAGAGAGGGGCTGTTTTCAGCGGCAGTTTACTTTAATGCTTCAATAGTCCGCGTCGGTCATGTCGTTCTTTTGGGATCCGGTGTATTTGGTGGCCGGACCCTTCCATTCGATCGTCAGAACGTTTTTGGTTCCCTGTTCCGTGTAACCGAACATTCCGTAGTCCAGCATGGTGAAGGTGAATTCCCACTCCTTGTCGTTCTTCTTGACCGTCAGGGTGGCCTCGTTGGGACATTGTTTCATCCAGGAGTTGTTGCATCCGTATCCCGTGCTGTACCGGCTGAGGTTCGAGTTGTTGAAATTGAACGCCCACTTGCATTCGGTGTCTTCGGTCAGATCGAAGTTGTCCCTTCCGACGTACGCGTCGGGCAGGCGGAACATGGGTGTTCCGATGGGACCGTCGATGCCGAAGTTGTCTTCGGTCTTGTCGGTCCGGAAATAGAAGATGTAGGCCGCGTCGATCATGTCGCCCGTATTCGAGTCGCGGAAGTTCGTGTCGTGACGCAGTTCCAGCGCCGTGACTTCCCAGTCCAGGAGCGTTTCGCCCGTCTCCGACTTGATCGAGACACGGGGGCGGAACGGCTCGACGGGCGTCATGTCGGTCTCCTCCTTGACGGTCGTGAACGTTCCGAACCATTCGCCTTCGAGTTTCGGACCCTCGGGGAATTCCACCGAGAAGCGCAGGTAGGTCCGCTCGCCGGCCTGGATCGTCGTCACCGTACCCGTCGCGCCCTCGACTTTGGCGTTGTCCCATGTCCGGTAGGCCCGGTAGTCGAAGATCCGCACCTGTGCCTCCTGCTTTCCGAAATCGACCGTCGCACCCTGTAATTGGGAGGTCGAGAGGTTGAACGAGACGGCGTAGTGGCCCTTCGTCAGTCCGGCGGGAGCCTCGGCATCGGCGACCTGTCCGAACGTGAGGACGTTGGTGGCGGCGCTCTGGTAGAGGAACACCTTCTTCAGATCGTTCGTCTCGTGCGTTTCGCCCTCGGTCACCGTCAGGCTGTTCGTGCTCGCGTAGCCCACGACGGGATCGCCCGCATAGGCGGCACGCAGACGGCTCGCGCCCTTCTCGGCGTCGAGCGTCAGGGTGAGCTTCGAGCCCGACTTGGCCAGGGAGAGCGTGCCGGTCATGCCTTCGCCGCTCTCGAACTCGCCGCATGCGATCCGGATCTTTTTGGCGTCGGCCGTCGCCAGATCGACTTCGGCGGTCTCCACGCCGTCGGCGACCGTGATCTGCAAGCCGGCCGTCTCCTCGGAGGGGGCCGTCACGTCGGGATCGGCATAGAAGCAGTAGGTCGTCGCGGCGGCCGCGGCGTCGTGCCATTCGACGGCGCTTCCGATGCCGGTCACCGTCTTGTCCAGCTCGTATTGGTTCGTCAGCTCGGCGGGAACGGCCTCGGTGCAGGTGTTGTTGTACCGCGCCAGCAGCGTCTTGCCCGACTTCATCGTCACCTCGACATGGAGGTTGAGCTTCGAGGTCTCGGCGACCAGGTCGGCCTGCAGCGACACCTTCTCGACGTCGGTCTTCAGCGTGTTCCTGTTCACCGCGATGTCCTTGTAGGCGATCTCGAACTCGTCGGTCTCCGTATTGACGGTTCCCTTGGGGTTGCGGACCGCAATGCGCAGGAAGTCGTTCACCGCGGTCATGTCGTCCATGCCGGTCACGCCGTTCGAGGGCGAGAGGTAGAACGTGTAGAGGTCGGTGTCCTCCACCTCGTAGATCGCCGACTTGATGTCCACGGGATCGCCTCCGTCGTATTCGAACTGGTCGTTCAGCTCGACCGGATCGGGCGGGGGCGTCGGGCCGTCCTTGCCTTCGTTATCGTCGGAGCACGACACGAAGCTTCCGGCGGCGAGCAGCATCGCCCAGGTCAGGACGCGTAGTCCCGAAAGATAGCTCTTTTTCATAAGCAAGAGGGTTTAAAGGTTTTTGGGTGTAACGGCGCGGGTGGGCCGCACCCGCGCCGTTTCGGGGTTCCTCTACCGGAGCGAGAGCCGGCGTGCGGGGAGGGCCTGTGCGGGTTTCGAGTCCGCGGCGTCGCGCATCGTCGGGAAGCGCTGCTTTTCGGACGCGGGTTTCGCCTCCGGTGCGGCCGCGGCCGCGGGTTTGAACTCCTTGCCCGAGGAGACTACCGGGGTGACGCCGTCGCCCAGCACGACCGGACCGGTCCACGTGCCCGTGATGCTGTGGTGCAGCACGTCCTCGCCGTCCACCTCGAAGGTGAACCAGTTTTCGCCGCCCTCGGCCTTCGTGATCGTCACGGTTCCTTCGTAGATGCTGGCGTATCCCTTCATTGAGGCGATGTTGAGCCAGCCGTCGATGACGATGTGATCCGGATCGCTGTGGTATTTGGGATAGCCGTTGCCGATCGCGCTGCCGATGCCCAGCCAGCGTGTGCCGATATGGCCTTCGCCGTCCTGGTAGCCGCGGAGTGCGACACCGGGCCGCATCTGGGCCGGATAGCGGTTCGGCGAGAGGGTGTAGGTTCCCGGAGTGATCTTGCCCTCGTCGCCCGGCTCCACGAGCAGGTCGAGACGGACGATGTCGCCCTCGACGAGTTTGCCCGGATCGTTGTATTCGCCGGTCGGATCGTGCTTGTAGGTTCCCGTGGCGAGACCGAGGTCGATGAACTGGTAGCCGCAGGCTTCCGGAGCGGGCGGAGTGACGGTGGTGAGATCGGCCACGTCGATCGTGCCCAGTCCGGGGACGAAGATCTGCGTCTGCGGGAAGCAGTGCGCTTTCTCCAGGTAGCTCAGGTCCATGTCGAGATCCTCGGTGAGCGTCGAGGAGCCGTCGTCTTCGCTGTCGTCCGACTGGTCCTCGAGCGGAATGTCGCCCTCGAAGCTGCCCTTGAACACGTAGCCCGTCTGCGCCTCGATTTCGAACGTGACGCGGTGACGGTTGTTGGCCAGCTCCTCGATTTCGATCGTGCCCTCCGAGCCGTACGAGTACTGGCCGTTCTGCGTCTGGTCGTCATAGGCGGCGTAGGTTCCCATGGGGATCACCATGCCGAGGATGGTCATTTCGGCGGCCGGCATCCACGTATCCTTCTTGTAGGTCGTGGCGGCCGTGTACGTGCCGGGGGTGAGCTTGCGTTCCTTCTTCGGGTCCAGGAACTTCGGACCAATGACAGTGAGCTTCACCGCATAGCCGAAGGGCTCGCCGGCGTCGCCCTTCTCGTCGTAGAAGGTCATTTCGATCATGCCGCCGCCGGTGTCATAGACGTCGCCGCTGTACACGCCCTGGGCATATACGCCCTTGAACTCGATGTCGTGCATCAGGTGCGGCATGGTGGGCAGCGTCGTGCCGTTGCCCACGCGCAGGTCGCCCTCGAACGAGATCGGATACTCCGTGCCCGCTTCGCCGACGATGCCGTCCTCGTCGAGGAACGTCGTGGAGATCTTGGCGATGTTCTGCGCGTCGCGCGAGATCGTGATCGGGCCCGAGAGGTGCATCTGGTTGTAGTTCGTTCCGTCGAAGTAGAGCACGAAGCTGTTGTCGAACGAATAGGTGTGGTCCTCCAGCCCGGGGCTTTCGTTGAAGACGCCCGTGGGGAAGGTCTTCCACTTCTCGCCGCTGTCGAGGTAGCAGTCGATGACCAGCATGTAGCCCGGCTCGGTGAGCGCGGCCTGAACGCCGCTCTGGATCGTGTAGGGCGCGTCGGTTACGGCGATGTAGTAGTCGTTGGCGCCCGAGGCGGGTTTCTCGCTGCCCAGCCACCAACTGAACACCGGCGTATCGAGGACGATGCCTTCGCCCTGCCCGCTCTGCTCGCTGTGGCGGGAGCACGTGCCGTTGTAGGAGGCCGTGAGCGTCTCGCCGGACTTCATGGCGGCGTCGAGGGTCATCTTGACCGTCGTCAGCGAGGTCAGTTGCAGCGACAGCGTGCTTTTGGCCGTGTTGTCGGCCGAAGCGGCGGAGATGTCCACCTTCTTGTAAAGCAGCGAATTGCCCTCGGCGAGCAGGTCGATGTCGCCCGTCGGGGTGTCGGTTTCGATCTTGATGTAGTCGTCGGCCAGCAGCATGGCGTCGAGGTCGAGCAGGCCCTCTGTGGGCGAGAAGTAGAACGTGTAGGTTTTGCCCGTTTCATCGACCTGATAGACAACAGAGCCGATTTTGCTTTCGGTCCCTTCGTAAACGAACGAGTTTTCCCCTCCTCCCGGAGGCGGAGTGTCGTCGCCGCCGTCGTCCGAGCACGACGACCACAAAAAGCTGCACATTCCCAATACGGAGAACAGCAGGCACCACGGATAGAATTTCTTCATAGAGCTGATGATTTATGAAGGCCGGGAATCCCGACCGGGTTTGTCCTTGTCCGGCCCCGCGGCGGCCGGAACCGCCGCAGGACGAAAATGCTCACTGCACCGCGAAAGCAGAAATAAGGGTTTTAAAAAAAAGGAAGCGTGGTGCCGAAGACTTATTTTAACAGTGAGGTTCTGGAATACCTTGGAGATAAAATAAGCAACAGCCCCACGCCTGTATCCGAAGAGACGGGTACAACGTAGAAAGGAGTCAGCTCATTCTCTCTCCAATTGAATTTTCCAGATTCCACTGTGAGAATAAACTTGCGCTTCCGCATCAAATATGTCGTCCAAATATAGGGAACAGATTTGAATTATGCAAGTGACCGCCTTTCATTTCGGAGCTGTTGCAGGGCAAAATTCGACAAAAAGTTTGTGAAAATCAATATTTACCCTTAAATATGTAATTTCTAAACTGGGAAATACCGTCCTTCTCCGAACCGTTTTCCGGTCGTTACGGACCGTTTTTCGGCCGTCGTTCCGGGCTGTGTGTTAGTCGTTTATCCGGGTATGCCGCCGGGAGCGTCCGCACGAGGGGCACTCTTCGGTGCGGAGGGGTGCGCCGACTTCGGGACGGAAAATGTATTTTTCTCGTTTTTTTTGCCGAGACCGGCGCCGAAGGACCGGATTCGGCCTGATTCCGTGTGTTCTATGATACGTAGGCCGGGGGACCGGAGGGAAGACCGGGCGGAATGTAGCGGGGATTTCTTCGGGCCCCGGGGCCGGAAACCGCCGGGAAGAACGGGAAGGCGGAAGAGACCCGTCCGGTCCGGCGGGACCGCTCGTTCGGGTGCGGAAATTCCGCCGGAAGGGTGTCGGGGCGGCCGGAAGGAATCGGCCGAACGGGCGCAATGATCGGCTAAAAGGGCGTATCGGCACGGGTGAAAGGACTGCGGAACGTGCTGAACGGGCGGAGGAGAAACGGCCGGGCGGTTCGGGCGGATACCTATTATATTAGGGGAATGTCCGGCGGGCGGAGGGTTCCGTCCGCCGAAAAAATACCACCCCGGAGTGTTCGGGGTGGTATTCGGAAACGCTTCGGACCGGGTTCGGCGGTCCCGGGGGCGTCACTCCTCGATGAAGTCGATGTTGATTTCGCGCTGGAAAACCTCCTGCAGCGAGATCATGGTTTCGGTCGAGGCGAGGCCCTGGATGTGCAGGATGCCGTCGAAAATCGTCCGCATCAAGTGTTCGTTGTCCACGCAGTAGAGCTTCGCGAGGATGTTGCCCGCTCCGGTGATGAAGTGGCATTCCACGATTTCCGGGACCTTCTTCAGCTCCTCGATGGCCTCCGACAGCAGTTTCGGATCGCGCAGCGTGATGCTGACGTGCGCGCAGACGTCGAAGCCCATCATCTTGGGATTCACGACGAGCCGGCTGCCGAGAATCACGCCCGCCTCGTCGAGCTTGCGGATGCGCTGGTGGATGGCGGCTCCCGAAATGCCGCATTCGCGCGCAATCTCCAGAAAAGGCATCCGCGCGTTCTTTATCAGGTATTTGAGGATTTTGCGATCTATCGCGTCGAGTGCTACCTTAGGCATGGCGGGGGATCATTTAAGTACGTTCAACTCCTTGCCGACCTTGATGAAGGCGGCGATGCAACGGTCGAGCTGCTCGGTCGTGTGGCCTGCGGAGACCTGGACGCGGATGCGCGCCTCGCCTTTCGGCACGACCGGATAGTAGAAGCCCGTGACGAAAACGCCCTCGTCCTGGAGCTTCGCGGCGAAGTCCTGCGAGAGCTTGGCGTCGTAGAGCATCACGGCGCAGATGGCCGACTGCGTGGGTTTGATGTCGAACCCGGCGTCGAGCATTCCCCGGCGGAAGTGTTCGACGTTGGCCACCAGCCGGTCGTGCAGCTCGTCGCTTTCGGCGAGCATCCGGAACATTTCGATCGAGGCTCCCACGACGGCGGGGGGCAGCGAATTGGAGAAGAGGTAGGGACGCGACCGCTGGCGCAGCATGTCGATGATCTCCTTGCGGCCCGTGGTGAAGCCGCCCACGGCGCCGCCGAAGGCCTTGCCCAGCGTGCCGGTCAGGATGTCCACCTTCCCGCGCAGGTCGTAGAGTTCGGTGATGCCGCGGCCCGTTTTGCCCAGCACGCCGGCCGAGTGGCACTCGTCCACCATCACCAGCGCGTCGTACTTCTCGGCCAGTGCGCAGATCCTGTCGAGCGGGGCGGCGTTGCCGTCCATCGAGAACACGCCGTCGGTGCAGATGATGCGGAACCGCTGGGCCTGCGCTTTCCTGAGACACTCCTCCAGTTCGGCCATGTCGGCATTGGCGTAACGGTAGCGCACGGCCTTGCACAGACGCACGCCGTCGATGATCGAGGCGTGGTTGAGTGCGTCGGAGATGATGGCGTCCTCCTGGGTGAAGAGCGGCTCGAACACGCCGCCGTTGGCGTCGAAGCAGGCGGCGTAGAGGATCGTGTCCTCCGTGCCGAAGTAGTCGGAGACGGCCTTTTCCAGCTCCTTGTGGATGTCCTGGCAGCCGCAGATGAAACGCACGGACGACATGCCGAAGCCGCGGCGGTCCATGGCCTGCTTGGCCGCTTCGATCAGGCGTTTGTTGTCCGACAGTCCGAGGTAGTTGTTGGCGCAGAAGTTCAGCACCTTGCGGCCTGCCACCTCGATCTCGGCCCGCTGGGGCGACTCGATGATCCGTTCCTTCTTGTAAAGCCCCGCAGCCTCGATTTCGGCGAGTTCCCGCTGCAGGTGTTCCTTGATTTTCCCGTACATATCCGTTAATTTTTTGATGAAAGATCGCCTGTGAAGTGTCAATCTGTTACAAATATACGATTATTTCCCGAAAACAGCCACTTTCGCACCGCTTTTTTCACCGGGGCGGGTAACGGATCGTAACCTGCCGTCCGTCGCAGCCCCGCGGACGGGGCGGGAAGCCGGCGCCGCGCGGTGTTTCCGTCCCGGACGGGACGGATGAAATTTCCCGCGCCGCCCTTGCCGTCCCGCGGAAATTTGCCTATCTTTGGAATTCGAACAACTAAATGCGACACTATGAAAAAATCGTGTGTTTTGGTCAGCGGCGGCGCCGGCTACATCGGATCGCATACCGCCGTGGAGCTGATCGCCGCGGGCTACGACGTGGTCATCGTCGATAACCTTTCGAACAGCGACATCGCCGCCGTCGAGGGGATCCGCCGCATCACGGGGACGGAGATCCCATTCGTCGAGGCCGACTGCTGCGACCGCGAAGCGTTCCGCCGGGTCTTCGAACGGTACGAGTTCGACTCGGTGATCCATTTCGCCGCGTCGAAGGCCGTGAACGAGTCGGTCCGCAAGCCGCTCGAATATTACGGCAACAACCTCACCTCGTTCATGAACGTCATCTCGCTGATGCGCGAGTTCGGGCGGCGGAACATCGTCTTCTCGTCGTCGTGCACCGTTTACGGCGAACCGGACAGGCAGCCCGTCACGGAGCGCACGCCCCGCAAGCCGGCCACCTCGCCCTACGGCAACACCAAGCAAATGTGCGAGGACATCCTGCGCGACTCGGTGGGAGCCTACGAGGGGATGAAGGGCATCGCCCTGCGCTATTTCAACCCCATCGGCGCGCATCCCTCGGCCCTGATCGGCGAGCTGCCGCGCGGCGTGCCGCAGAACCTCGTGCCCTATATCACGCAGACGGCCGCCGGGCTGCGCGAGTGCCTTTCGGTCTTCGGCGACGACTACCCGACTCCCGACGGATCGTGCATCCGCGACTATATCGACGTGGTGGATCTGGCCCGCGCGCATGTCGCCGCGATCCGCCGCATGATCGGGAACCGGAGCGCGGAGCCGTACGAGGTCTTCAACGTCGGCACGGGCCGCGGCGTCTCGGTGCTCGAACTGGTGCACCGTTTCGAGGAGGTCAATCACCTGAAGCTCAACTATCGGATCGCACCCCGCCGCGAGGGCGACATCGTCGCCATCTGGGCCGACCCGACCCTTGCGAACACGGAGCTGGGCTGGCGGGCCGAGCGCACGCTCGACGAGACGCTCGCTTCGGCCTGGAAGTGGGAGAAGCGCCTGCGCGGCATCGAGTAGCGGGTTTCCGGATTTCCCGTCCCGGTCCTTCGGCGGACGGGGACGACAGTACGGCGCCGGACGGAATTTTACAAGCAAATTCCGTCCGGCGTTCGTCGTGTGCGGGGCGTGGACCCTCCCTGCCGCAGCGTTCCGGGAGGCGTGTCATGGCCGTTTCCGAAGTCCCGAATTGGCGTCCTCCACCCTGCATTCGCCTCCGTAGTCGATCAGCGCGCCCGACGAATGGCGGGCCTTCAGCAGGCGCGTGCACCATACGACGGCCCGGCTCGACGACGTGGCGTTGATCGAATAGTCGGCCACCCGCAGGTCCGGCGCGTCGAACCGGCTTCCCGAGGAGGCCGATACACTGCCCGCGGAGACGCGGGCGTCGCCCAGAAGCTCGATGCGGGCCGAACTGGTGGCTTGCGCCTCGAACCGCTCTCCCGAAAATTCACCGCGGATCGCGCTGCCGCTGGAGGCCGTCAGCTCGGCCCGTTCGGCCGTCATCGCTCCGTCGAGACGCGACGAGGAGGAGGCCGTCGCGTCGAGCGATCCGGTCCGGATGGCGCCCCGGAAGGCTGCGCCGCTCGACAGCATCAGGCGCGTGTCCGGTGCCGATACGGGTCCTTCGAAACGCGATGAGGAGGTGGCGACGATGTCCAGCGTGCCGTCGCTCCTGACCGGGGCGTTGAAACGCGAGCCGCTCGACAGCGTGATCTGCCCGCCGCCCGTCTGCACCGAACCGTCGAAAGCCGAGGAACTCGTCAGCCGGATATCGCCCGTTCCCGAACAGTGCAGGTCGGTTCGGATCCGTGAGCCGGAGCTGGCGGCGACCGTGCCGGTTCCGGTGCGTACCGTTCCCGCGAAGCGGCTCGATCCGGAGAGCGTCAGTTGCAGGTCGGAGGTCTCGACGTCGGCTTCGATCGAACTGCCCGAGGAGGCGAGGAGCACCGCCGAATGCCTTCCGACCGGGGCTTTGCAGACGATCTGCGCCGATGCCGTGGCGCGAAGCGTCTCGAGCCGCTTCGAAGCGGGTACGACGGCCGAGACCGAACAGTTGCTGACCGACTGGGCGTCGATCGAGATGCGCAGGTCGCCGTCCCGTCCTTCGACCGTCACGTGGTCGATCACGTTGTCGTCGGCCGTGACGAGAATGTCCGATGCGGCCGGATCGACCGTGACCCGGATTCCCCGCGAGACGTGCAGGGTGTGGTAGTTGCCCGCCCGGCCGCGCTGCTGCGTTTCCATCCGGCCGCTGCCTTTCAGCGTCCGAGTCCGCCGCCTGCCGTTGCCGGGTTCCGCCGCGGTGTATCCTGTCGCAGTGTATCCTGCCGGGACGTATCCTGTCGCCGCATGTTCCGTCGCGGAGGATCGGTTTTCCGCAGCGACGGGTTCCGCCGCGGTGCGAAGGGGCGTTTTCGCCTCCGCGGCGGTCCAGGCGAGGAGGCAGAGCAGGGGGAGCAGTCGTTTTTTCATATCGGTTGTATTTTAGGTGTCCGTTCGGTGCGCCGTCGTCCGGAGGGGAGGCGCATTCCTCTCCGCGGATACGCCGCTGTCGCATCCGCCGGACCGGATCCGGCCCGGCGGACGATTTCAAAGATACGGAATTTAAATCCGAACCGGAAATTTTTCCGGGAAAATTCCGTCGCCGATTTTTAATTTTCAGTTATTTACACTAACTTTGCCGCCCGAAAGACAGGCGGATGTGGGATGCGGCCGTTTCAGGCCGCATTGAGAACCGCCGGTGGAAACATTAACCAAATAAACAACACAACACCATGAAAACCATTTCGGTAAAGGCTGTGAAGCGCGCCGACTTCGGCAAGAAGGCGGCCAAGGCCGTGCGCCGCGAGGGCATGATTCCCTGCGTATTGTGCGGCAACGGCGAGACGGTCGCCTTTTCGGTAGATCCCCGCGAGATCAAACCGCTGATCTACACCCCCAATTCGTATATCGTCGAGTTCGACTTCGACGGCAGCAAGGAGCAGGCCGTGCTGCGCGAGGCGCAGTTCCATCCGGTGCGCGAGGAGATTCTCCACCTGGATTTCTACCGCGTGGCCGCCGGCAAGCCCGTTTCGATCGCCATTCCGGTGCGCCTGACGGGTAACGCCGAGGGTGTGAAGGTCGGCGGCAAGCTGACGCTGTCGGCCCGCAAGCTGACCGTGAGCGCTCTGGTGGAGAACCTGCCCGACGAGATCGTCGTGGACGTGACGCCGCTGGGCGTGGGCAAGACGATCTTCGTAGGCGACCTCCAGTTCGAGAACCTCCGGTTCGTGACGCCCGCCACGACCGCCGTCTGCGCCGTCCGCGTTACGCGCGCTTCGCGCGGAGCCGCTGCCGCCGAGGGCAAATAGCCGCTGACCGCGTATGAAATACCTCATCGTTGGATTGGGGAATATCGGCGCCGAGTACGCCGAAACCCGTCACAACATCGGATTCAAAGTGTTGGACGCCCTCGCAGAGGCGTCCAACGCTGTTTTTACCACGGCGCGTTACGGCGACGTCGCCGAGGTGAAATACAAGGGCCGGACACTCGTGCTGCTCAAGCCTTCGACCTACATGAACCTCTCGGGCAAGGCCGTCCGCTACTGGATGGACGCCGGGAAAATCGCTCCGGAGAACCTGCTCGTCGTATCGGACGACATCGCCCTGCCGTTCGGCACGCTGCGCCTGCGCCCGAAGGGGAGTGCCGGAGGTCACAACGGGCTGAAAAACATCGCCGAACTGCTCGGTACGGAGGAGTACGCCCGGATGCGTTTCGGCGTGGGCGGCGACTTCCCGAAAGGACATCAGGTGGAATACGTGCTGGGCGAATGGACCGACGCCGAGCGCGAGGCGATGCCCGGACGGCTGAAGGTGTTCGTCGATGCGATCCGCTCGTTCGCGACGGCCGGCGTGGCTACGACGATGAATTTTTTCAACAAGAAGTGACCGCGGCCTTCCGCGGAGAAGGGAGGACGGACGGGTTCGCCGTGCGGTGAAGGGAAGGGTCGGGGCTATCTTTTTCCGTACGCATTATCGCAATACTTTTGGTACTTTCCGGAGGAGATATTTTCGAGCCACGTCCGGTTTTCGAGGTACCAGCGTACGGTCCGTTCGATCCCCTCTTCGAACTGCAGCGA
>ENA-ORUF01002816-ORUF01002816.1-human-gut-metagenome-genome-assembly--contig:-NODE-2816-length-14008-cov-4.628395_pt1 | contig 14008 bp, 10 predicted proteins | sample MGYA00242077_ERZ509203 | MGnify/ENA primary metagenome ERZ509203 (study PRJEB26280, sample SAMEA2338834) | human gut metagenome | biome: human gut; feature: human-associated habitat; material: faeces...
CGACCCTTACGAAAGTCTTGGGAGGCGGAGGGGTGGGGTCTGGGGAGGGGAGAGGGGGCGACCCAACGGGCGGCCCCTGAGGGGCCGTGACCGTTAGGCGAGTCTTCGAGCCTTACGGGCATCGACAGCAGCGCAGCCCTTCTTCAGAAGGGTTCCCTCTCCCCTCCCCAGTTTTGCTACTTGTTCAGCTCACGTTCCTGCGGGAACATGGGAAGATAGCGGTAAGAGATGGCAAGGCAAAGCCACGAGTAGGCGATGACCATGAAGGACGCGCCCCATTCGGCCCAGTTGGGATTGTAGAATTCCCACGTGTCGAAGGGCATGATCGGGATGGCGAGGGCCTGAACGGTCATGACGTAACGGTTGATGGTCACGCCGACGCAGGCGAGGATGCCGCCAAGGTAGAACAGCGCCGGGTTGGAGCGGCACTTCTTCGAGAAGAGGAGGTATGCGGGCAGAACGCCGCAGACCACGAGCTCGGCGAAGAGGAGCCACTTGCCGTAGATCCAGCCGTGGAACATCTGATCGAAGGTCATGCCGGAGCGGGGCAGGATGTCCATGACCCAACCGGCGGTGTCGATCAGCTTGAACACCATGTAGATGGTGAACATCGTCCCGGCGATTTTGCCCATGAGCTGCTTCACGTCCCAGGAGACGAGTTTGCGGCCGGTGAGCTTTTCCATGAACGTGCAGACGAGCACGGTGAACATGGGGCCGGAACCCACGGCGGAGAGGATGTACAGGAAGAACGTCCACGGCCAGATGAAGAACCCGTCACGCAGGATGTAGGGACGGCCGAAGAGCACGCCGTACATGCCGCCGAGGGAGCCCTGGTGGAACGTGGACAGGAAGGCGCCGATGCCCGCGAACAGGGGCATGATCAGGTGGAAATTGTGGGCGATGGCATGAGCGAGCTTGTTCTTCGCCAGCTGCCGGTTTTCCAGTGCCAGAGGCACGTACTCGATGATGAGCACGGTGCAGTAGCAGGTGATGCAGAAGATGACTTCGGTCAGCATGGAGTGGACGTTCGGATGCCAGTAGCCGAACCATGCGCGGAGCGGCTGGCCGATATCGAGAACGAGCACCAGCATGGCGCCGGAGTAGCACAGGAAGCCCACCACGACCGTCAGGTTGATGATGTTCTTCAAGGCGTCGATGTTCAGCAGGTAGCGCAGCGCGCCGGTGAAGAACGCGCCCGCGCCGAGGGCGATGACGGCGAGGTCGAAGGTGATCCAGAGGCCGAACCCGAAGTAGTCGTCAAGGCCGGTCTCGCCGAGGCCGTGGGCCAGGACGCGGAAGGCGGCATAAGCGCCCCACAGACCGACCGCGGCCACGGGAACAAGATGCAGCAGGAATTTCAGCAGCGAACAACGCGGGCACCCTTCAGGGAAGAGGGAGGCGTCGACGGGCTGGTTGTAGTTTTTCACTTCCATTGACCTACCCCTTGGTCTTTTCGTTTTCCAGGTAGTTGTCGCCCTGACGGCGCACCCATTCGCGCTTGCTCAGGTAGTACACCTGCGGGTCGGTCCCCAGGCGCTCCAGAAGGCGGAAGGCGTGGGGGCTTCGGATCAGCTCGTACACCTTGTGTTCGGGATTCTTGGAATCGCCGAAGGAGATCGCGCCGTTGGGGCATACCTCGGTGCAGGAAGTCACATACTCCCCGTCGGCCAGCTCATAGGGGTTGCGTCCCTCGGCGATGGCCTTGTCCTTGGCCTTCATCCAACGGTGATGGCAGAAGGTGCATTTTTCCACCACGCCGCGGGGACGCACGGAAACGTCCGGGGTGAGGGTCTTTTCCATGCCTTCCGGCCAGATCGGATCATACCAGTTGAAATAACGGGCATGGTAAGGGCATGAGGCCATGCAGTACCGGCAGCCGATGCAGCGGGGATAGATCTGGCTGACGATGCCGCCGTCCTCGTTCTTGTCGGTGGCGACGACGGGGCAGACGGACACGCAGGAGGGCTTCCCGCACTGCATACAGGGGCGGGGCAGGTAGGCCGTGTCGTGTTCCGGGAACGGTTTGTGGTTGGAGAGGCGATACACCTTCATCCAGTTGATGGAGCGGACCTTGTTCGTGCCGTCGGGGTTGGGGGCGACATTGTTTTCGGCCTGACAGGCCACCATGCAGGCGCCGCAGCCCGTGCACTTGTCGAGATCGACGACCATCGTCCATTTGATGTCGAATTCTTTCACTTCGGACATGATTACGAATCCTTATGCTTGGGCGACGTTCACGCGGGTATCGTTCCAGACGGAGAGGCCGGAGCCGGGTTCGGAAGAGGGCGTGACGAGGGCCATAACATCCATGCCCTTGCCGTCGTTGAACTCTCCGAAAGCCGTATGCCCGAAGCCCATGGTCAAAGCTACGGTATCGTTGGTCACGCCTTCGAAGACGCGGATCTTCGCCATAACCTTCCCGGCCTTGCTGGTCAGGACGATGCGGTTGCCCTCGTACAGACCGAGCTTCTTGAGCGTGGCCCCGTTGACGGCGGCGACGAGCATGTTCTTGTCCAGCTCATCGTCAGTGATGAGCTTGGTGTTGAAGGGCGGAATGGCGGTTTCGGGCGTACCGAGGCCAAGCTTGCTCACGAAGGCCACGGCCAGCTCCTTGCCGGAGGAGGCAGCGGCGGCTTCGGCCTTCTCGACGAGAGCGAGGTCGTCGGGACTGAAGCGGTAGGCCAACGTCTTGTTGGGGACCACAATGTCGCTGACGTAGACGTTGCCGTCGCTCAGGGAACCCCAGTCGGCGCCGATGTTGAAGGCTTTGGCCTTGAGCATGGTCACGACGTCGGAAACGCCGAGGTTGATGCCGAGCTTGTAGGCCATGTCGATGACCACGTCGCCGGCGGGGCGGGCCTGATAGAGCGGCTCGGCCACCGGGCGGACCAGCGCGTACACGAACTTGCCGTAGCTGAAGGGCTCGGCCACGTCGTCGTAGCGTTCGAGGCCGAGGGCGTTGGGCAGCACGAGATCGCAGCGGCGGGCGGTTTCGTCGAAGAAGCAGGTGAAGGCCACCGAGAAGTCGCTTTTCTTGAAGACGGCTTCAATGTCCTTGCCGGGCAGGGCATAGACGGGGTTGGCCTCGTAGACCATGAGCACGCCCACTTCGGGCATGTTCCCCTGCGCCATGTCGGCGGCGTAGCGGATGAGATCGCCCTGCATGAGCACATCGTAGGACGCCGCGCCGTTGACCGCCGGGGGGGCCAGCGGGATCATGCGCATCCCGCCTTCCTTATTCACGCGGTCGAGGAGCATGTTGATCGCCATGCCGATGCGGACAGGGCCGGTGCCGCCGCCCTGATCCATGTCGGAACCGACGACCACGAGAGGCTTCTTGGCCTTTTTGAGCCCGTCGACGACGGCGGTGAAACGTTCGGGCATGAGGCCCGTGATTTCGCAGACTTTTTCCGGGGTCCACTTGGCGACCAGCGCCGCGAAGTCATCCAGCCCTCCGGCGGGGGCGGCCACGCCGTCCTTGATGAGCTGGCGGGCGACGCCGAGGAGCAGGAACAGCTCCGTACCGGGCTTGATGGGCAGCCAGAGATCGGCGCCTGCGGCCGTGTTGTTCTGTACGGGCCCGGCATAGGCCAGACGCATGGCGGGTTCGGCGCCCGCGGGACGTGCCTGTCCCCACGCGTGGCGGTTGACGACCACCGAGCCCCACGTTTCCAGCACGTTCGCGCCGACGGCGAACACGTAGTCGCTGTTGGGGATGTCGAAGCCGACGCGCCCACGTCCGCCCATGAGCTTCCACGCCTGCGCGGTGGCCTGTGCGTCACTGGGCATGGCAAAGAAGCGGCCCGAACCGGTCTGGGCGGCGAAGCCCGCGAGCAGTTCATTCATGGTGCCGTTTTCGTCGCCGGAAATGCAGACCACGCTGTCGTGCTCGGTCTGTTTCTTGGCTGCGGCGAGTTTTTCGAGCAGCAGCTTTTCAGCCTCTTCCCAGGTGATTTCCCTGTAGCCGCCGTCCGAGTTGCGGAGCAGGGGCCGTTTGAGGCGGGCCGGGCTGTAGCGCATCTGGACTTCGGTGACGGCCAGCGCGGAGACGCCGCCGCCAAGCGGGCTCTCGGGATCGCTGAGGACGCGCACGGGACGTCCGCCCACGAGGCGGATTTTGGTGGCTCCGGCGGCGGGACAGAGCTTGCTGACCGTGCGGACATAGGTGTTTTCGTGATTGCCGTATTGCAGGGAAGGGATCCACGGCCAGTTTTGCGACCAGATGGAGATGTCGTCCAAACCCTTCCAGACCACAGGAGTCGCCAGCGTACCCACGGCGGCCCCGCCGATGAATTTCAGAAAGCCTCGTCTGTCAAGCATTGGCGTCTCCTTACTTGTGGCAGACAAAGCATGCGTTGCTGGCATTGGTGCTGCCAAGGTGATTGGGATTGGCATGACATGCTTCGCACTGCCACATCTTCATGGTGTTCTGGCTGTAGCCGGAGATCCTGTTCTCGCGGAACACGGGCGGCTTTTTGCTGGAAGCCATGTCGAGATGGCACGTGGAGCAAAGCTCCCGCTCGGAGAACTCATGACAGTTGTTACAGGTTGCCAGCGAGTGCACGGCATGGCTGAAGAACACGTTGTCAGGCTGCTTCTGGTAGACTTTCCAGTCCACTTCCTTGCCCTTCTTGACGTATTCGTTGAAGAAGACCCGTTCGGCCTCGCTTTTGCCGAGCATCTGCGAATGGCAGACAGCACAGTCCTTTGTAGAGGGCAGGGCGTCGAACGTCCCGTCCGCACGGAGATGGTGACAGACCGAGCAGTCCAGAGAAGCATCCTTGAGATGCGTCTCATGGCTGAACTGCACGGGTTGATCCTGTCTGCTGAACAAAAGTTCCGGGAAAATCCACCAGCCAAACACGAGCGCAACGACAAGACCGACGATGAACGGTGCGGGACCGAATTCAAGTCGTTTTGCCAGACTGCGGGCCTTCTCGTGGGAAGGCGCGTTGTTCTGCCTATCCTCCATACCCTTCGCCTCTTGAAATGGTTGTGTTGCTGAAAACCATTCGCCTCTTGGCCGCGACACGTCATGAGACAGGAAAACCGTCCTTGGCGCCTCTTCCCACAGGGGAACGGACGCGCTTTTTCACCGTCATCATGGTGTAGGCGACCGGGCAAACACGTGTCAAGACGCAAGGCATGGCAAGCGCTTGGCAACATGTGGCCCCGGTCGGCCGCCGCCGGCCGAACATGCCGTCCTGACAAAAAACGTCCGATCAAAAAAGCATGTGGTTCCTGAAAAGCGTTCTTGCGGAACGCATTCCTTTTTCAGGAGATTCTGGGTGGGTCCGAAATGTGCTTTTTTTCTCGAAGTATGCGAATTCTGTCAAAATCGTCATACCGTACAATATATCACCCGTGTTGGAAAGGCTAAAAAAATGTAAAAAAACGGTATGAGATTTTTATGAAATCGAAAGCTTCCACGGGAACAGCAAGGGAAGGAAGGGAAAAACAAGGCGGTTCGGCGGCGGGGAGGCGCCTCTGTTTCCACTTGACCCACGGGCCGCTCCGCTTTATGACGTTCAGTACTTGTCGTTCGCTTGACGAGCGGCATGAGCGGAAGGGTGGCAGAGCGGCTTAATGCGGCGGTCTTGAAAACCGTTGACGTCGTGAGGCGTCCGGGGGTTCAAATCCCTCCCCTTCCGCCAAAACTCTTTCCATATTTTTCAAAGTAGTCCATAACAGCTTGAAATAAAGCGGTTATGGATTTTTTTATTGCCAAGAGCACTCGAAAAACACGGCAAGCCGCTCGCGCAGGGGGATACAGGGATGGTGAAAAGCAATCTTGCCAAACTGATGAAAGAGAAAAAACTGACGTATCGGCGTCTTGCGGAGCTTTCCGGCGTCGCGGGAGAGACGATAAACAGGGCTCGGGGAACCTTGATTTATGAATGCAAACTGTCCACGCTTGACGCATTGGCTAAGGTCTTGGATGTCAACATCAAGGACTTGTTTGATGAGGACTAGGTGTCAGACGCAGTATATAGAGGCTGCACGTATCCTGTCCCTATGCTTTTCGGATAAGCCCTGACTTCAGCAATTCCCCGCCTAGACTTTCTGCATGACCCACGCCAGCCGTCCAAGAATCCGGCCCGTCAGGTCTTCCTGAATCCGAATTTCCGGGTAAGCGGGGTTTTCCGCCCGCAGCACAAAGCATTTTTCCTTCCGATCCCAAGCCAGCCTTCTCAAGATGATCCCTTCATAGGGAAGCAGTACCGCAAACAGTTCTCCGCTTGCGGGATGGCTTGCGGCTGTGTCGATGCCGACATAAGCGCCGCAGCGCGCTGTGGGGGCGGCTGATTCGTTGTCCATTTCCAGAACGATGATCCCTTCTCGGGCGTATGGCTTGGGGAGGGCGATCTTTCCTATCGGTTGAAGTGCCGCCGCTGGTGAGGCGGTTTTCGTGCTGTCGCCGCACATGGCGTACACCGGGGCAAGCGCCGATTGCGCCAGAGGCGATCCCAACAAGCCGGGATCTATGGGCGGCCCGTCCCCGTCGCTGGGGACGTATCCGGCCTCTGTGCGCAGGTATACCGGGCCGTTGCCTTTCTTGAGCCAATCGGGATTCACTCCCAGTTTTTCAAACAATTTCAGGTACCAGTCCGCCGGGATGGATTGCCGTCTCTTGGCTTCGGCTACGCTGGATTGGCTGACTTCAAGTAACTTGGCTAGTTCGGTCTGTGTCTGGGTGCGCGACACGGTTTTAATCCGAGCCATCGTCTCTTCATAAAGAAGATTCAACTTGCTCTCTCCGTTGATAAAAAGAGTTTAAATAAATCATCCTTAGTTCAGAAAATATAATGTTGTTGGGTTAATTCAAAGCGTGGTTTAGACCGTCTAGCCTGATTCGATATTTTCTGGCAATTATTTTTAATGAGTAAAAAAGCGTATATTTTTAGTCAGTTATTTCGAGATGTTCGGATGAACAGTGGACTTTCACAGTGGATTGTCTCTGTTAAAGCCGGAACTCATCTGAGCAATGTCAACCAAATTGAAGCAGGCCATCAAGAGCCACGCGTCCATGTGGCGGTACGGCTTGTTGCCGCATGTGATGTAGATTTAAACTCTTTTTTTTCGAAATTAACTAAAGAAATGAAGCTGTGCACATCTTCTGAGCGAATAGCCCCGTACCTTTTCGAATCTCTAAAGGAGGACATGTTTTCCCGCACTCCCGAACCTCATGAGGTTTCCGGTTATGGGGAGTTGCTGCGGTACTGTCGATTACAGAGAGGAGTGTCTCAAAAGCGCATAGCAAAGAATATCCATTATGATTTAAGAAGCCTGCAACGTGTTGAGAAGGGAGAACAAGAGCCTCTGGTAACGACTGCGGTGAAATTGGTTGCTGCGATCGATGTACCGCCGGGACAGTTTTTTGAGCAGTTATGGTTTTTTTTGCCTCGAATTGGGTGAATACCAAGTATGATTTTAGCCATCTGGTATGATTTAAAATTTTGAGGCATCTGCTATGGCATGACTAAGAAAGTATGCATATTCGGTAGCCTTTTTCAGGAGGCTCGTTCTCAAACCGCTCTTTCGCAGTGGGAGATTTCCGTCAGAGCAGGGACACATCTCAGTAATGTGAATCAAGTAGAAGCGGGAAATCAAGAGCCTAACGTTATTCTTGCCGTAAAAATGCTTCTTGCCGTAAATGCCGACATACAAAGCTTCTTTATGGAGCTAGCCTCTCTTTTATCTCATTGTATCGATGTATCAAAAATTCCATCGCTATCCCAAAAAGAATTTCAGGAGCAGTTGAATTCCGTTCTGACACCACTCGAAGAAGCGGAAATTTTTGGAATGCTCCTTTCGCAATGTAGATCTGTTACAAAACTTTCCCAAAATTATATTTCTTCCATAGCAAAGTATGATCATAGAAGTCTCCAGAAGGTGGAAAAAGGAACGCAATTGCCTGGTATTATCAACGCTGTAAAGTTGGTTATGGCTACAGGTGCTGGAGTTTTTTTTGATATTTTTAGTGAGAAGCTGGAGACAATAAAAGTAAAAAAAAGAATATGGAGCAGGAACTGTAAAGCAATGTCTGTTCGGAGCGGCACTTGTCAATATCCGGGAGTCTCTCCAGATATCGCAATACCAGCTTGCCAAAAGAACAGGTATCGCTGAGGAATACCTGAATAAGCTTGAAAACTCCAAGCGAGAGCCCAAAGCCCGGATGATCATTCGTCTTGGACGGGGGCTTGGCGTTTCTCCCGGTGACTTGCTGAACGAAATGGATCGGCTGATGCGCTTGGAAGAAGATGAGTAAGAAATCTTCTCCTTCTCCATGCCCGTTTGGAAAAATTCTCGTAACCGCCCGTGAAGAGCGTGGTATCACGCAATACCTGCTTGCACGGCTGGCAGGGCGTTCCATTCAGCAGATCAGCCAAATTGAACGCGGTGAAAGAGAACCCAAACTTTCAACGCTGATTTTGCTCGCCCATGCGCTGGGCATGGAGCCGGGAACTTTGGTGAATGAGGCGGCAAAAGCCATGAGTGTCCAACAAGAGCCGATGGTGCCTGTTGAGTGAGAAAACTGAAAGAACGCCATGCCCTTTTGGGGAAGTTGTTCTTGCTGCCCGGATAGAGCAAGGTGTTTCACGGTATCGTTTGGCAAAATTGATCGGGCGCACCCCACAGCAGTTGGCCAAGCTGGAAAAAGGTGAAAACGAGCCTGTACTTTCCACAATTGTGGTGATCGCCCATGCTCTTGAGATAGATCCTTGTATATTATTCCGTAAAACAGTTGAGCTGATGCCCTCCATCCCCGTGATAGAAGAGCCTGAGGGGAGTAGGGAGCAGCCTTGACTGAATAGCTTTGGAAAATCGACAGCACAGTGAAAAAAGTTCCCTACCTCAAAGCCGCTCTTGGTGAGCAACTGAAGAAAGCCCGGAAATCCATTCCCAAGCTTTCTCAAGAGCAAGTAGCCATAGCTCTTGGGACAGAGCGATCCTACGTATCTCGCATGGAGAGGGGCATCATTCTTCCCTCAATAAACGTGCTCATTTTGTTGGGTGAAATGTATGGGGTTCCCGCCTCCACACTTTTGTTGCGGACAGAACAAGCCTTATCAAATCATGTCTCCCCGCAGGAGTGAGAGCCTTTTCCGTGGCGCCGTTCCGTGCAAAATAAAGCGGGCCGATGAATATTCTCATCGGCCCGCTTCGTTTTGTTCCGTTTGCAGCGGATATTCCGGTTAGTCTTCTAGTTGCCGTCCATTTTGAGCAGCGTGTCGAGCGTCTTGAGGTCGGCGGAGAAATCGGTGACGTCGTTTTGCAGGAGCAGGGCGTGCTCCTTGGCAAAGGCGACCTTCAACCGGGCGAGCATGTCGTTGCTCCGGGCAAGGGCGCTGGCGACATCCGGGGATATGTCTTTGTCGTGGGCGAAACGCAGGTGCGTATCCACGATGCCGTGGGTGGCGGCGAGGTAGCGCTTGAGGAAACGCGCGCCGTGATCCACATCTCGCGGATCAGTAGCCATGCAGCCCAGAATGTTGTTGGCGGATTGCATGATGGCGCGCACGGAGGCTTGCGTCTCCGCAGGGAGGCCGGGCAGCTTGCATTCAAGTTCCGCGAGGGAAGTACGGGATGCCTTCATGGACGCCGGTTCATCCGGGGAGGGGGCTGGTTCTGGCTTCGGTTCCGGTTTGGGCTTGGGTGCCAGTTCCGCCGCACGCTTGCGGGCCAAGGCCCAGAGGACGCCCTGTCCCCCGGCGAGGAGGGCGCAAAACAGCATGGCAAGAGGCAGGGAAAGGGTTTGCCTCACTGAGAAGGCCATGATGAGCAACAGAGAAAACGGAACCCATTCCGTGCCCATGCGAAAGGATTTCACCAGAAGGCGCTGTACCCATGACTGCAAGCCTCCCCAGAACAGCGCATACGGGAACGGCATACCGAAAAGGATCAGCAAGACGGCCAGCCCCGCGCCGGATACGGCGGGGACGAGCCACGACGGTTTCCGGGATGCGCCGCGCGCGACGATGCAGATAAGGCCAAGGTAGACGCCAAGAGCGGCCTCGCCCGGATGTATTTGCGGAACATGGGTAGACAGAATCGCCCCAATGATGAACGCGCTGATATGAAAGAGGATACGCTTGAAGAACCGACGTATCGCATCCCAAAACGAATCCTTCGGTTCCTCGGCGTTCGGTCCGACCACTGTATGTTCCTTTTCGCCTTCGTGCATGGATTACACCCCGGAGCCGGTGCCGCCCTGTCCGGGGGCGCTCTGCCGCGTTTCCGTTCCGGATGCGGCGGCGATTTCTTCCCGGCTTTTGCGTGCGGCCAACGAGGTAAGCCTGTCCTTGAGTTCCGTTTCCATGACGGCCAGCTCTTTTTCAGCCGCCGCCCGCCGTTCCCGGCCTTCCTGCGCGATACGCAGGGTTTCCTCTATGGTGCCGATGAGCTTTTCATGCACCTCGCGCAACGTTTCAATATCCACCACGGAACGCTCCACCTCGCGGGCCGTATCGACGGCGGCCTGTTCGAGCAGTTCCGCGTTGCTGCGCAACATGTCGTTGGTCGTGTCGGAGACGGTCTTCTGAAGCGCCGCCGCGTTCTTCTGACCGTGCAGGGAAAGGGCGAGGACCATCTGGCTTTTCCAGATGGGGATGGTGGCGAGTATGCTGGTCTGGATTTTTTCCGCCAGCGTCCTGTTGTTGCTCTGGATGATGCGTATCTGCGGCGCGGTCTGCACCGTGATGGTCCGCGAAAGCTGCAAATCGTGCAACCGCCGCTCGAAACGGTTGATCTGCTCCGAAAGGTCGCGGACTTGCTGCGCCTCCATGAGATCGCCGGACGCATCCGCCTGCGCCTTGAGGCGCGGCAGTTCCACAGTACGCGCCTCTTCCAACTTGCGCTTGCCCGCTTCAATGTACGCCGTCAATTCCGCGTGGAACCGCGCATTGTGCTCATAGAGCATCTCAAGCGTCTCGATGTCGCGGAGCAGGCCGATCATGGCCTCGTCCAGCTTGTCGACGATGATTTCGATCTGTTCCGAAAGGGTGTTGAACTTCGCCACCGTGCGCTTGGCGGAAGAGAACAGCGAGCCCACAAGCGGCAGCGACTGGAGGAACCCCGGCGAGCCCATGACTTCCGAGACGTTCACATCCTTCACTTTGAGCATAAGGTTGGTGAGCGATTCGCCGAGTTCCCCGGAATCCTTGGCCTGCACGCGGGAAAGGAGATCGTCCGCGAACCGGGAGATGCCCTGCATGGCCTCCGTCCCATACGTGACGGTCAGGGAGGGATCAGCGAGGTTTATCGAATCGGCGATGGATGCGATGCGTTGCTCCTCAGCCGTCGGGGGGACAACAATCGTGGTGGCAGATGTTTCCATAACAGGCTCTCTTTCATAAGACAGTATGCCTCTCAGTATCAGAGCGGCAGTGGTACGGCAAGGACTCCCTGTCCTTCTCAATGAAAGGCGGGGGCCTGCCGGTATCGGATACGGCGCAAGAGATGCTGGGGACGGCCGCCTTCGCCCGGATCGGGAAGGCGGCCTCCATGAAAGTTCAGTACGCCAGCACTTCGTGCCCGTCTTCCGTGACCAGCACCATGATTTCCCACTGCGCGGAGGGCGCGCCGTCCGCCGTGCGGATCGTCCAGCCGTTCGCCTTGTCCAGGACAATGGCATCCTTGCCCATGTTGATCATCGGCTCGATGGTAAAGATCATGCCCGGAACCAGCAGCATGTCCGTGCCGCGCTTGGTGACGTAGCTGACGAAGGGCTCCTCATGGAACCGGATGCCCACGCCGTGCCCGCCCACTTCGCGGACCACGCTGTAGCCGTGCTTTTTCGCGTTGTCGTGCACGGCCTGCCCCATGTCGCCGAGGAAGCCCCACGGCTTCACTTCCTGCAATCCCAGCTCCACGCATTCGCGGGCCACGTCCACGAGCCGGCGCTTTTCCTTGCTGACCGTGCCGATGCAGAACATCCGCGAGGAGTCGGAAAAGTAGCTGTTGTAGATGGTCGAGACGTCCACATTGACGATGTCGCCGTCCTTGAGCGCCACATCGTCGGCGGGGATGCCGTGGCAGACTTCCTCATTGATGGAGGTGCAGGTGCTTTTGGGGAACCCGCGGTAGCCGAGCGGGGCGGGGACGCCGCCAAGCTCCCTGGTCTTTTCAAAAACCAGCCTGTCGATTTCGGCGGTGGTCATGCCCGCCTTGATGTGCGCCGCCACATGGTCAAGCACGGCGATGTTGATCTTGCCGCTTTCGCGGATGCCCACGATTTGTTCGGGCGTTTTGAGGATGCTTCTGGGCGGGACAAGGTGCCCCTGATGGGCGTATTCGGTGATCCGGGCGTCGTATGGCGTGCGTGCGGCCTTGCGTTTGCGGCTTCCGCACCAGCTTGGCGTCTTGCGGTTTCGTTTCTGATCCACGTCTTTCTCCGATCTCTTTGGGCTGTGCGGGGAAGGGGGGCGCAACAGAAGGAAATCCCGCACAAAAAGCGAGCAAAGCATACTCCGCCCGGCCCGCATTGTCGAATCCGGGCGGAAGAGGCGGTTTTTAAATTGACATATCAAGGTATAGTGATATAGCCTCCACTTCACGCGGCAACACGCTTCATTTACGGCCCCTTGGCGGAGATGCCCCGCCGTCCGGAAAGGACGGATGCCCACGGGAAACGCCGCCGGGAATGCGAAGCGCCCCCGTCCGCAGGTTGCGGAGGGAAACATCTTGAACGGAGAGAACAATGGAAATCGAAACGCAATGCCTGTATGCCGGGTATTCCCCGAAAAACGGCGAGCCGCAGACCTTGCCCATCTGTCAGAGCACGACGTTCAAATACGAGTCCACCGAGCAGGTCAGCAAGCTGTTCGACCTTGAGGAAGCCGGGTTCTTCTATACCCGTCTCGGCAATCCCACCGTGGACGCCGTCGAGCAGAAGATCGCCACGCTGGAAGGCGGGGTAGGGGCGTTGTGTACCGCTTCCGGGCAGGCCGCGACCACGTTTTCCATCCTGACCCTTGCCGCCGCCGGGGATCATATCGTCAGTTCCTCCGCCATCTACGGCGGCTCGCTGAACCTGTTCGCCGTGACGCTCAAGCGGCTTGGCATTGAAGTGGCTTTCGTGTCGCCGGAAGCCTCCGAAGACGAGATTCAGGCCGCGTTCCGCCCCAACACCAAGGCGCTGTTCGGCGAGACCATCGCCAACCCGAGCATTGAAGTGCTGGATATCGAAAAGTTCGCCCGCATCGCCCATAGGAACGGCGTGCCGCTGATCGTGGACAACACGTTCGCCACGCCGGTTCTGTGCCGCCCCATTGAATTTGGGGCGGACATCGTGGTGCATTCGACCACCAAATACATGGACGGGCACGCCCTGCAAATGGGCGGCGTGATTGTGGACGGCGGCACCTTCGACTGGACGAACGGCAAGTTCCCGGAATTCACCGAGCCCGACGACTCCTATCACGGGACCATCTATACGCAGGCCTTCGGCAAGGCTGCCTATATTGTCAAGGCGCGTACGCAGATGATGCGGGATATGGGTGCCTGTCAGACTCCGTTCGGGGCCTTTCTGATCAATCAGGGGCTTGAAACCCTGCCCCTGCGCATTGAGCGCCATAGCCAGAATGCCGATGCCGTCGCCCACTGGCTCGAGAAGCACGACAAGATCGAGTCCGTAAGCTACCCCACGCTGGAGGGTAACCCTTACAAGGAGCGGGCCGCCAAATACCTGCCCAACGGGTGCAGCGGCGTGATTTCCTTCTCGCTCAAGGGCGGGCGCGAAGCCGGGGCCCGGTTCATCGACAGCCTCAAGATGGCCTCCCTGCTCGTGCATGTGGCGGACATCCGTACCTGCGTGCTGCATCCCGCCAGCTCCACGCACCGCCAGCTCACCGACGAGCAGCTTGTCAGCGCCGGGATCACCCCCGGCATGGTGCGGCTCTCCGTCGGCATCGAGAATATCAAGGACATCCTCGCCGATCTGGAACAGGCTTTGGCGAAGGCGTAAGTTGACTTGGGGAGGGGGAAGGGCCCCTTTTGGAAAAGGGGC
>ENA-ORUF01002819-ORUF01002819.1-human-gut-metagenome-genome-assembly--contig:-NODE-2819-length-14001-cov-3.099025_pt1 | contig 14001 bp, 11 predicted proteins | sample MGYA00242077_ERZ509203 | MGnify/ENA primary metagenome ERZ509203 (study PRJEB26280, sample SAMEA2338834) | human gut metagenome | biome: human gut; feature: human-associated habitat; material: faeces...
AGACGTGATTCCCGAGGTTGTGGGCCCGGTGCTCGCGAAGCGCCCCGAGGGCGCGCAGGAGTGGGATATGCCCGCGACGTGCCCCGCCTGCGGGAGCCCCGTGGTGCACGAGGAAGGCGAGGTCGCCTACCGTTGTGTGTCCATCGATTGTCCTGCGCAGACCAAGGAGCGCTTGGCGCACTGGGTGAGTCGCGGCTGCATGGATATCGACGGCGTGGGCGACGAGCTCATCGATAAGCTCATGGAGGCGGGCCTCGTGCGCGACGTGGCCGATTTCTACACGCTTACCGCCGACACCGTCGCCGCGCTCGACACGGGCCGCACCTACCTTAAAGACGATAAGCGTCGCGGCGTGCGCGCGGGCGATTCCATCCCCGTGGGCGCGACCATTGCGGCCAAGGTCATCGATGAGCTCAACAAGTCGAAGCAGCAGCCCCTTTCGCGCGTGCTCTTCGCGCTGGGAATCAGGCACGTGGGCAAGAGCGTGGGCGAGGCGATTGCGCGGCGCTTCCTCACCCTCGATGCGCTCGTTGTGGCAAACGAAGAGGATATCGCGGCCATCGACGGCGTGGGGCCCAAGATCGCGGCGAGCGTGAAGCAGTTCTTCAGCGTGCCGGAGAACCTGGCGGTGCTCGAGCGCCTGCGCGTTGCCGGCCTTACGCTGGAAGAGGACCTTTCGGGCGAGGCGGCGCGCGCGGCTGAGGAAACCGGTGTTTCGGTTGACCTTGCGGAGGCGCAGCCGCTTGCGGGCTTGACCTTTGTGCTTACCGGTACGCTTGAGCGCCGGACGCGCGACGAGGCCGGCGCGGCGCTCAAGGCGCTCGGCGCCAAGGTTACGGGCTCGGTTTCGAAGAAGACGAGCTGCGTGGTGGCAGGCCCCGGTGCGGGAAGCAAGCTCACCAAGGCCGAGAGCTTGGGCGTGCCCGTGCTCGACGAGGAACAGCTTGAGTGCGTGCTCGCCACGGGCACGTTGCCAGCAAGATGATAAAACGAACCCGGTTCGTTTTATCATCTTGAGAAGGAGGTCGCAATGAGTATTGGCGAGCGGGCGCTTGAGCAACACGCGGCGTGGCATGGAAAGATCGAGGTCGTGAGTCGCGCTGCGGTGGAGACGGCGGATGATCTTGCGGTTGCCTATACGCCGGGCGTTGCCGCTCCATGCCTTGAGATTCAGCGCGATCCGGACCTCTCGTATACCTACACGCGCCGTGGGAACCTGGTCGCGGTGATTACCGACGGCTCGGCGGTGCTGGGCCTTGGCAACATCGGGCCGATCGCGGGCATGCCCGTCATGGAAGGTAAGTGCGCGCTCTTCAAGTCGTTTGCCGGCATCGATGCCTTCCCGCTGTGCGTAGGCACGCAAGACGTGGACGAGCTCGTCGAGACCATTCGGCTCATATCCGGCAGTTTCGGCGGGATCAACCTCGAGGATATCTCGGCTCCGCGTTGCTTCGAGGTGGAACGGCGCCTCAAAGAGGTCTGCGATATCCCCATCTTCCACGATGACCAGCACGGCACCGCGATCGTGGCGAGCGCGGCGCTTATCAATGCGTGCCGCCTTACCGGGAGGGAGCTCGCAACGGCTCGCATCGTGTTCTCGGGCGCGGGCGCGGCGGGCATCTCCATCGCATCGCTTATGCTTGAGCTCGGCGCGCGCGACATCGTGCTTTGCGACGTCGACGGTGCGCTCTATGAGGGAAAGCCGGGAATGAATCCCGCACAGGAGCGCATTGCGGCGCAAACGAACCCACGTGGCGTTACGGGTTCGCTTGCGGACGCGCTTGCAGACGCCGATGTGTTCGTGGGCGTGAGCGTTGCCGGCGTGCTATCTCAAGATATGGTGCGAAGCATGGCTCCCCATCCCATCGTGTTCGCCCTCGCAAATCCCGTGCCCGAGATCATGCCCAACGAGGCCCGGGCCGCGGGCGCCGCTGTATGCGCATCCGGGCGCTCGGACTTCCCCAACCAGATCAACAACGTGCTCGTCTTTCCCGGCGTGTTCCGCGGTGCGCTTGATGTGCGTGCGCGCGATATCAGCGACCGCATGATGGTTGCCGCGACGCATGCCATCGCCGGCATGGTGGGGGAAGATGAGCTGCGGGCCGACTATATCCTCCCTTCGGCGCTTGATAAGCGTGTCGTGCCCGTGGTTGCCGCCGCCGTGGCCGAGGCCGCCCGTGCGGAGGGGCTCGCCCGCACTTAGCACGTCGTTGGTGGCGGTGCGGTGAGCAGGTTTGCTTTCATTTCGCATCTGTGTACACAGGGGTTGTTGCTTGACAGTGGCTTTGCTCTGGATTATTACTTGACGCGTCAACAGTTGATGTATCAAGTAATTAAGGGGATGGATCGGCGTGGAAGATCCCGACCTGTTTGAATTCCGTGCCTTGCTCTACCGCACGAGCCATGCACAGCGGCAGCTCATGCATCCATTCATGGCGAGCATCGGCCTTGGCACCGGGCAGCCCAGGCTGCTTTCATATCTTGAGGAAAACGGTCCGAGTTCGCCCCGCGACCTCTCTGAATACTATGAGCTCGACCCGGCGGGCGTCTCGCGCATGCTCGATGCGCTCAGCAAGAAGGGGCTTGTGGCCATAGCGCCCGCGGCCGATGACCGTCGCAGCAAGGTGGTCTCGCTCACGGCAGAAGGCAAGCGCGTCTCCCAATCGTGGAGTGCTGCGTGTCGCGAGGAGGCGGCGGCCATGTTGGAGGGCTTCACGCCCGAGGAGCGTGCCGAATTCGCGGATTACCTGGTTCGCGCGCATGCGAACCTGCGTGCCTACGGGCGGCAACTGGCAGGGGAGGAACCCCGTCCCGCCACGGAGCGGATAGATCCCATACCCGCGGGAGAGGAACCCCGGCTCGCTTCTGCTCTTAGCCGGCCCTCTGCTCCTGAGGAGGCACCCCATGCATGAGCTCCGCCGCATCGTCGGCTTCCTTGGTCCCTATCGCCGCGACGCGATCCTCGGCATGCTCCTGGTGGTCATCGAGAGCGCGTTCGAGATGGTCATCCCCATCCTCATGGCCGATATCATCGATGTGGGCGTGGCTGCCCGCGACCTCGACTTCATATTCCGCCAAGGCGTGCTCATGCTCGCGTGCGCCGCGCTCTCGCTCATCACGGGCCAGCTCTACGCACGTCACGCCGCCCGCGCTACGTATGGCCTCGGCGCACGGCTTCGCGCCGCGGAGTACGAGCACGTGCAGGAGATGAGCTTCGCGAACCTCGATCACTTCGAGACCTCGTCGCTCATCACGCGCATGACCACCGACGTCACCGTGATTCAGAACGCGCTCAACGCGGGATTCCGGCCGATGGTGCGTGGGCCGGTGATGCTTGTTATCGGCTTCGGCCTGGCGTTTTATCTCAACATGCAGCTTGCGCTCGTGTTCGTGGGGGTCTCGCCGTTCATGATCGTGGCGCTTGCGCTCATCGTGCGTCATGTAGGGCCCCTTTACGGCGTGTTGCAAACCACGGTGGATAAGCTCAACGACGTAGTTCAGGAGATGCTTACCGCCGTGCGCGCCGTGAAGGCATACGTGCGCGAGGACTACGAGTGCGCGCAATTTCGCGCGGTCAACGAGGGCTTGGCGCGCACGAGCGAGCAGACGTTCAAGTTCGCGGTGCTGAATATGCCCGTGCTGTACGTCTCGCTTTACACAGCGACGACGCTCATCATGTGGTTCGGCGGCCAGATGATCTTGGGCGGGGAGCTTCAAGTGGGCGAGCTGACCGGGTTCCTTTCATACGTCATGCAGATTTTGAACTCGTTCATCATGATCTCGAACGTGTTCCTGCTGCTCACGCGTTCGTTGGCGAGTATCCATCGCATTTGCGAGGTGCTGGATGAGCCGGTCGACCTCGTTTCGCCGGAGGCCCCCATCACCGAGGTGGCCGATGGGTCCGTGGAGTTTCGCGACGTGTCGTTCAAGTACCGTGCGGATGCTGCCGAGAACGCGCTTGAGCATGTGAACTTGAGCATACCCGCCGGCTCGACCGTCGGCGTGCTCGGTGGCACCGGTTCCGGCAAGACGACGCTCGTGCAGCTCATACCGCGGTTATACGATGCGAGCGAGGGCTCGGTGCTCGTAGGCGGGCGGGATGTGCGCAGCTATGACCTTGAGGCGCTTCGCAACGCGGTTTCGATCGTGTTGCAGAAGAACGTGCTGTTCAGCGGTACGGTTCGCGAGAACCTTTGCTGGGGGAATCCCAAGGCAACGACCGAAGAGCTGCTCGAGGCATGCCGCCGCGCCCGCGTGGACGAGTTCCTCGATCGGCTGCCTGGTGGGCTCGAGTACGACTTGGGACAGGGCGGCGTGAACGTTTCGGGCGGGCAGAAGCAGCGCCTCTGCATTGCTCGCGCCCTGCTCAAGCGGCCTCGCGTGCTCATCTTTGACGATTCGACCTCGGCTGTGGACACGGCGACCGATGCCGATATTCGCGCGAGCCTCGCTGCGCTTACCGGCGTGACGAAGATCATCATCGCGCAGCGCGTGAGCTCCGTTGCGGATGCGGACCAGATCGTCGTGCTCGACGATGGCCGCGTGCATGCCGTGGGCACCCATGCCGAGCTCCTGGCGAGCGATAGCATCTACCAGGAAATCTACGCATCTCAAACGCATGGTCCAAAGGGGGACGGGGTCGAAAGAGGCCATCAGGCCGCGCCCGAGAACGTGGAGTGGGTCAAAACGACCCCGTCCCAAAAGGGGCAGGCCGCGCCCGACAACGTGGAATGGGTCAAAACAAACCCGTCCCATAAGGGATCAGAAGGGGGTGAGCGGTAATGGCTGCGCCTGGAAACAAGCCGCAGAACCTCATTGCAACGCTGCATGAGCTCCTCGCGTATATGGGACGCCATAAGCTGCTCTTCTTGGCGGTGGCGCTGCTGGTGAGCGTGTCGGCTATCGCCAACCTGCTTGGCACGTACATGATCCGGCCCGTGGTCGATAGCCTCGCGTGCGGCGCGTATGCGGACTTCGTGGCAGGCATCGTCGCTACGGCCCTCATCTATGCTACCGGTGTGGTGGCAGCGTTCGCGTATACGCAGGTCATGGTGCACGCTGCGCAAAAAGTGCTCGTGGACATCCGACGCGATCTCTTTGCGCACCTGCAGAAGCTGCCGCTGGGCTACTTCGACACGCACAATCGCGGCGATATCATGAGCTACTTCACCAACGACGTGGACACCGTGGCCGAGGCTATGAACAACAGCTTCGCCATGGTCATCCAGAGCGCCATACAGATCGTGGGCACGCTTGCCATGATCTTCATCTTGAATTGGCAACTCTCGCTCGTCGTGGTGGTGGGCTATGTTTGCATGTTCGCCTATATTCGCTATTCGACCAACAAGAGTCGCGGTTTCTATCAGCGGCAGCAGTCTGTGCTGGGCGAGCTCGACGGCTACATCGAGGAGATGGTCACGGGGCAGAAGGTCGTGAAGGTCTTCAACCATGAGGAGGCGAACCTCGCGGGATTTCGCGATAAGAACGAGCGCCTGCGCGTGGCGGGTACAAGCGCCCAGTCGTATGCCGCGTCGATGGTGCCGGCGGTCGTGTCCATCAGCTACGTGAATTATGCGATTGTCGCCGTGCTCGGTGGATGGATGGCGCTCACCGGCCAGACCGATGTGGGCGTGCTCGCGAGCTATCTCGTGTTCGTGCGCCAGACGGCGCTGCCCATCAACCAGTTCACGCAGCAGTCGAACTTCTTGCTTTCGGCGCTTGCCGGCGCGGAGCGCGTGTTTGCCGCCATGCGCGTGGAGCCCGAGGCCGACGAGGGCAAGGTGACGCTCGTTAAGACGGGCGAGGACGCATGGGCTTGGAAGGTGCCCGACGGCTATGGCATCGGTGCCTGGGGCGCGCTCGTTCCGGTGGCGGAGCGCAATATGGCCGCGGACGGCACGGTGCTCACGACGAGCCTCATTCCGCTCCGCGGCGATGTGCGCTTCCATGCCGTGAACTTCGGCTATGCCCCAGAGCACGAGGTGCTCCACGACATCAACCTTTTTGCCAAGCCCGGCCAGAAGATCGCGTTCGTGGGGTCCACGGGTGCCGGCAAGACCACCATCACCAACCTTATCAACCGCTTCTACGACGTGCAGCACGGCGAGATTACCTACGACGGGATCAACGTCAAGAACATCGCGAAGAGCGCGCTGCGCTCCTCGCTCGGCATCGTGTTGCAAGATACGCACCTGTTCACCGGCACGATTGCCGACAACATTCGCTTTGGCAAGCTCGATGCGACGGACGAAGAGGTGCGCGCTGCCGCGAAGATCGCCAACGCCGATAGCTTCATCCGGCGTTTGCCAGATGGATATAACACGATGGTGACCTCGGATGGGGCGAACCTGAGCCAGGGGCAGCGGCAGCTCCTCGCCATTGCGCGCGCGGCCGTGGCCGACCCGCCGGTTCTCATTTTGGACGAAGCGACGAGTTCCATCGACACGCGTACCGAAATGCTCATTGGGCGCGGTATGGATCAGCTCATGCGCGGGCGCACGACGTTCGTGATCGCCCACCGGCTCTCCACGGTGCGCGATGCCGACGCGATCATGGTGCTCGAGCAGGGCCGCGTTGTAGAGCGCGGCAGCCACGACGAGCTTATTGCCCAGCATGGACGCTACTACCAGTTGTATACCGGCATGCTCGAGCTGAGCTAGCCCCTCGCTTGCGCGGGGCTCGCTCCTGCCGCCCAGGGTGCGCATCCGTTGTGATAGAGTGGTGCCCATACTGGGGCCTCGGATGATGGGGGACGTGGCATGACACAAGGATTCGTCTACGAACCGTAGCGGGCGCACCGCGTTCGTTCTCTGCCCGCACCATCGCTCGAATCCAAGGAGCCCCTATGCTCGACCGTATTCTTGCCGAGGCTCGCGCGCTCGCGCCGGCAGCGCGCTGTCTCGTACTCATGCGCTTTCTCATATACGTAGGTATTCAGTCCTGCTATTTCATCGGTGTGCTCGGCACGCTCACCTACAGCATGGACGGCGAGGTCGCTTCGACCGCCGTCGTGGTGGCGCTGCTCAACCTCTTCCAAATCGTAGGGTCGTTTGCCGGCGGAGCGTATCTCGACGCGCGAGGCCCCCGGCTGCACTTCGCGTTGCTCGTCATCGTCATGCTTGCTGTTGACGCGTTTTGCATCGTGTTTGGCGGCGACATGTCCGCACTCACCTTTGGCGCGGCATGCTTGGGGTTTAGCCTGGGCTTTTTCGAGCCGGTGTCTCGCTCGTACCCGGCCTACCTTACGGCAGACGCCATCGAGCTCAAGCGCATCAACTCGGCGCTCTCCATCGTGTCGAATACCGGCGTGGTGGTGGGGCCGCTTATCGGTGGCGCGATCGCCTCGGTGGCGCCAACGCGGGCGGTCTTCGCTTTCATGGGCGCGTGCGTGGTGCTCGCTGTGATTCCGGCAGCGGGATTCCGCCCGGTAATCGGTGTTCGCGCCGAGGAGGGCGGGCAAGATGCAGGGTTGGCAGCGGAACTGGCGGAGGGCTCGGCCGCTGCTGGGACAGGTCGCGACGCAGGCGGTCCGAGCGGGCGCCCCGCCGGCTCGCGCTCGTCGCTTGGTCCGAGCGGGCACCCCGCCGACTCGCGCTCGTCGCTTATCGAGGGCATCCGCGCCGTTTTCTCCAACGCGGCGCTCTCCTTCCTCTTCTGGGCGGGCTTTCTCTCGTATCTGGGCTATGGCGCGCTCGACCCGCTCGAATCGCTCTACTACCGCGACGTCCTTCAGGTAGGCGTTGCGTGGATGGGCTGGCTTTCTGCCGCGTCTGGCGTGGGCGCGGTGGCGGGCGCGCTGCTCGTGCTGCGCATTCCGGTGCGCCGCGTGACCGTGCAGACGCTCCTTGTCCTGCTTTGCGGCATGGGAATCGGTTGCTTGGTGTATGTGGGCACGCCGTACGTGCTGGTCGCTCTTGTGGGGCAGGTGCTTTTGGGGCTTGCCTTCGGCATGATCGTTCCGTTGCAGAACACGCTGGTGCAGATGCACGCCGAAGTTGAGGTGATCGGCCGCGCGAATTCCATGATGACGTTCGGCGCCAGTGCGGGTGGCGTTATTCCGCTGCTCATGTCGCCTTGGCTTGCCGCGATGCTCGGGGTCCAGGGGACGCTTTTGCTGGCGAGCGTGCTCGTCGCGTCGTTCCCGGTCCTTGTGCTTGTATTCGGCCACCAGCGCATCGCGCGAATCGATGCCGAGGTACATCCGGCAGCGTAAAGGCTGCCTGCGCGCTTCCCGGCGATGCCAGGCGCCCAGCATGGCAAAGCGCCCGGCCGGCTGACAGGCCTCCGTCGCGGCTAAGCACCCGTCAGGCTGCCAAGCGCCCGGGCGGGCAACAAGCGCCCGTTGCGGCAAAGCACCCGGCGAGCCGTCAGGTGCTCCATGCGCCCCGGGACCCCGGCGCGCCCCGTCAGGCTGCCAAGTGCCCCGAACCCCGGCGGGTGTCTCGGTGAGCTGATGAGATTCCCGTTGATTGGGTACACTGGGAGGAACGGGGCACTGAGGCCCCAGTTGATCGGAGGAATCATGAACGAAGTCGAGCGCTACGGGCAGCAGCCTTTCGATGGTCCCATCTATCGGGAGGGGCCGGCGCCCAAGCTCATCTCTCGCCGCCTATATAATGTCCTGCTCACCGGATTCGTGCTCTTATCGTTTGTCATCATGGCGGCGTGCTCGTACATCACGGGCACGTATGAGTTCATGCTGTTCATGCTGAGGAACCCGTTTGCCCTCACCATCGGCATGCTCGTGGGCAGCATCGCGGGCTGCATCGTGATGAGCATCGGGCGTAGTAAGGAAAGCCTCCCCATGGGCCTTATCGGCTATGCCCTCTTCACGCTGACGTTTGGGTTCTCCACCTCGCTGATTCTGGGCATGTACGACATGCAGACCATCTCGCTCGCGTTTTCGGCGACGGCGGGCATCATGATCGTGTTCGGTGCTGCGGGCATTATGTTCCCGCAATTTTTCCAGCGTATCCAGGGCGTGCTCATCACAGCGCTGATCGCATTGTTCGTCGTCCAGCTTATCTTGATGTTCCTGGGCGTGGGCCAGACGTTCATCGACCTTGCTGTCATCGTGATATTCTGCGGGTTCATCGGCTACGACGTGTTCCGCGCATCGACGGCGGTCCCCACGGTTTCGAATGCGCTGTGGTACGCCATCGACTTCTACCTGGACATTCTTAACGTGTTCATTCGCCTGCTCTCGCTCTTTGGCCGCAGGGATTAGACTTCTCGCCCCTCACGTGCCTTCGTAGTCTTTGCGAGAGAGTGCCATTTCAACTTTTGGGCACTTCGCGCCGCGCACCCGGAGTATCCAGGTGTGCGGCGCTTCTTCTAGCTGGGGTTTTCTAAGCGACGACTGCCTTATACATGGCAGGTCTTCCTTCAAGTGCCCAAAAGTTGAAACCCTAGTTTGCCCTTGCCTTAGAGCTGACTCCAAGTCTTAGGATAAAGGCGGCAGATGGCTTGAGCGCCGTCTAACGCGGCGCCGAAAGGAGCTGATAGCAATGGCAAAGACGCTGGTAGCCTACTTTTCGTGTAGCGGCGTGACGCGCCGCGTGGCGCAGCAGATCGCGTCCGTGACGGGCGGCGACCTGTTCGAGATAGCGCCCGAGGTGCCTTATACACGGGCGGACCTCGATTGGACGAACAAGCAGAGCCGCAGCACCATCGAGATGAACGACCCTGCGTGCCGCCCGGCCATCGCGGGCACCGTCGATGATATGGGCTCATATTCCACGGTATTCGTTGGCTTTCCCATCTGGTGGTACCGTGAGCCTTCGATCATCGATACCTTCCTCGAGGCATACGATTTCTCAAACGCGACTATCGTTCCGTTTTGTACGTCGGGCGGCAGTGGCACGGGGTCGATCGACGAGCGCTTCCGCGGCGTGTGCGCGACGGCCGCGGGCTTTCGCCCGGCTCGTCTGCTCAATGGCGCTCGTGAGGTAGAGGTAAAGCGCTGGGTAGAGGGGCTATAGATTCGACGCAAGTCCATCCGCGTGCGCCGGCAGTTAGGTACGAAATTAGGACAGAGGTATTTTTGCATCACAAGCCTGCCAGCGTGACAATGGTGCCGGGTGCATCTTTCGCATCTCAATAATTGTCGTAAGAATTGTTGATTTCACGCTTCGGTTTTCTATAAATAGTGCGATGATTTTTGCCAACAAGAGCCAGGGGCTCGGGAGGGACCCGGTTCGCAGCGAGAATCGTGACAGTTGTACCCGGTACATCTGTCATTTCTAGGGTGATGAACGATGGCGATCACGGTGAATTTGTATTACACGGGCAAAGCGGGCGCGGCGCGCGCATTTGCCGAGGAGATGGAGTCGTCGGGCACGGCCGATCGCATCCGCGCAGAGGAAGGCAACGTTGGCTACCGGTACTTTCAGCCGCTCGATGATCCCGAGACCATCATGCTCGTCGACAGCTGGCGCGACCAGGCTGCACTCGATGCCCACCATGCTTCGCCCATGATGGCGACCATTGCCGAGCTGCGCGAGAAGTACGACCTGCATATGCGCGTCGAGCGTTTCGTGACTGATGCCGCCGGCGTGCCCTCGCAGGATGCAGCGTTCATTCGCGCGTAATGCGAGGCTCGCCGGCTCCGCTCTGAAAAAACGGCGGCGGGCAGCCAGCTTCCCATTTCAGGAGAAACTTGCATGCCGATTTACGCAATAAGAGGGCGAAAAATGGCTCTTATTGCGTAATTCGGCATGCAAGTTGAAATATGAGGCGCGGGCAAGCCGACGGCCTGCGCATGCGACGTTGTGCGCATGTGACGTTGTGCACAAGCGATGTTGAGAACTGAGCGAGCATCCAGACTGCCCATGCAGGCTTTTCCATCTGCTGGACGAATATTCCGCAAATGAATCGCAGATACCAGGTGTCTGCGATTCACCCTGCGGCCCAGGAACCCCGTCCGGCGGGCCATGGGGCCATCGTTATTCAGCTAGGAAATCCACCGCGTACTGGGCGGCGAGCATGGCTCCCTTCACGAGCACGCTCTCGTCCACCCGGTAAAAGCAGGAGTGCTGGGCAAAGGTGGCGCCCAGGGCAGGGTTGCGCGTGCCCACGAAGGCGAGCACGCCGGGCACGCGGCGCAGGACTTCAGAAAAATCCTCGCCGGAAAGCGTGCCCCGGTAGCATCCTACGGCCTCGGGGCCCAGCACGCGCTCGATCGCGCGCCGACACCGTGCGGACGCCGCCTCGTCGTTCACCACCGCACCATGCGCAACGGTGTAGTCGGTAAGCTCCGCTTCCGCTCCCAGCGCCGCAGCGGTATGCTGCGCGATACGCGCGATGAGCTTCGGCATCGCCTCGTGCGCCGTGTCGCTGTAGGTGCGCACGGTCCCGGTGAGGTAAGCGGTCCCGGCGATGACGTTGCGCGCCGTTCCACCATGGAGCTCGCCCACCGTCACCACGGCGGGCTCATAGGGGCTGAGATCGCGGCTTACGATGGTTTGCAGGTTGTTCACGATCTCGGCGGCGGCCACGATGGCATCGGCTCCGCGCTGCGGCATGGCGCCGTGGCACGACGTCCCGCGCACATCGACGCGGAACCAATCGGTGTTTGCCATGCGTGGCCCCGCTTCGCACGAGATGGTCCCCGCGTCCACCTCGCTCCAAATGTGCGCTGCGTAGGCGCCGTCTACCCCATCGAGCACGCCGGCGTCGATCATCATGCGCGCTCCTTGGCCGTTTTCCTCGGAGGGCTGGAATACCGCGCGCACCTCGCCGTGGAGAGCCTCGGTCATCTGCGCGAGTACGCGGAGCGCTCCGAGCTGCATGGCGATGTGGCAGTCGTGCCCGCAGGCGTGCATGACCCCCGCGCGCTCGCTGGCGAAGGGAACGCCGGTGCGTTCGGTAACGGCGAGGGCGTCGATGTCGGCCCGAATGAGAAGGCGCCGCCGCGGCGAGCCGTCCTCCCGGTAGGCGTCGGGCGCAGTGCCGGCAAGCGTGGCGACGAGGCCTGTGTCAAGCGGGCGTTCGTAGGGGATGCGCATGGCGTCGAGCTCGCGGGCGATCGCCTCGGTGGTGCCCACCTCCTGCAGGCTCAGCTCAGGATGCTGGTGGAAATAGCGGCGCTGCGCGATGACGTACGGCTCTGCCGCGCGCCCAAGCTTCCGGATGCGCGCGGTCGCATCGGCCGTTCCCTGCGCTTGCGATTCCGATACCGTTCGTGCTTGTTCGCCTGCCATGCGCCCTCCTGCTCCCGGTGGCGTTCGCGCCATCGGCTATACTCGTAGCTGTGAACAATCTTACGCTTTATCGGCAGGTGCTGGGCCATATGAATGGGGGCTTCTATGGCTGGGGAAGAAACGGGAGCCAAGAAGAGCGAGGTTCGTTCCCTCGTGCTGTCCGCGGGCGGCGTCGATGTTGCGGCGGTGCGCGCGCTCATGGCGCGGGATGTGCCGTCGGGGTATAGCGCACAGACAGCCGATGAGATTTTTGATGACTACTGGCGTTGGTTCAGACGGTTCCGCCTCATGGAGATCGTCGGCGTGCTGGGGCTTGCCGCCGTCGCCCTCATCGCAGGGATGCTCGGCTATATGGTGTGGTATTTCGTATTGCTCGGCCTGGCCATTCTTTCCGCGGTCCTCTTCCGGAGCGTGGTGGGCCAGCGCGAGCGCAGCATCACGGAAATCATCACGCAAGATTGCGACAGTGCTAAGTGGCGCCGGTTCATGGAGCTTTATGACGAGCGCAACCGCCGGGGGTTCGTGCGGCGGAGGATCGCGTGCAATATCGCAACGGCAGATTACGCCGACGGCAGGTATGCCGATGCGATCCGGCGTCTGGCGTCCATTTCGGTTGGCGAGAGAAGCGCCTTGCGGGCGACGATCTTAAACACGCGCGCGCTCAGCTTGTACTGGCTGGGAGACCAGGAGGCCGCCGAACAGGCGCTCCGGTCTGCTCAGGAGTTCCGCGACCGCTTTGCACGGAGCCGGGCGGCAAGGGCGGTTGCCGCTTCGGTCTGCGAGAGCGTGGAGCAGAGGCTGCGTCCGGTCGAGACATGGGACGCATCCGATCTTGCGCTCATCGTTCGTCGCCTTGAAGGGGCCCAAGCCCACAACGAGCGCGCGAGCTGGTGCCTGCGCCTGGCCGAGTATGAGCTGGCGCACGGTGACACCGAGGTTGCGCGCCAGCTTCTCGACGAAAAGGTGCTTTCGCCCATGACGCCCGCCATGCAGCGATCTCGAGACGAGCTGCTGCATGATGTTGAGGCGCGCATGCAGGGGAGGTAGGGGCATGATGCAGATGCACGGGGCGCGGATGGTGTGCGGATAGCGCGCAGCCCGTAGCCGGTGCTGGGTAGGCGCTCAAGAAATCTAAGTGTCAATTGATAAGATTTTTTGACTTCGAGTTGTATAAGTTCTCAGAGCTGGGTACTATTCTCTGCGTACGTAAAGGACATGGTGCTGCGGAGGCTAGGTGCTCCGCGCAACCGCTGAAGGAGGAACCTTCTATGAGTCTTAAGCCGCTTGGTGATCGCGTCCTGATTAAGCCCGAGGCTGCTGAGCAGAAGACCGCGTCCGGTCTCTACATCGCCAGCAACGCGCAGGAGAAGCCGCAGCGCGGCGAGGTCGTCGCGGTGGGCGAGGGCAAGCTCAACGACAACGGCGAGCGTCTCCCCATGGACGTCAAGCCCGGTGACAAGGTCATCTATGGCAAGTTCGGTGGCAACGAGGTCAAGATCGACGGCGAGGATTACCTCCTCATGCGCGTTGACGACATCTACGCGATCGTCGAGTAGCCCTGCCGGCATGGCTTAGCCATTCATTAGGTACTACATCTTAGGTAACGGAGGATACACAAGATGGCAAAGGATATTACGTTCGATACCGCGGCGCGCACCAAGCTCGCCAAGGGCGTCAACAAGCTCGCTGACGCCGTGACCGTCACCATGGGCCCCAAGGGCCGCTATGTGGCGCTCCAGCGCTCCTTCGGTGCGCCGACCATCACCAACGACGGCGTTTCCGTCGCCAAGGAGATCGAGCT
>ENA-ORUF01002841-ORUF01002841.1-human-gut-metagenome-genome-assembly--contig:-NODE-2841-length-13881-cov-5.893100_pt1 | contig 13881 bp, 17 predicted proteins | sample MGYA00242077_ERZ509203 | MGnify/ENA primary metagenome ERZ509203 (study PRJEB26280, sample SAMEA2338834) | human gut metagenome | biome: human gut; feature: human-associated habitat; material: faeces...
GACAGTGGGAATGTAACGTGGTATAATGAGTGTATCAAATGAAAGAGAGGTAATGGAAATGAAAGAGTTGGAAAAATTAAAGGATAAAGCAATTGTAAAATATATGAATGGAGTCATTTCTTATAATGAATTGAAAACAATATTAATATTAATTAATGAGATGTATGAAGAAGAGTTTTTTGAGAAATTATAGAGGGCATAAGCCCTCTTATTTATTATGGAAGAAAAGTCTCTTGAAATACTATATGATTTCTAGCCGGAATAGGACTCCGCATAATAAGCTTTTCAGTCGTGACTTCTACGATATATTCATCTTGGTTATCAAGATTATATGCCTTGATAAACTTTCTTTGAGTCGCAATATCACTTTTGCCACATCTGATATTACTTATTGTATCTCCGCTGTTGACCTGTTCAGTTGTTGTGTAGTCTCCTATCAACGTCATGTAATTACCCATTGTTACATACTTTACAGATCCTTTGCCTTTTAGCATAGTTCCATTTTGTTTGTTTGGTATCTCGGCATGGTATTTTACGCTCCCGCCTTTTACGATAAACGGATCAATGATTTCTATTTTTGGGGATGAAGTCGTCATATCAGTGCATAGAATGTTAATGTTTTCGTTGTAGTGATTTTCCGTCAGACGTACTTCATTCTGAATATAGTTCTTTCCGTTCAATACCGTTTGATCTATTAATATTTCTTCGCCAATTTTTACCTGTATATTGTGTTTTTTGGTGTCTTCATTCCATACTGTCATACCAACACTATATGTACCTTTTTCCATATTATAAAGTATTCTGCTGAGTTCATTCTGCTTACTACCCTCAAATTTTAAAGAGATACCACCGTTTGATATTGAACTATTCACACTAACGAAATCACCAAAATTAATAAGATTGTAGCCTCTTTCGTTGTTATTGTTCCACACTTCCCCGCTTCCTATTGCATAGAGCATAGAATCAGCAATCATTTTGTATGTGATAGCTTTAGGATGTGTCATATCATAGAAAAGTTTTTGAAAGTTGTTTTTATTGATAGGTACTGAATTAAATAAATTAATTACTGGTATATGCAATTTATAACATACCTCTTCCATAGCTTTTACATAACTTTCACAATATACATTGTTTTCGTTAGGTATTCCAGAAACGCTTTGCCCACTTGGTAACATTGTACATACATATATTCTCGTTGTTTCTGGACACTTATTAATAATAGCGAGTAAGTTATAATATAATGCATTTTTGAAAAAACCATAGCTTTCTACACCGATAACCTCACCAATTGGGGCACAAGTATTCCAATCATTATAAGACGCTAATAGAATAACGTAATCTTTATCAAAGTTAATATCCTGTATCCTATTATACAGAGTATTGCCGTCTTTACCTGTTATTGTCATTCCATTCCGTCCGTAATTATACGGAATACAGTTTGTTTTTTCTTCAAAAGCACTCGGTAAAGTCGTTACAGTCTGCCCCCCTGTTGTATTGTCGCCGTATACTGTTGAATCACCGATAAAAGCAACGGACTTTCCATTGAACTGATTGTATATAAGATTTCCAGATACAATTTTTTCTAGTGTCCCATCTTTCACCATATTTTCTATAATCTTGCTCACTTCACTTGGAATTGTGTCAAGTACACTTAACTTTTCTAAAGCTTTCTTCATTTCTTCTGTGAGCCAACCCAAGTTATTCTCATGATACCCCATACATTTACAACAATCCATATTCTTATCTCCTTTTTTAATATACTGAAATCGTAATTGCGTCTTCAAAATCCATAGCAACGGTATAATACCAACTAAAATTTGCAACGTCTTCTCTCTCACTTCGGATCATCTGCTGACTTGTTGTTACTCCAATGTTACCATGTGCTCTCGTGGACACTGTTCGTTTTCTATTCTCGTTTTCTTTGTCCTCACTCGTTCCAGAAGCGTTACTCCTCATATTATTAGTATCAGTGTCATTTTCACTCGATTCTAGCACAGCTTTGTCTTTATTGCTAAAGTCTTGTGTATTATAAGCACTGACGCTATTCACATTGGAGCTACTTTTTGACCGATCAGTAATAGACGTTGTATCAGTCGTTGTTTCTGCCGTTCCCTTGTTACTTCGGGTAGTATCTCCAATAATGTTTTCCGTTGTTTCTTCTTTACGATCATAGTTTTCGATCATTTCGTATTCCTGTTGCGTACTCAGCCATAACCGTTCATACTTGTACTTGTACATTCTAAAGAACACTTCAACCATTTTCTTTAATTTTACAGGATCGAAATAACGGCATTCATTCTCTCCGCAGTAGTCTCTTATACACTCAATTAATGTATCTTTTTCCACTCCATTTGGAATGACAATATTGTCGAACGTGTCACCGTAATAATCAATCATGGAATTTAATGTAATCAATATGTGTCTCATACTGGCTTCCTTTCTTCGTACGCAATAGAATCGTGCACTATCCCTACACTTTTAACTGACGGTTGACCGTTCACAACGTTTCCGTCCACTACTAAATAGATCGTTCTTCCGTCTGCGTCCTTGTCACTCTGAATAAGCACTTTCTCGTCTGCGTTGTGATAAACTGTTTGCATTTTTTAAATCTCCTTTCAAGTTGATGTCAATATCTACTCCAAACATTTCTTTACATTTCTTACATTCTTTTTTAAGTCTGTCTATGATGTATTTGATCCTTAGTGCGGTTTCTGCGTTGTTGCTGTTTGCTTCGTCAGAAATTAGTCTCTCTTTCTTTTCAGTATTCACCGTTGGAATACCCATTTCCATGTCAAAGTTGCTAATGACTTTCCTCATATCAACAAGCAATTTATCAACAATATAAGTATTTGCTATATTGTTAAAAAACAATTCAGCTTTATTCTGGGAACTTCCTTTCTTTGCGAATACCATTGCTTCTCCATTGTCAACCTTATCAGTCATCTTCTTAAAGTTTTCGGCTTCCTTGTTGTCTTCTGCGAGATAAACATAGGCTAACTTTACATTCCTAAGATTGACATTTGCGGAAAGCTGAATCTCTGCTAACTGCACAGCATAATAACTAATGATATCCCACATTCCTGTATAGTTTGGGTTGATCGTGAACAGTACGCAATCTTTATCAATAGTTCTTTCAATCCCCTGTACAACAGTATTGTTTACTTGTATTTCCGTTGGTTTGTCATACAGGTTATAACCAAGCACAGAACAACGTTGTGCAATTACTCCATACTTCGGAGTTTTAAATACTGCAATTCCACCGTCCAGAAGCAACGTGAACATGAAATAGTCATAATCTATACTTTCTGGAAGAGTCACATCAAATACCGCTATTGCACGTTGCAACAAGTATTTTGCCCAGTAGAAGAACAGATCTTCTCGGCTCTTCATACAATCGCAACTCGGTGTTATCGAATAATTAGGAATAAAACCATTATACAATTCTCATACCCCCTTTCATAAAATTGATAATTGTCAACAGTTCTGTTTGTGTTGCTGTGTTAATCACGATTTCTGGGTTAGCAATCTCCACATATCCTCTAAGACTTGATAACTTTCTTGGTTGCATTAATGGAGCACCAAAAGTATTTAACGGCAATGTCGGTGTGCTTTGTTGCAATGTAATCATAAAGATCTGATTGTTATATACTCCCTCACCTACTCCGCCGACTGACAGCTTCATTCCGCCACCACTTAAAATATTACTGCCACCAGTTACAACTCCAACAGCGTTTTCCACTCCCTCTGAAAGACTGTCTAGTAGACTGCTTCCATATGCTTTCAGACTCTCCAATACTCCACCCTCGGCATTAGTGCCAGTTTCATACGCTTTTTCAAGTGCTCCACTAAAACCAGAAATAACTTGCCCAGTAGGGCTATTGTCAATAAAAGTAATTGGAATTTGCACACCAATTTGATACTCTTCTCTTTGTAGGAAACGTTTTTCTCCCGTTTCCATAAAGTAAATATCTGTGAATGCTTTTCCGCTTGTCAGATCGCATACAGTTTTAAAACCTATAGTTTCTGTATTTCCTACTATTCCATTTGGTAGATCAATAGTTCCTCTGAACGGTAAAAACGCCTTATAAGAAGCATACGGGGCAAAGTTTCGGAAGTTACCATTATCATACTTGTGTAGTACAGATAATTGGTATTCATATACACGGTCAATTGAAGCACTGGGATTGAATATTGCTTTACAATAAGACCCAATAGTATCGGGGACTGTCCACTCATAGAAGCCAAGCTTTACGCTTTCCACATCCAGAATATCTTCTTTGTCTTGTATAAATTCATATGGAAAATAAATACAAGTGGAAAGATATTCTAGTGGGTTAAAAAACATCTTACTAACTTTATTATCAACCAGTTCTGCAAAGTTGTCGGCATTGAATACATATTTAGTAAATGCCCTTAGCATGATTGCGTCCATAATATAGAAAGTTGTACCAAGTACCGAATCACCACCACCAACTCCGATAACGAAAAACCCTTTCTTGAACTCCGCAATTGTCTGAGTCGAATAACTCTCGTCTACGTTTGCTTGCATTGGAAGAACAGGATCAGTATAAGAAAGCGAATACTCACTTTCAGACCTCATTACAAATTGGGTACTGTTCAAGATTTGATCTCTGTAAGTAGCGAGGACGTCCTCTTTACATTCCAATTCAGCAGTGTTATTTGAGGTAAAAGTGATATTAGTGATCCAATAGCACCTATTAAATTCTTTTGCTACAACGTAGTTTACTTCCGATAATCCTGTAATATCAGTATTGTAAATTTCAAACGTTGGTGTTAGTAGCGAGGTACGGTCTTTCAACCGTACCTCAAGAAAATCTGACTCAATGATACTCGGCTTATAAGTGCTATTTACTTCCTTTGATACTTTTGCAATTGCAATTTTCATATCATTCTCCTTAGTCCAGAAGTAATACAACTCCATTTTCTGTAAGATCGTTCCAATAGCGAACTGTCCAGTGTTCCCACATGGTATAGTAACCACCTCGTGAATTGAATGGGGTCGTTGATGTCCAGTGGCTGATCAGACTGATTCCGAGTGCGTCCTCATCAGCAATTACTCCGAACACATGATCTTCATTTACAGCTTCGCTTGCTTTAGTAATTGTTCCGTCGACTCCCATAATAGACGGTTCAATATTGATCGTGCCAGGTTTCTCGATGTTCTGCCAGTAATTGACACGTCTGTGATCAATGAGTTTCATGTACTCGGTGTTAAACAGATTTGAAAGTACCTCGGAATCTAACATTCTATCCATCGGTGCATAGATCCACGCTTTCTGATTCTTATACGGCGTGTGTCGCATGACTGGTTTGTTGGTAATGTTCGTATGGAACAGGGTGCTCCCCTCTGTCATCAAAGCACAGATTGTTTCAATTCGTGCTTTCACCCACATCATAAATGGACGGAAGTTATCCGGCGCAAAAACAGTATCATATGTTAATTGCGTTCCGGCGATCGCATTGTATTCTGTCAAAAGGTGAATACGGTTCTTTTCCTCTGCGTCAGAACTCAACTTCGCTCCGATAAAGTTGTTAAGACACGCCTGTGCCGTAACTTTCTTTGAGAGATTTAAGTAGTTCCTACGATCAATCGTAAGCATTTGAATGTATCTTGCAAGTTCATCCGGCGATCTGAATGCTTGATTCAGCTGGTCTCGGAAATATGTAAGATAATTCTCAAATCGGTTTCCACCGTAAAAGTTCGTTTGGAGAATCTGACGTGTCTTTACTTTAAACATATCGACTCCGTCTCCATAAGCATTACCGTTTTCTTGAGTGGAAATCAATGGGAGACGGCTGTCATCAGTATAAAACTTTTCGTCATATACTGGGGTCAGCTTCCGCACTTGATTTCCCCATTTCTGCTCGGAAACTTCCAGACCGAGTGTCTGCTCTGGCAACGGACGCATGGAAAAAATGGTGCGGTCAATCATCTGTGTGATCCAACCCCCCAGTTGATCTTCCATAACTTTCTGCACCGTAGTTGCCATTGAAATAAATTCACTTGTATTTACCGGTGCAAGTGTTTTCTTTCCGGTTGCTTGATTGTACAACTCATTCATAATGGTTGCACCCTGTTCAAATGTTCCTTCGTTCTGTGCCATCATCTTCCCTCCTCAATTACTTTTTTCAAGAAATCATCTACTGACATAGGTTCGTCTTTTTTACCGCCAGAAGCCCCTCGGTTTTCTGACTGCACCTCGTCAATGACCTGTCGAATCAAGTCTTTCACACTCATGTTTGATTCCGTCTCCGACTTTGTTTCTGATTTTGTCTCCGACTTTGTTTCTGATTTTGTCTCCGACTTTGTTTCTGATTTTGTCTCTGACTTTGTTTCTGTAAACGCTTTGATTTCTTCTTTCGTATATCCGGCGTCAATTAATTTCATGATTTCATTCAATAGCATAATCTTCTCCTATAATAATGTTTTCGTTTGATTGCTTTTAATAACCACGGTTCTAACTTTGTTGGAGTCGGAATAGATGCCTCTCCATTTTGACAAAAGTCAATTGGATTGTAGATAAATCCCTGTACATAAGCGTCTGCTGTCCACGTCCACTTTTCCGACTTTTTAAGTGTTTGAGTGTAAAAGAATGCTCCACCGTAGGCGCTATTAGAAGTAACTATATCGCCAGTCTCCCAGTTTATCTCCTCAATAACCGCCACATGACCGCCTTGTCCTGTAAGACTACCAGTATAACCAAAACAGATAATTGCCCCAAGTAAAGGATCTTGACCTCTTTTGTAACCGTCTCCAGTATTATCAAACCATTGGTCAGCATTTCCAGTTGATAAAGTAGGTCGTTCGCCGGTTAGTTCGTAAAATCTCCCCCATGCATAGCAAGTACAGTTCGGTAGACCATAACCGGCTTGATAAAATGGATTGTCACTATACCATAATGGGTTTCCTTGTATTCCGTTATCCGTTAAACGTTTTGGATACACAATGCAACTTTCACCCTCAAGTATACTATAAAAGTGTTCTGCGCTATCCCCTCTTTTTTGTTCTTGGTGTGGATCAGCGGGATGTTCGTAGTAATACAAGAAATAAGTGGCAAGTGTTCGTATATCCAGTTTGCTTGTCTTAAACTCTGTAAAGCTAATTGGTGGGGACACTGGGGAAACTTCTGGGTTCTCGAACCATTGGATGTTATTTTCAGCTTCATAGTTAATACGATCAAGTTCCTGTTCTGGTGATGGACTTGTAGTTCCCACCCAATCAAACAACTTTGTTGCGGGTGTCCATTGTGTAAATCCGAACCCTCTTGAATAATCAACAACCAACGACTCCCAGATATCTGGGTTTACAGTTGATTCCCAAACCATGTTTCCTAACATTCCGGCGACGGCTTCTTTTGACCATCCTTTTTGTTTCAGATAACTCCATACCAGTTTTGCATTGTTATCACTCTGCTCTGCTGATAAGTAGAAGTTTCCCCTTATCCACTCCATTATAATGTCTCCTTAGTCTTTAAATATGCCGCTAATTCAGTGATCGCCTGCGTATTGTTTTCAAGCGCACACTGTAACCCGGCAACCTCATCTGCGTGACGTTCTTCCATTTTTTCGATCTTTTCATCGTTTTTTGACTCTCTGTGATATACATACCACATCATTGCCCCACAAAGAACAGCAGATAAACCGAAGTTTGATAAAAACTGAATAAACTCAATTGACATATAATCACCCCTTTCTGTCGGCATATAATTTTTTTTTGTAGCAAAGATATAGTAAATACAAAAGGAAAGTTAAAATCTCTAGTCCGCCGACTAGTCTAGAGCGGGATTCCGTCCCTTGCGTTGCTCTTTTAACTCTCCTTTCTGATATCTATTATATAACTATTAGAACAGTATGTCAAGCATAATATACTTGCATTCATAGTCTTCATACTCGACTTTATCCTCAAGTATCATTGCTGTCAACCATCTGCCATAATTGATATTGAATTGTCTGATACTTACATCGTCACGGTCATAGTGGGGAACTGACTTATTAAACACTTTACTTATATACCACATACCGCTCGACTTGTGCTTAAATACTCCAAAGCGATCGAAAGACGCAATAGGGTTGTACTCCCTTAAAGGACGTGAAACTATTGATCGTAAGTCATCGTATGCGAAAGAATTATTCAATGCCATTTCAGAAAACCTTGTACCACTTGTTAATTTGTACAGTGCTGTCTGACTCTTCTTTTCTTTAAAGTCTTTATTTTCATATAGTTCTAGGATTGTACCTTTATCAGTTAGATCCATAAAACCAATATGCTTTGACACCATTTTTTCATAATATGGCATTAAATTCAGTTCAAATAAAATTGGCGAAGCTAGACTATTTGCATTAGATAGCAGATAAGCATACAAAGGTTCTTTCCCAAACAGTTCCCGATTTCGTGATATAGTCTCATAAAGATTTAAGAATGCATCCGCTTCCCCTTTTATTTTCTTCTTGTGTTTCTCGGGAATAAACTCGTCATATACTAGACTTTCGACTTCTGGAAGTTCTACGCTTCGCATATTTGCGAAAGTCGATAGTGCTGCGGCATAACCAATACAACAAGATTTTTCTTTAACATAGATACCCGCTAATTGCTTATTGATCTTTAGCATACAAAAATCTAAACCAGTCATGCTATTAATAGACTTAAATGGATTTGCTTTCCCTGTTTTATCGTTCAAGATTGTATCTAACTCCGCTTGCGTGCGCCGTAGGTATAAAAAACAACGTCGCTTTTCTAATGCTTCTGATACCAGATTCCCCATGGTTTTCCCCGATCCTCGTCCACCGATTGAAAAGTTGAAAGGACGTTTTAAGCGCCTAGTACGTCGGCACGCTTTCGGATAGTAAAAATCTATATTAGCATTATTCTTCTCAAACACTTCTAAATATTTCTTTGATTCCTCTTCGGTAAAGGCATTATTAAAAGTGGTTTCCACTAAATTAATATCATTCTTCATATTTGTCACCTATTAAAAAAAGGCTCTTTCGAGCCTTTAATTTCCTTTCTATTTTACAAGGAATGTTACTGCTAAACCTCTTCCGGCTTTGATGTTTCGGAACTGAATCGGAATCCCGGCTTTGATTTCTTCCTCTGTGAACAGTTCGGCGAGTTCTTTCACTCTTTTAGCAAGTACAACTGATTCCCCAGAATACAATTCGCCCGAAGCGTCTTTAATAACAACGATTTCTTTTTTTACTGCTTCTTTTGTTTCACGATCTTCTGATTCTGTTTCTTTGATTCCGAAGCCGATCATTGTGATCTCTGTTTCTTCATTTCCCGCTTCTTTGAATCCTTTTCCCGCATTCGAGTTGAATAAATCTTTTGCTGTGATGTTAATGTTTGTCATTGTTTTAATCTCCTTTTTTTCTGTATTTGATATGTTAATTATTACATTATTAATTGTACTACGTATAAATCAAATTGTCAATATTAAAATCTAATAATTCTAAATACTCTTCCGTAATTCCCAAAGTGTACTCTGAGGGTAGCACCGCTATGTTTGAACCTGTTATTATCTTTTCGCCATTTACTGTTATGTAATGTACAGGACAATCATTATACCAGACAGCATTCCCGCCACTACTGATACCGTCATAGATTTTATTAAACTTGTAACCTAGTTTAAAATTATCTATTGTTCCTAAATCCATTGCACCGTACTTCTTATTCACTCCGGCAATAGTTATATGCAATTCTTTTCTTCTTAAGCTGTAATATTCATTCAAACCATCCCCAATGTTTTTATATTTATATTGTACATACGCATATTTTTTCGGACCGTATGTCTTAAATTCATCGTACGGATCTTCTTCCTCATACACTCCCATGTATATTTTTTTACCATCTACAACGGCATACGCTCTATACTGTTCAGCAATAATAATTGTTTGCTTATTAAGTTCATTGATCTTTTCAATAACAGACTCGTCTAGTATCTGGCATTTGTCGGAATCTGTATCACAATAAAGAGTCCCCATGCCTGTAATATCAATAATATCCTGTAGCCTTTTCCTTGCATGAGCAGTTACCCAACAACTCCACTGCAAAGTCAAAAAAGCATTTCTGCTATTATAGTAGTCTTCCAATTTTTCGGATAATGTTTTTTCTTCCTCTTCTGGTATAGCGTCCCAAAACTCGGAACCATTCCAAACATATTCATCATGTATAGGATCTGTCATTGTCATACCAAAAATTGCGTTAAGCAACTCTTTGTACTTTGCGTATAGATAAGGGTCGGATTTTTTCAACTCGCTTTTGCCCTGAAAATATTCTCGTATTTCCTCTTTTAATTCCTCTGGCAATTCCCCACGTTTGGCAATATAAAAACAATGGAATGCTATTTCCTTGTAATCATATTGTTCCATTATAATATTCCAGTCAATCTCCGTCATGCTTATTGTCAATTCTTCGGCTTCCAGTACTCGTCCGGTAAATTGAGTAAATCCCTTTATTTGCTCGCATTTTGATACAGGTATGTATGGTATTGGAACATGATTTTTTAAAGTCAACCCTTTAAATGACACTGTAAACATACAACAGTAAGTATTTAGTAACAGCTTTACTTGTCGCATATTTTTGACCTGTATCGGTGTAAATTTTTCCATTGGAAAATAGCAACATAACATAACAAAGGGGTATGAAGAGGATATGTCAAAGTTCCTTATATTATGCAATTTCTTTCCTACGATAGCCCTATACGCATGAGTGTTTCCACCTCTACGCAATTTCATGCATAGATTGTAAGTATCCTCATTTAAAGAAAAACTTTTAAATTGTTTTCTATTGTTAGTATTCTTTCTCATAGCATTACGGCAATTTCGCCTAACGTAGCCAGTGGAAGTCAAAGGTATAGTTCTTAGATCGTCATCAACTAATTTTGTCTTAATTGCTTGTACTAAACCCCTAACGTCATTATACGCATAACCGAGTTCTTTTGGTTTCAATACCGTTGACGGTGTTCTTATTACGCTATAATCTAGATCCCCAACTCCCTTTACATAGTCAACGTCAGAATCTTTTAAAAAACGAAATAATGGCTTATTGCTTAATGCTAAACTGCACCTAAACTCGATACAAGAATCAATTTCGCATTTTAATACTTTCCTTTTATCCTTAGCAAATATGTTCGTAAAATTTACAAAAGAAGATAAAAATTGAAATTCAAATGAGAGGTTATGGACATAAATCACAAACTTTCTTTTTTCATTTAAATTAAATACGTTTTTCAATCGCTGTAGAAATAACAAAAATTCGTTCCATGTTCTTCCCATACATACATGATTCTCAATGCAAAACTGCCATAAATACATAAAGCCATAGGGCTGATCGCAATCTATGGAAGTTGTCTCTATATCAAAAGCTGATACTACGTTCAGTATTACTTTTTTCTTCCCTACTTCTCCACAATGTAAGTATCTTTGTAGAGGAATGGAATCCCATGTATATACTTCTTCTTCCTTATAACTTCCATCTTTCATTAAACATTCTGCGATCATGTTTTTTTTAATCCTCTTTCACATATTCCCAAAAATCAAGTCCTACACCCTCATACAATTCGTCAATTGTATTAATTTTTTTATTGTTGAAATCTTCTAAAGTCTGCTTTATCTCCATTGCTGTCTTGCCCGCTCCAACAGCACGATCAAACAGCTCCTGTATTTGCTCTGATGAAAGATTCTTTTCACTTTGTTTATAAGTTTCGGAACTTAAAAAGTCAAAAAAATCTTTAGGATTTTTGATATCAAAACCTTTTTTTCTAAACGTTTCTGTAATTCGGGATTCAATATTTTTTACTCCTGTGACTGTGGAACTTTCAGCATTCAAAAAATTTATGATTTCCTCTACTTCCTCTATTACTTCAAACGGATCATCACTGATTTCTTTTCTCGTACTAAAGCGGTTCGATCCATAGGCTTTTTGAGTATATCTGACAGCGGGTTTGTAAGCCCATCCTATATATTTGTTTCCTTTACTATCTTTTGACGCTTTCTTTTCAAGACGCAAAAGGCGGGAGTTTGCCCGCCTTGCTAGTTTTACTCTTAATTTGTTTAAATCGTCTAAAGATGTAAAGTCTCCTCTTAAATCTAGTTCAATTTTTTCACTCGGTTTAAATTTCATTGTAACATGTACATCCTTTCTTTGTGTTCTGTGTGACGAGGTAGTAAATCAACCCCCGCTAACTTGATTCCCGCTCTCATAGCGTCCTCTATAACACTTGCTATTGCTAAATTGGTCACTTCGTCACAATCAAAAAACGGTGAACAACTTATACATCTTTGTATTTCGGTTAAATAATCCTCTCTATTAATCATTTGTTTCCCACTTCCCACTTTCGTCTAAATAATAGTAACTCCCATTCTCATACAGCCATTGATTAGTTACCATTGTTCCAATAGGTAGACCGTCATTGCGTTTCCTAAAATAATACCAGTCCTCATCAATGTTTACCCAACCTGTGAGCATTGCACCAATAGGGCGATCAATCATTACTCCATTATTCAAAAAGTACCATAAATTATCTACTTTTGCCCACCCTGTAACCATCTTACAATCATTGTTAAAATAATAGTAGTTGCCATCAATATATTCCCACTTATTCTTACTTGCATAGCCAATACTATCAAACCAATACCATACATCAGCAAGTTTTAACCATTGATTTTTTGCATATGTACCATTAGAGAACCTGTACCACCAACCAACATTATCTTGTTTCCATCCCTCGCCAACGGTATTGTAACTTTCCGTGTTTACACATTGTAAAATACCGTCCCATGGATAACTATAATAATCGTGTATATATGACTCGTAGCCTGTCTGATCGCCCTCTGATCCATCAGTTGTTCCATTTTCAGATATACAAAACTCTGCAAGCATATCTGGCACGGCAGACGTGCATAGGGCAGTATGGTTTGCCTCATTAAGATATATGTCCCCTCGCTGTGCTATATAGCCGGATGACATCGAGTGCCATACAAAGTTACCTGTGCTTGTCATACATGAGCGCATATTTCCTGTGTAGGTTGCACCACCGCAACTGATACCTGATGATTCAAAAGCAGAAATGATGGCAGATGAACAGTCTCTGTCACCTTGCTCTAATTCGAATGGCATACCGTCAATATTGACAATACATTTTCCCTCGCCATCACCCCAACGGCTGACTTGGCTATAACCATGCCAATCGTGGTTTACTAAGTGTTCCATAAGTTGTACCGCTACTTCTTTTTTTAACATTTTATTTCTCCTTTCTTCCTCATAAGATTTACCTGTTGATCGTTGTCCAATAAATACTCTCAGCATTATTAAATTCCTTTCTTAAATAACAGATAACCTATCATTATTCCCCAAACTACAAGTAAAAAATCATGCATAACATTAAACCTTTACATAAACAAAAATAAATCATCAATCCCCACAAGTTCAATCGCTTCGTCATATGTAATATCTAGCATTAAAAACAAAGTATTAAATAAACATGAGATAATTTTTTTACTACTACTTTCAACGCCGAGTGCTCCCGGACCGCTTCTTTTCAAAAATGATACATGCGAATTAATTTTTTTGATAATGTCTTTTACTTCAATGGATTCTTTCATACCTCTTACCTCTCTTTCATTTGATACACTCATTATAGCACCGCCCGCCACCATTGTCCACCATTCCACAAATTGTTCTTAATTTAGTACAATCTACAATCATTCATATGAACAACTATTCATATATGCCCTCACACCATCCCACGCCATTCGGTATAGTAATACTACACTCAAGTTTAGTATGTAAGCGCTTACAGCTTGCCATTGAATTGTCTGACAACTCGGGTTGGGGAAGCGGAATTGTCTATGCGTATCGGATGT
>ENA-ORUF01002855-ORUF01002855.1-human-gut-metagenome-genome-assembly--contig:-NODE-2855-length-13803-cov-2.261929_pt1 | contig 13803 bp, 10 predicted proteins | sample MGYA00242077_ERZ509203 | MGnify/ENA primary metagenome ERZ509203 (study PRJEB26280, sample SAMEA2338834) | human gut metagenome | biome: human gut; feature: human-associated habitat; material: faeces...
TGCACAGTTTCCTGTGATTCTTCTTGGAAGAATTTTTCCTCTCTCAGAGATATATTTTCTTAACTTAGCTACATCTTTGTAGTCGATTTCGTTATTCTCTTTACCGCAGAATACACATACTTTTTTTCTTCTACGTCCGCCGCCTCTTCTCTTGAAGCCGCCTTCTGGACGATTCCCTTTATCGAAAGCCATGTTGCTTTACCTCCTTGTTTAATGCCTAGTTGAACGGTAATTCTTCATCAATTCCGTCTGGAATGTTCATGAAGCCGTCGCCTGCATCAGATACTGGTGCCGGAGCCGGTGTGGGAGCTGACGCGCGGAAGTTACCCATGTTCGCATCGCTTGTCGCTTTGCTCTCAGCAAATTCCTGATCTTCTACCACAACGTCTGTTGTGTATACCTTCTGACCGTCTTTATTTGTATAACTGCCGGTCTGGATACGTCCTGTAACAATTACTTTCAATCCCTGGCGGAAATATTTCTCAGCAAACTCTGCACTTCTTCCAAACGCCACACAGCCGATGAAGTCTGCATTCTGTTCTCCATCTCCGTTACGTCTGAATCTGCGATCTACTGCAAGTGTATATCTTGCAATCGCTGTAGAACTTTCACCCTGTGAATATCTCACTTCAGGATCTCTTGTTAAGCGTCCCATCAAAATTACTTTATTCATATAATAACCTCTACTTCCTGCTTATGCTTCCTGTCTTACGCATAAATATCTGATGACATTGTCCATGATGCGAACTCTCTGTTCGATTTCGCCTGGAGTCTCAGCATCAGACTCGAAGTGGATGAAATAATAATATGCTTCTTTCATCTTCTGAATTTCGTAAGCTAATCTTCTCTTACCCCATTCATCAACGTCAGAGATCTGGCCACCAAAACGCTCGATTAAAGCTTTCACTTTTTCGATAACCTGTGCTCTTTCGTCGTCTTCGATTTTTGCACTGACAACAACAGCTAATTCATATTTATTCATGTCGTCTTTGCACCTCCTTCTGGTCTTTTGGCCCCCGCTCAACTTATGTGGGAGCAAGGATATCCGCACATTCTACGCGGATTATAGTGTATCACAATTTGAAATGATACCATATTTCCTTATTAGTTTCAAGCCTTTTTTCAAAGAATTCCAAACTTCATGCGATTAACAACCGACTTAACAGTATCCGGCTTTTCCTCTCGTTCTAAAATCTTAAGCAGCAGATGCTCTGACTCCCGATAACCTTTTCTCGCAAAATTTCCGGAGCACGATGCACAATATGTATATACCTTGCCGTGCCTCTTGATCTCTTCCACCATCTCATTTACAATCTCCGGCTCATTTCTGGACGCACACCCGCCAAGTCCGCAGCATTGTACATCATCAACAATTTCTACTTTTCCCTTGAGAAATGGACGAATCCCTTCCATAATTTCCTGACTCTCTCTATCCGGACACGGCGGAAATATCGTCACATCTTCTTCCAGTACATTTCCCCATCCAAGCTCCTGCAGTTTCTCATAAATACTTACCATTCGAATCTTCAGATACGGCTTTAAGAACATGTAGCAATTCGGACAGAGCATAATAACTTCTTCAACGCCTGCCTCCTTAAGCTTTCCGTTTAGCCTTTCGATGATGGTCTTCTCAGATTGTTCCATCCCCAGCTCTGCAATCGGTTTCCCACAACAATCATAAATAACCCCTATACCTTCTCGCCGAAACCTCTGCACTAAATATCTGGTCATCTCCGGATAAAAGGATGGAAAATTACATCCTGTAAATAAAACACTTTTTTTGCGTCCATTTTTATAGTTTTTAAATAGATAGTTTTCTTTTTCTTTGATCAGCATCTCATATCCGGATATCTTTATTTTATTTCCATTTTCTTTTACCTGTCTTCGCCGCATATCCAAGACCATCTGCCGTCCATCAATCCCCTCCGGACATACCGCAGTACATTCTCCGCAAAGGAAGCAATGATACAGAAGATCTTCCCTTTCGGCAAGATCTCCTATATCAATCCCGTATTTTTCCAAAAAACGACAGTTAGCTCTACATGCTCCACAGTGTGTACACGCTTTATTATCCATCTACCTTCTCCTAATCCTTCCTCTTACTTATCCAGGTCAAATATCTCCCGTAATCTGTTCTTTCTAATGGCTCTGCCAGCTTTCTTAACTGGTCTCCATTGATGAATCCCTGACGATATGCAATCTCTTCAATACACGAGACATAAAGCCCCTGCCTCTTCTGAAGCGCCGCAACATAATCCGACGCATCCTTAAGAGCACTGCAATTTCCGACATCAAACCATGCGACTCCTCTCCCCAACGATAAAACGTTAAGTTTACCTTCCTTCAGATATTGTTCATTTACAGAAGTAATTTCCAACTCTCCTCTTGGTGAAACCGGAATTTTTCTCGCCACATCCACAACATCTGCATCGTAAAAATACAGTCCCGGTATCGCATAATTGGATTTCGGCTCATCTGGTTTCTCTTCAAGTGACACCGGACGCCCACTTTCATCATAATTCACTATTCCGTATTCTTGTGGATTATTGACATAATAATCAAATATAACCGCTCCTGACTGTTCGCCTGCTTTTTTCAAAACTTCCGAAATTCCTCTGCCATAAAACAGATTATCTCCAAGAATTAAAGCCACTCTGTCTGAACCAATAAATTTCTCTCCAATCAGAAATGCATCTGCCACGCCTTTCGCCTCTTCCTGAATTGCATAACTAATCCGAAGCCCAAGCTGACTTCCATCTCCAAACAATTCTTCAAATAGCGGAAGTTCTCTTTCCCCGGAGATAATCAGAATATCTCTGATTCCGGCAAGCATCAGAATCGAAAGTGGATAATATATCATCGGCTTATCGTAAACAGGAAGCAACTGCTTAGATGTCGCTATGGTAAGCGGGTACAGCCTCGTCCCTGTCCCTCCCGCCAATATGATACCTTTCACTATTTATCACTCTCCTGTACACGATCCGAGAACAATTCCTTGTGGATATCCTCAACATCTTTCTCCAGATTCGTTCCTTCTACTATTTCTTCAAAATCTGCGAACTGTACGCCTTCCTTCTGAGGCTGACGTACCTGCTCTTTGATCGTTCTCGGAAATGCCGGAAGTAGAGATACTTTATATTTTTTCGCATCTGCTCCATAAGAAATGATATCGCCATTCTCAAAATTGGTTTCTACATTCGGCAAAACAATATCCATACACTTATCAACCTGCTCAAACCCGGAAGTTGTCAGCTTCTCCAACATTTTGTTGATCACTTCCATCTGTCTGCTTCCGCGCTTTACATCTCCGCCCTCTGTAACACGGATACGACAGTAACCGGTTGCCTGTACACCATTGAGCGTCTGCATCCCTGCCGCCGTAACGTCCGGTGTATCTTTGCCAAGGGCCTTTGCGATTCCCTGCGCATATCCGTTGATATGTGGAATTTCTTCTTCCGTTACTTCAATCTCAATTCCGCCAAGCGTATCAATCATATCAACCATCGCCTCAAAATTTAACGTAACATAATCTTTGATATTTAGATCAAGATTTTCATTCAGCACTGCAATCGCTTCTTCTGCACCACCTTCTGCATAGGCCTCTTTCATTTTCACCGATTTACCATTATGCTCCAGCATTGTATTTCCATAAACAGAGAAAATCTTCACTTCTTTCGTCTTCTCGTTTAAACTTGCCACATAGACAGCATCACTGTCCACGGCTTTGTCATCTGCACTTTTCGCATTTACACCAAAAATTGCAACATTCAGATAATTTGCCCCGATTTCTTCCTCAACCTCTTCCGAAATCTCTAATTGATCTTCGTCTACTGTCGTCTGTTTTACCTTCGAAAGTTTGCTGTTCGCATACACGCCAATTCCTATTGCAGCAGCCGCAAGAACCGCTATTACTCCAATAATAATCTTCTTTTTCGAAGTCTTTTTTTTCTCTTCTGGTTCTGTATCTACACCGTTCTGCTCTTCCACTCCTTCTACCTGTTCTTCCACTTTCTGTTCTTCCACTTTCTGTTCTTCTACTTTCTGTTCTTCTACTTTCTGTTCTTCCATCTTATCTTCTCCTACTCTCTTATCTTCCATCTTCATTCCTCCTCCAGTAATATTGATCCCAACTCCATTTTTTCACAAGCCACACAGGTAATTTATCATAACGCTTTCCTGCTTGATATCCCAGAAATTTTACTGCGCTTAAGCAAAATAGCCTTGGCAAAAGCAGAAGTCTCCTTTTTTTTAATAAGTGCAAGGCTGTTCCTTTAACCAGTTCTATTCCCTCTTTTTCCGAGGACAATCTGCCAAAAATCTCACTGTACATCTTATGAACAACACCAATATCAAAATTTCGCTTCCACTGAATGCTATATCCAAAATCGTGTGCATGTACCACTCGCGCATCAGCATTGTAGATCACATCAGCCCCGGCAAGTAATGCTTTCGCGGCATACACACTATCCTCGCTAAGAAGAATATGTTCCTCAAAACCTCCAATTTTATCATACCAGTCTTTCCGGTACATGGCGCATACATTGGAGGTAAAACAATCCTTCACTCCTCCTTTGATAAATTTTGCTTTTGTTTTCTTAAGACTGTAGGACGGATAATTAAAATATCTTGTATATTCTTCAATCTCGTCACATCCAAATCCCGGAATCTGTCTCGCATAAGCAACTGCATGACGGGTATTTTCAAGGCTTTCCGCTAATTCTCGTATTAATTCCTTATTTTCCGGAACCGCATCCTGTACCAAAAACAACAGATAATCCGCGTCATCGAATCTCGCCCACCAATGTCTGGTGCCTCCGTGATTAAACTCGCTGCGCGGAATTTTTATAATCTCCACCCTCTCTTTATTATTCGCAAACCATCTTTCAACTCTCCGGTCATCCCATGTCTTATCAATCGAAAAAACAAGTGTTATTTTTCGCGGCTTGCAGCTCTGGCGTAGAAGGCTCTCAACACTCTGCCTCAAACGTTCATCCGGATTCCATTCCGGAATCATCACATCTATTATACACATCTTTAAGCTTTCCCTTTTCTTCTATGTCAGTTATAATAATCATAAATCATTTTAAAGGAAAAATCACTATGAAACTACGTATTATTATTCCAAATTACAATGGCGCACATTTTTTAAAAAACTGTCTTGATTCCCTGCGCCACCAAACATATCAAAACTTTCGGATCACAGTAGTTGACAATGGCTCATCTGACGAAAGCGTAACTCTGCTTCAAAGATATTATCCTGAAGCAGACATTTTAAATCTTCCATACAACAAAGGCTTTGCCGCTGCTGCCAACGCTGGTATTCGAAGCAGTAAAGAGCCTTATGTTATGTTACTTAATAACGATACAACTGTTAAACATAATTGTGTCGAGAAATTGATGAATGCCATCACCTCCGACAGTCAAATATTTTCTGCCGGCGCACATGTCCTCTCCATGCGCGCTCCCTACTTAACAGACACTTCCGGGGACTTTTACAGTTTCTTTGGCTACGCATTCTGCCGTGGACAGGGATTGTCTGCTGCCCGCTTCGCCTTATCCCGCCATAATCAGCTTTCCACCTTCACCAACTGTGGATGTGCTGTCATTTACCGCCGGTGTCTCTTACAGAAAACCGGTCTTTTTGACGAACGTTTTTTCGCCTATCTGGAAGACGTGGACCTTGGTTTCCGCGCCCGAAAAATGGGTTACAAAAACATCGTCTGTACAGAAGCCCATGTTTTTCATTATGGAAGCGGAACAACCGGTGCAAAATATACTCCGATGAAAGTGTATCTGTCTGCAAGAAATAACATCTGGCTCAGGCAGAAAAATCTGTCTCTATTCCAAAGACTGATCCAAGCCCCTTTTTTTCTCGTTGGGACAATTGCAAAATACTTTTACTTTTGCCGCATTCATCTTGGAAGCTTCTATTCATAAGGTATTCTGGAAGGAATCAAAACAAGACATTTTCTACACCCCCAGACATCCGCTACCACACAGTCAGATCTCCGCACAGAATATTGGCTTTTATATGGAAGTCTTCTCTATATCGTTCAATTGTTCCAGAGGCATTTATAGCCTTTTCTACATTGCCTTTATCTTTTCAACGAAAAATCATGCCGATCCAGAGCCAGATTCGGATTATATGCCGGATCTCCCTTTTTCAAAAATGAAGCCCATTTATTTTGAAAATACGCAATTTCTCCGCGGAACCGCTCCATCTTCTCCGGTGTATCCTCTGCACCTCTTGTTTTAGACTCATCATGATACCACACAGCAAACGGCTGATAGACAATCATATATCCGGCTTCTCTTACCCTGAGGCAAAAATCCACATCATTAAAAGCCACCTTTAATTCCGTGTCCATTCCACCCACCTTATCATAAACGGATTTCTTCACCATAAGACAGGCTGCGGTTACGGCACTATAATCCTGTGCGCACAGCGCCCGGCAGCAATATCCCGGTTCCTCTCTGTCCATACCGGTAAAAGCATGATCCGCCACTCCCCCAAGCCCTACAATAACTCCGGCATGCTGAATCGTATTATCCGGGTATAAAAGCCTTGCCCCTACAATTCCTACGTCTTCTCTCATGCAATACCCAAGCATTTCCCGGATACTGTCCGGTCGTTCCATCCAGGTATCATTATTCGAGAGCAGCAGATATTCTCCTTTCGCTCTCACAGCCGCATAATTCTGAATATCCGCATAGTTAAATTCTTTGTCATAATTTAAAATCTTCACATTATTATAACGTTTCCGTACCTGCTCATAATACGCAAAGATTTCTTCCGATGTACTATTATTCTCTACAATCAGAATTTCCAGATTTTTATAATCCGAATCTTGTTCCAGAGATTCTATGCATCGCTCAAGGTCATTCCTGTGATCTTTATTCGCAATAATAACTGACACAAGAGGTTCCGACGTAAGTTCATAAACGGTTCTGGCCACTCCCGGAAATAATCGTCTTACTTGTGCTTTTATTCCCAGCCGCATATAATGCTCTCTTAGAACCTGCAAAAACAACTCATGTGTATACGCTTTGTTCTCGCTATCCACTGCCACCGAACCCGGACACATTCTCCAATGGTATAGAACCTTTGGTATATGAACAATCTTTTCCGTCTGCTCAACACATCGCAAAATATAATCATAATCCTGCACACCATTATATTCGGGATTAAGATATCCAACCTTATCGATCAGGCTCTTCCGTAGTACGGTAAGATGACAGATATAATTCTGACACCGGAGCAGATCGATATTAAAATCCGGCTTAAAGCATGGCTCACTGTATGTCTTCCCATCTTCTGACACTTTATCAGAGTCTGTATAAATAACCTCTGCCTCAGGATAATTATTCACAGCCTTCACACATTCATAAAGCGCATCAGGAGACAACATATCATCATGGTCCAGAAATACAATATAATCGTCCTCTGCCTCTGAAAGCGCACGATTCGTATTTTCTGAAATATGAAGCTGACAGTTATTTTCAATAATGCGAATACGCGTATCCTTTCGTGAATAAGTCCTAAGTGCTTCCGTCAGCGGCGAATCTTCTCCACTTCCATCCGAAAGATACATCCTCCACTTTCCATATGTCTGCGCCTGCATAGAACGAACCAACGCTTCAAGATACAAAAGTGGTGTCTTATAAAGGGGTACAACAACGGAAAACAAAGGTTCATACGCAAAATGTTCTTTTTTCTGTCGGTTCAATTCCTTCTTATCAGGAAAATACTTCTGTCGAAACTGCTCATAAGTCCGAACATCTTTGTCTCTTATTTTCTCAACTACTCTTCGCATTGTCTGCTTCCAGCCAAATTGCTGATAATATACTTTCGCCTTCCATGCAGATTCTTTCGCCTTTTTATATACTTTTGCGGGCAATGTCTGTGCAGTCAAACAGTTTACACTCTCTGTCTTTCCGTCACAGCTGACAATCACCTTAATCCTGCCTGACGCCTGTTCTTTGGACGTAAACATATATCCATGTATCCATTCCCTTTCACACTCCGGATAAGCCTGCTCTACATCGGTTCGTCTCCTGCCCGTAAGCTTTCCGGCTATTTGATTCCCCTTACTATCTCTGACTGAGATATCATAATCTTCTTCGGCAATACACCAGCCACTTACGCAGAGTCCGCGATCGTCAACCAAAACTTCATCCACCGACATTGGAGGTTTCTCTCTAAGTCTCTCAACCTTCTTTGTCTCTACCGCATAGACTTCTCTAAGCTCCACATTATCCCGCTCAAACACCTTTAACTTCTTGTAATTTCTATAGTTTTCCGGCAGCTTGATCCACAGGAAATAACGTTTCTCACATACTCCCACAGGATGGATTATCTCCTGTACGTCAATATCTGTTTTCACCGGTGTATAATCCAGAGATACCAGAATTTCTTCCGCACCCCTATCTTCCTTTTTCCAAAATCCGCAGATCAACACCCGCTTCTCTTCTGTCATATGCGGTCTGCAATACAAAACGCAAAACTGGTGATCCATCTATCGTTCTCCTCTTTTCACATATTCTTCCGTCACTTCCATACAGGGGCCATCCATCTGAACCACTCCCTTCTCCAGCCATACTGCCCTGGAACAGATCTCCCTGACCTCACCCACACTGTGAGATACCAGAAGGATTGCTGTTCCCTGCTTACGCAGCTCCTCTATACGTTCTCTACATTTTTCCTTGAAAACAAAATCACCGACAGACAGAACTTCATCCACGATCAAAAGATCCGGTGTTCTAAAAGTCATAATTGAAAAAGCAAGTCTTGCAAGCATTCCCGAAGAAAAATTTTTAAGCGGCGTATCCATAAAATCATAAAGTCCTGAAAACTCTACAATCGCATCATAATGCTCCCGCATGACGCTTCGATTATAGCCAAGGATGGCTCCATTCAGCCATATATTTTCTTTCGCCGTCAGATCCATATCAAATCCGGCGCCCAGTTCTATAAGCGGCGCAACACTCCCGGACACCTTGACATTCCCTTCCGTCGGTTTCAACACTCCTGCCAGAATCTTAAGAAAGGTGCTTTTCCCACTTCCATTCAGTCCTACAAGACCAACGCTTTCTCCCGCCTCCATCTGAAAATTGACATTCTTTAACGCCCACAGGGTATCATAAGAAATACATCCTTTTATTTTCTTCACAAAATACTCTTTCACATTATCAATCTTTTCTGTTGCCATATTAAACCGCATGGATACATTCTCTGCGTTTATGATCTGCATTCCCATTCTCATATCATTCCTTTCATACTATAGATCCAGAATAAAGGTGTTCTCGCGTTTCTTAAAGACTGCTCTTCCAATGAACAGCATCACCAGCGATACAAATATGCTGTACAACATACGTCCTGCCTCCGGTATCTGTCCTTCCAGTATGATCATACGGAAGACATCCATAATAGCTGTTAACGGATTATAATGAACAATCCGTCTCATATATTCAGGCAGAATCGAAAACGGATACATGATCGGTGTCAGATAAAACAACGCGGTACAAAACACTCCATACAAGTGTTGAATATCCCTGAACCTTACAGTAAGAGCCGCAAGCAAAAGTCCCACTCCCAGTGAAAATATCATAAGAACTGCAAACACAGGTATTACAAAAAAGACAGGCCCCGCAATTTTACTTCCCGTCAGTGCCATCACAACAAGAAGCGCTGCAAATGATGCCAGCAAATATACGGTTCCCGACAGGATCTTTACCAGGACTAACATATATTTAGGGACATATACTTTCTTAATCAAAGCCGCATTATTCAAAATTGCCATCATTGCGTCCGTCGTAGACATTTGGAAATAATTAAAAATCACCTGTCCGCTCAATACATAAATTGCATAATTCTCTATATCAAATCGAAAAAGCTTCGAAAATACAAAACATAAAACCAACATCATAAGCAGCGGATTCAGCACCGTCCATAAAAGGCCTAACACGGAACGTCTGTATTTCACTTTAATATCTCGCGCTGTCAATTCATACAGTAATGCTCTGAATCTTAAAAAATCTTTCACTCTCTTTCTCCTTTGTTTCCTTGTAATAGCTTATCTGTGGACAGGATAAACTCCTGCCTACAGATAAGCTATCCCCGGCATCTATAGTATAGATACTGGGGATACGCACTTTAATTACTTTATTATCTCTCCGCCTTTTTCTTCAAAAGTGTTACTATTGCTGCTAACGCTAGCACCGCGCTGATTCCAAATGGCAGAACAGGAGTGTCGTCTCCCGTCCGGGCCGCCCCATTCGCAGACTTCTTAGCCGCGTCTTTTGCCCGTGTTCCTACTACTTTGCCATTTTCCTCCTGCACATCAGATGGTTTTGTTTCCTTTTTCACCCAAACACCTTTATCAAAGGCGTTATCCGCAACATCTGTTGCACTCTGCGGAAGGATTACCTCCGTCAGATTATTATCAGCAAAGGCTTCTTCTCCAATCTGAACCAAATATTTCGGAAATGTCACTTTTGTCAATCCATATCCCTTGAAAGCTCCTGCGCCAATTGCTGTGATCCACTCTCCAGACGGATTTTTATCCGGCAGTACAACTTCCTTTGTGTACTCAAGATATGCCTTGCCTTTATCAGTAAATCCAGTAATGGTTGTTCCTGCATATGTGAAACAATCCGCCGTCCAGTTTGCTTTGAATACAATCTCCTGATAATTATTGCTTTCAAATTCCATCTGTTCTGGCGTCGTTACATAACAATTGACAGTTCCTTTTCCCTGATAGCCAGTATTATCTTTAAAAGCATCATTCGCCAGCATTTTAACGGAAGCCGGAAGCTCTACAGATTCCAGATATCCCATTCGGAATGCCAGTTTTCCAATATTCTCTACGCCCTCTTTTATCGTAAGTTTCTTCAATGTAATTGCTTTGTAAGTTCCCTCAAATGCTGACTCACCGATTTCCTTAACATTTCCCGGAATCACAAGTTCCGTTAAATGATGGAGTTTAAATGCCGCTCTTCCTATCTTGGTCACTGATTTTGGGATCGTAAGCGTCTCTAATCTGTCGCCCGAAAATGCAAAGTCGCCAATCTCTGTAATTCCTTCCGGAAGTTCCACATGGGTCAGACGGATATTGTTAGAGAACACACCATTTTCCAATTTTACCAGTCCCTTAGAAAGCTTAATCTCTGTAAGATTATTCGCTGAGAATGCTCCTGCTTTCATCTCTGTTACAGAATCCGGAAGTTCCACTTTCTTCATCTTATTTGAACCAAACGCATTCTCCCCAATACTTACAAGCCCTTTTGGAAAATCTACCGTTTCCAGATTATTGTACTCAAACGCATTATTTCCAATCTTTGACACTGTTTCTGGTATCACAACCGTCTCCATACCATGAACCGATTCTACTCCAGTATGTCCTTGATCCCATTCATCCTCCGGTATGCAGAATGCAGAATCACCAATTGTCGTAATCGCTTCTCCTGTCGCCGGATTTACTGTCGGAATCACAAGATTTAAGTTATTTTTTCTTGTAATATTTCCCTGCTCTGACCATCCGGTTACCGTTGATCCATCATATGTAAAGTCTTCAAACGACCAGCCAGATTTCAGCATATCTTCTAACACAACTTTGTGACCAGTTCCTTCTGGTTTAAAACTCTTCGTTTCTTCTAATTGTTTCTCGTCAGAAGTATACAGATATACACTACCTTTTTTCGCTCCGGCAAACGCAGCTTTATCTAACTCTGTCAATGTTGATGGTATTGTCACATAGGACAGATTCGAATTGCCAAATGCCCTGCTGCCTATTGCTTCAAGATTTTTAGAAAGTCTTACTGACTCCAGTACCATGTCCATAGTAGTCTGACTAAATGCATTGCTTTTAATTTCTTTCACACTGTCAGAAAGCACGAGATTCCGGAAATGATTATCTGCAAACGCATACTTTCCGATCTTCGTAATTCCATCTGGAATCTCAATATTTGTCAGGTTCGCTGTCACAAATGCTCTATCTGGTATCTCTGTCAAATTCTTAGAAAGCACAACTTCTGACAGATTGCTATTTGCGGCAAAAGCGTTTGCTCCAAGTGTTACCACACTGTCCGGCAAAATAACGGATGTCAGATTATTGGTATTAAATGCGGCCTGTGCAATCTCTTCTAATCCTTCTGGAAATTCAACCTTTTCAATTCCATTATTGTGGAATGCAAACTTTCCGATTCTCTTCAAGTCAGACGGAAGCACAACCTCCTTATATGTACTTCTTGTATTTTGTACAAATAATCCGCCTACCGCAGCATCTGCAATCTCTGTAATTACTTTTCCTCCAGGGGTTGTCCTTGGAATAATCAATACATCTCCTACCACAGCCCCTTCCGCAAGTCCTGTAACTGTGGCTCCTTTTTCTGTCACCTCATATGTGAATATATCCTTATTGCGAAGCTCAAATGTTGGATTCTTTAATCCGTTGTTCAGAATATCAATCTGCTCCTGCGTATTTACCCACACAATAACATTTCCCTCTGTATTATATCTAAACGCATTCGCATTTAATGCTCTCTTTGCATTTACAGTTGAAGGAAGATCTATCGTTTTTACAGACGCATATGCAAATGCATTACTTCCAATTTTCTCAAGACCTTCATGAAGGATAATTTCTTTTAAAGTCGGATTTTCATCCGTATTCATGAAAGCAGCCGAACCGATTTCTGTTACCGTTTCTGGAATTTCAATCCTGGTCAAACTATTTCCATTAAAAGCATTATTCTCGATCTTAGTTACTCCTTCAGGAATAATTAGCTCTGTATATGGCGCACAGTCGCCTGTTGTATTTCCAAATGCCGTGCTTGGAATCGTTTTCAAGTTCTTAGAGAGCACAAGTTTTTCAACCTTTGGATTTGTCGCAAACGCAGCCTGTCCCAGTGTTGTCACACTATCCGGAAGAATAATTTCTCTTAATTCATTTGTCTGGAATGCCATCATTCCAATTTCTTCCAACGTCTCAGGGAATGTTACTTTCTGAAGTCCAATTCCACGAAACGCTCCGATTCCGATTTTTTCAAGCTTAGATGGAAGCTTCAACGTTTCGAAGACTACACCCTCTCCACCAAAGAGCCCATCCGCATCTGCTACCTCTGTGCTCCCAATCTCCGTGATCCAGTCTCCATCCGGATTCTTATCCGGAATTGCAAGGTCTTTTTTATCTTCCCTTTTCAATAAACCTTTTTCAGAAAAACCAGTTACAATTGTTCCGTCATATGTAAAATCATCGGTTGTCCATTCTCCTGGTTTTATTTTGATCAAATGGTAAGCACTCTCTGTTTTTGTGAATTTTTCATACTGCTCCATGCTGTCAACATATAAGGTTACTTTGCCATTTGCATTTTCATAGAAAGTATTTTTATTTAAGGTTGTTACTGTAGATGGCAGCTCTACATTTGTCAAAGCCGCATATCCAAACGCTTTGCTTCCAATACTTGTAAGTCCTTCGTGAAGCTTAACCTCCGTCAATGTTCTGTTGGTATCTGTATTCATAAATGCAGAACTTCCAATCTTTGTTACGGATTTCGGAATTTCAATCTTTTTCAAACTGTTTCCGTTAAAAGCATTATTCTCAATTTGTGTTACGCCTTCCGGAATAATAAGTTCTGTATATGGCGCACAGCCTGTTGTATTTCCAAATGCCGTGCTTGGAATCGTTTTCAAATTCTTAGAAAGCACAAGTCTTTCAACCTTTGGATTTGTCGCAAATGCTGCCGGCCCCAACGTTGTCACACTATCCGGAAGAATAATTTCTCTTAATTCATTTGTCTGGAATGCCA